>Ga0114901_1001009_pt1 | contig 17030 bp, 22 predicted proteins | sample MalvireepMed_s16_FD_89686 | JGI IMG/M metagenome (GOLD analysis project Ga0114901, IMG submission 89686) | Marine viral communities from the Global Malaspina Expedition - Malaspina viral metaG DeepMed_s16 | ecosystem: Environmental > Aquatic > Marine > Oceanic | place: Mediterranean Sea... | reverse complement strand
TACCTAAAATTTCCACGCTATGACCATAAGTATTTTTCCTACCTTGTTTTACAGTTAATACTGGTTCATTAGTTCCATTTTTTTTATTGGCTCTAATTTTGTGCATATTTACATGTATATATTTTTTAGTCATAATTATCCTTCTAAAGTAGGCATTTACTAATGTCAAATAGTTTTTTTACTTTTTTTTATTGACTATAACTATATCTACACTAAACTATTAAATACTCCCTAATATTATTATTTTTTTTTAAAGACTAAAGTCTATTTTAAGGGTGTTCGTTTTCTAAGTCAAGAGAAATTTTTGGTAGAGATATGGTTGACAAAAACAAATGAAAAGCTATACTGATTAATCTGATATTTGTTATTTATTGCTTGCTGACAAGTGCTGACATTCAACTTGTTCATACCAGTTTAAATAAGAGATTAAGAATTAGACTACAGATTACTTCGGAGCTAGAGAATGATTACATGGGATAATTTTGATGATGCTATCATAGGGATTGGCAATCGCTGTGGCATGCCTGACGTTTATGTTTATTCTTATGAAAAGATGTTGACAATTTTAATGAAAGAAGATAATTTGACAGAGAGAGATGCTATTGACTACTTAGAGTATAATGTTCTTGGGGCATATGTAGGAGAAGCAACACCAGTTATTGTAAGGAGTATTGAACCTGATGAAAGATTTGAATTGGAAAGGCAAACTGAGCCATACAGGACAGACAAAGAAGACATCAACTAGACTGTACGTAGGCAAACAGAGTCAAAGAAAAAAGAAAAAGATTGACAAAAGAAATGGGCAAGTTTAAAGAGATTGACACAATGATAAAAGATTTAATATTGCAGTTAGCTCCACCACCGCAGAACGAAGGTGTTGCTGTGAGATATGACTGTCCTATTTGTCATCATAAAAATACTCTTTCTATCTCTAATGAAAATGGAAATATTTTATATTTTTGTTTTTCTGCTTCCTGTAATGTGAAGGGAAAAATATCTGATAGAAAAGAATTGAGCTTCACCAGACATGAAAAAGTCACCCCTTTATCTACCCCTCTTGATGTTCGTGGATTTGTTCCTTTGGGTCGTAGCAGAGAAGCATTAGCTATGGTTGTTGAAAGAAATTCTTATGAAGCCTACAAGGAAGCTAGAGCTGACATACAGTATGATGTTAGACAAGACAGGGTTGTCTTTATGGTTAGAGATGGTGACAAATTGATAGATGCTGTAGGTAGGAAATTAAAGGAAAGTGACAAAAGACCAAAATGGTTTCGTTATGCAAGAAGCCGACATCCTTTTGTTTGCCCCACTAAAACTGACAGCACTAAGGCCGTTTTGGTTGAGGATTGCTTTTCTGCTTGTGCTGTTTCTCAAGTTCATCATGGGATTGCACTCATGGGAACAAATCTTCCAAATGAATACTTGACAACTCTTAAATCTTACAGTAGAATAGTAGTAGCGTTAGATAGAGATGCTTCTAAGAAAGCAATAGAATTGGCAAAACATATAAGGTTGGTAGTACCTTCTTCCCTTGTTCTCTTAGAAAAAGATATTAAGAATATGAAATTAGAAGAGATTAAGGAAATACTATGACGAATCAAACCACTCCCCACACAGCCCCTACAAAAAGATTTGACAGACAGTTATTTGATGACAACGATCCTCAGACAAGAAAAGCTGCAAGAAAACTGTTACCTACCGCTTTGAAGAAGATTTTAAACTTGGATGAAGAGCCAGTTTTGGATGACAATCCTTGTAGGTATGATGTTGATCTTATTTGTGAGAAGCACAATTTAAGCGTTGAAGTAGAGACGAAACATGGATGGGGTGATGGGAAATTTCAATGGGGAGACATGCACATTCCCAGAAGAAAATCCAAATATCTAAAAAAGGATGGAAACGTATTTTTTGTTGTGTTTAATACTAGCAGAACACAAGCAGGAATTATGACCAAGGAGTCTGTTTCTAAAGCCAAGATAGTTAATAAATTCAACAGGTTATCACGATTACATGAGGATTACCTTTCAGTCCCAGTTGACGAAATTATCTGGGTTTAATCATGCAGGAAGGGTTACCAACAGACTACCAAAAGTTTATCCACCAGTCACGTTATGCTAGGTGGAAAGAAGTCAAGGGGCGAAGAGAAACTTGGGAAGAAACAGTAGGCAGATATTTTGATTACATAGAAGTTCATTTAGAAGCTAACTGTAATTATAAACTGCCTCCTACCTTACGAAAAAGAACAGAACAAAGAGTTCTTAATTTAGAGATTATGCCCTCTATGAGAGCATTGATGACGGCTGGCTTGGCTCTGGATAGATGTAATGTAGCAGGATATAATTGTTCCTATTTACCAGTTGACAATCAAAGAGCATTTGATGAGTGCCTGTACATTTTGATGTGTGGTACTGGTGTAGGTTTCTCAGTCGAGAGAAAGTACACAGAATTATTGCCTAGAGTGAGTGAGTCCTTCAACGAAACCGAAACCAAGATCATTGTATCCGATTCCAAGGAAGGCTGGGCTAAAGGGTACAAAGAATTAGTCTCTCTTTTGTACACAGGACAGATACCTCAGTGGGATTTATCTCGTCTGCGACCAGCAGGGGCTAGGTTGAAAACTTTCGGTGGAAGGTCTTCTGGGCCTGACCCTTTGGATGATCTTTTTAACTTTACAGTGGCTATCTTTAAAAAATCGTCAGGTAGGCGTTTAAAGCCCATAGAGTGCCATGACATCATGTGCAAGATAGGTTCAGTAGTGGTAGTAGGGGGAGTACGAAGATCGGCTCTAATAAGCTTATCTGACCTTGAGGATCAAGAGATGGCTTTAGCCAAGTCTGGAGAGTGGTGGAGTAACGAAAGTCAGAGAGCCTTAGCTAACAACTCTGTGTGTTACAAAAATACACCACCTATAGGGATTTTTATGAAAGAATGGTTAAATCTGTATAATTCTAAATCTGGAGAAAGAGGAATTTTCAGTAGAGATGCTTCTGTTAGGCAAGCAAAAAAGAATGGAAGACGTAAAACTAAATATGACTTTGGAACAAATCCTTGTTCTGAGATTATCCTAAGACCATACCAGTTTTGTAACCTAACAGAAGTAGTAGTAAGAGAAGATGATACAATCAAAACGTTAGAGGATAAAGTTCAGGATGCTACCATATTGGGTACGTTTCAGTCTACTCTTACTAACTTTAAATACCTAAGAAAAGTCTGGCAAAACAACACCGAAGAGGAAAGACTTCTAGGAGTTTCTATGACAGGCATTTTAGATAATCCTAAATTAGGAAAAGCTCAAGATTTACAACAACTTAGGCAAGTAGCGATAGATACTAATTCAGCTTTGTCAGAACAGCTAGGGATACCACAGTCAACTTCTATTACCTGCGTAAAACCATCAGGAACAGTTTCCCAATTAGTAAATTCAGCTTCTGGTATTCATGCCAGACATTCTGCCTATTATGTAAGAACAGTAAGAGGAGATAAAAAAGACCCCTTGACAAAATTTATGACAGATCAAGGGATACCTTGTGAAGATGACCTCATGCAACCAGATAGCACTGTGGTATTTTCCTTTCCTATGAAGTCTCCTAACAAAGCTACCTTACGAAGCGATATAGATGCAGTGACTCAATTAGAGACATGGAAAACGTACCAAGAAAATTGGTGTGAGCATAAACCCTCAGTTACCATTTCTGTAAAAGAGGACGAATGGTTTGATGTGGGTGCTTGGGTATTCAATAATTTCAAGGACTTAGCAGGTGTCTCATTTCTACCACATTCTGAACACACTTATAAACAGGCTCCTTATCAAGAGATAAGTTATAAGGAATATATTGAGCTGTCTAAAAAAATGCCAAAAAATGTCGATTGGACATTACTTTCAAACTATGAAAAAGAGGACAACACTACAGGTATGCAAGAGTTGGCATGTACTGCAGATGCCTGCGAAGTTGTAGATATAACATGATTTCACTTTTAGGTTCCCTACTAGGATTTGGTACAAGTTTCTTACCTAGCGTTCTGGGATTTTTTGAAAAGAAACAAGCTCACAAACAAGAGTTACTTATGCTTGAGGCTAAGGCAAAATATGCGTCAGCTTTAAGCGAATTGAAACTCAAGGAAATTGATGCTGAGGCAGACATAGCAGAAGTTAAGGGCTTATATGCCCATGCTGAAGCTTTGGCTAAATCAAACACATCTAAGTTTGTATCTGGATTACAGGCATCTGTAAGACCAGTCATAACTTATGCGTTCTTTAGTCTATTTGCTTTTGTTAAAATTGCCTATGTTATAATGGCTGTACAGGGTGGTGATGAAGTTTTACCTGCTATTTTACATGCATGGGATACTGAATCGCAAACCATCTTTGCGGCTGTCGTGTCATTTTGGTTTGGAAATCGTGCCATATCGAAATGGAGAAATGGCTAATGGCTGGTGGCACATCCTTTTCAAATCAGCCAGAAGGAGCAGTAGCTCCACTGTTTCCTTTTGGCCCTATGATGATGCATGCCAGACTGCCCATGAAGCTTGTTCGTTCTTTAAATAAGTATGTTAACAAAACTATCAAAGATGAAAAAAAGACAGAAAAATTAGATCATTCGGATAGTTTAGTAGGTAAGCTTAAACAAGAATTTTTAATTGAAGCAGATGAATTGGAGAGGCATTTAGAAACCTTTAATCCCATTGTAGCCAATTTTGTAACTACGGAATTAAGTAGGCACTTTAAACAGATGAGTGTAGGTACTGGTTTTTCTATAAATTATAGGTCTGCTTGGATAGTTCGGCAATTTGCTGGAGAGTTCAATCCTGCACACATACATACGGAGTGTGATTTATCTTGTATAGGATATTTAAAATTACCTCCTGAAATAGATAAAGAGTGGGAGGAAGATTATAAAGACCATTATCCATGTAAAGGACATACTGAATTTATACATGGATCATCAGGTAAAATGCATACACATACTTTCCTTGTTAAGCCTAGCGTAGGAGACTTTTTTGTATTTCCAGCAGATTTAATTCATATGGTATATCCCTTTTATTCAGAAGGGGAAAGAAGGTCTTTTAGTATGAACATGTCTATTGTTCAACAAAAAATAGATAAAGATGGAAATCCTACCGAAGTTATAAGAGAGGATAAAGAGGACATAAGACATAAGGCGAATAAATGGGAGCTTGACTCCATACTTAAATGATAATATAATGCTCTAACCTTTTTAGGAGAAAAACATGGAGCCACAAATAATAGCACTGCTTTTAAGCAGAGAAAACTTTGATAAGGCAAAAGCCTTAATTACCAAAGATATGTTTGATAAAAAATATAAAACTATCTTTGATGCAGTGGTGCACTACCACACAAAGTATGAGGGAGACCTATCTAAAGATAATCTCTTTCTCGTACATAGGAATTTATATCCTGCCATGCCAGACTCTACCAGAGATTCTGTAGAGGAAGCTATAAAAAGCATACCAGATAAAGTAGATGGTGATCCTAAATTTGTAATGGATACCTTGACGGAGTTTTGGCGTAGAGAAATGGCAAGAAAAGTAGGCGAAACAGCAATAGATATATGGAATGGTGAATCTACCAATTTTGGTGATCTGAGACAAATGGTAGACCAGATAATTAATCAGGATTCTGCTACTGGTATTCTTTCAATGCAGAGAGAAGAGACAGATGTAGAGACTCTATTTTTAGAGTTTGAGGAAGACCCTGATTTTCCTTTTCCCCTAACAACCTTACAAGACGAAGTTGCAGGAACTTATAGAGGTAATCTAGGGATAATTTTTGCTCGCCCTGAAAGTGGTAAGTCTTCTTTCTGTGCTTTCCTAACTGCAGAAGCCATACGAAGAGGGCACACTGTAGGCTACATTATGAATGAAGAAACAGCCAGAAGAATGAAAACAAGAATACTAACTGCCTACTTCAATGTCCATAAAGATAACTATGAAAAGAGCATTGAGGAAATGAAAGAGGTATATAAGAGAGATATTAAAGAAAAGTTATTTATTATGGATTCCGTAGGTTCGGAAATATCAGAGGTAGATCAGTTTACCAAATTAAATAAAGTTGATTTGTTGTTTATAGATCAGTTAGATAAGGTTAAGGTTAATGGTGAGTTTGGTCGAGGAGACGAAAGACTTAAAGAGCTGTATGTAAATGCTAGAGAAATAGCTAAAAGAAATTCCTGTATGGTATGGGCTGTATCTCAAGCGAGTTATGATGCCCACAATAGGCAGTTCTTAGACTTCGCTATGCTGGATGGTTCTAAGACTGGAAAGGCAGGAGAGGCTGATATTATTATAGGCATAGGAAAAAATCCAGGTGAAGATGATGATACAAGATTCCTGTGTGTATCCAAGAATAAAATTACTGGCTGGCATGGTCATGTTGTTTGTGAATTAGATAAACTTACAGGGAGGTATTACGAATGATTTTAACATTGGATGTAGAGACTACCTCAGTGAAGCATAATGGGGGCTCCGATCCTTCTCCTTATGTAGACGGCAATCAATTAGTATCCGTAGGCTTTAAAGAAGATGATGGGCCTGTTCAATATGTATGGTTTTATCATGCAGATAGACCACCTACTGAGAATAATAAAAAAATAGTTCAAGAAGCCCTAGATAGAACAGACGTTCTTTTAGGACATAACATTAAGTTTGATTTACAGTGGTTATTTGCTGCAGGGTTTATTTATGACGGAGCAGTATATGATACTATGGTGTTTGATTATATTTGGGCTAGAGGAGTTAAGGTTCCTCTTAGTTTAGAAGAGTGTTGTCGCAGACACCAGACGACTACAAAAAAAAGAAAAGATATTTTAGAAAAGTACTTGCAAGATGATTATGGGTTTGATATGATCCCAGCAAATATAGTTGAAGAATATGGAATAGCTGATGTACAGGCTACTTATGAGGTAGCTCAAAGTCAGGCAAAACAAGAAGGAAAGAGCATTGAGCAAATTGCAGCCTACATTGTACCTGTCTTTTGAGGTAACTAGAGTTTTAGCAGAAATGGAAAAGAATGGAATTAAGATTAATCGCCAATCTTTAGAAGCTGTTAAGCAAGAGTATACTGCAGAGGCTAATGAATTAGAAAAATTTCTCAATGAAGAAATCAAAAGAGTTATGGGAGATACCCCTATTAATTTAGCAAGCCCAGAGGATAGGTCTAAATTATTTTTTTCAAGAGGTGTTAAGAATAAAAAGACATGGGCTAAAATATTTAATTTAGGGTATGAAGTAAGAGGAAATACAAGGAAACCAAAACGTAGAACTTCTATGTCTGCAGGGCAGTTTAAAAGGGCAGTTGCAAGTAATGTCATGATTCAGTACAAAACAGAGGCTAGAAGGTGTGATATATGTAGTGGATATGGCCGAGTGTCTCGGAAAAGAAAAGATGGCACTTGGGGCAAGGCTAGGTATATATGCAAACCCTGTACTGGCGTTGGTATCAGGTATCAGCACACCTCCCATGTAGCAGGATTTAAATTAAGTCCTATTAGTGTTATGTCTTGCAGTACTCAAGGATTTAAAACAGATGCAGAAGCTCTTTCATTACATAGGGAAAGAGGGAATGAAGAGTCTGCTCTTTTTGTAAAACGTTATCTAAGATACAATGCAATAAAAACTTATTTAAAAACTTTTGTAGAAGGAATAGAAAAGAATTTAGATTATTCAGATCGTATACATCCACAGTTTATGCAGTGTGTAACAAGTACTGGGCGTTTGTCTTCTAGGAGTCCTAATTTTCAGAACATGCCTAGAGGTAAAACATTCCCAGTTCGTAGAGCAGTTGTTTCTCGATTTGAAGGGGGGCAAATTCTTGAAGGGGATTATGCTCAATTAGAATATAGAGTAGCAGGATATTTAAGTAAAGATAAGCATGTTTACGAAAATGTCAAGGGAGGGGTAGACGTACATAATTTAACTGCTACGATTATCACAGGTAAAGAAAAAGATGACATAACAATAGAAGAAAGGCAAAATGCAAAAGCCCATACATTTGCCCCTTTATATGGGGCTACAGGAATGGGATTGCCTGAACATATACACAGATACTATCTAGGGTTTACAGATATATACCCTCAGATAGGAGAATGGCACGTAAGGTTGGCTCAGGAAGCTTTGAAATATAAGGTTGTGAGCCTTCCGTCAGGTAGGGAATACAGATTTCCCTATGTAAGAAGAACAGCTAGAGGCATTACACATGGCACTAGCGTAAAGAATTATCCTGTACAGGGTTTTGCTACAGCAGATTTACTTCCTTCTGCTCTTGTAGAGACCTCAAAAGCATTTAAAGATAAAAATCTTAAATCCTTGCTTTGTAACACAGTACACGATAGTATAGTAGTGGATGTACATCCTGGTGAAGAGGATCAAGTAATTGAAACTGTCAAAGAATGTATGCTTTCCATACCCCAGCAGGCCAAGAAAAGATGGGGAATAGAATACGATATGCCAGTAGGCATTGAAATTAAGATAGGGAGTAACTGGTTGGATACAAAAGAAATTTTTTCAAATTAATGCTTGCATTACTTGAATATCCAGTCTATAATAGTAGTAAGTCAACTCAAAAGGAGTAAAACATGACCCAACTATCAGCAAACGGAACAACAGACCTCGTAATTCCAGATAATCTGGATAAAGTGTCTGTAGATGAATTGGCAGAATTGCTAGGGCAAAGAGAGGATATAAAGTCCTCTGGAGACAGCCTATCTAGATTGTCAATCAATCATTCACCTGAAGATGACGAAGGCAATTCTTTGCCTAGAGGACATTTTGCCTTATACAATCCTGAGACTAAGGAGAAGGTATTTGGTAAAGAAGTAACCTTTAGGGTTTTCATCAGAAGGTTTATGTATAGCCTATGGGATAATGAACAGGGTTCTTATTCTGTTCGTACCACACAACAAGCCAAACTTAACGATCTGTTTCCAGACAGTGATGGTGGCTACAAATGTGGTAAACTGACCAGAGCAGAAATCACTGAATTAGGTACAGATAGCCCAGAAGCTGCTGCTTCTTCACTTGTTAAATGTAATCAAGTCTTATACGGAGTAGTTTCCGTAGCAGACGGAAAGACTGCAAGTGGTGAAGATAAACCAGTAGAGAATGTACCAGTAGTATTTTATGGTAAGGGTGCAAGCTATACATCTATTGCTCAGTATTTCAGAGACGTAGATAAGAAAAATCTACTTACGTGGAATGTTGTAGCAAAGATGCACTCTATACGCCATAAGAATGGTGCAACAATTTACTATTCTACTAATATGACTATTTCTGATACTGTGGATTTATCCAAAGATGATAAAGAGCTGTTAAAAGCCTTTGCAGACAGGATAAATTCCTATAATCTCCGAGTATCAGATGAGCACACTGAAGCGAATAATGGTGACAGTGTTGATGCCATCGACCTAGAAGCTGCTGTCGAGGCATAAATGAGCAATATTCAAGTATTTGTACAAGATTTCTTGAATAAAGCCAACAAGGGGGAGGCAGAAATGCCTTCCTCTTTAGTTGAAGATTTTAAAGAAGCATGTGGTAAAGCCTTAGAAAAGCAATTTTCTAGAGAGCCTAGAGAGTATCACCTACGTCTATCTGGGCTTGGGAAACCATTATGTCAGCAACAATCTGAACAATTAGGTATTGAACAGGCTTTTAGCTACAATGCTATCTTACGCTTTCTATTAGGAGACTTGGTTGAGTCTGCTTTAGTGGCTATAATAAAAGCATCTGGAATTAGTGTAGAAGATGAACAAAAACCTACGACTATAAATCTAGATGATACAGATATAAATGGAACTTTAGATATTATCATAGACGGAAAGGTTTATGATATTAAATCTGCAAGTCCCTACGCCTTCCAAAATAAGTTTGGGGAATTTGGTGGATACCGAAAAGTAAAAGAAGATGATCCTTTTGGTTATATCGTACAAGGTTTTGCCTACGCAAAAGGAGAAGATAAACCTTTTGGTGGTTGGATTGTAGTAGATAAATCTTCTGGAGAAATGACTGTTTGCGAGGCTCCTGCTGCTCAGGCACAAGAGAAAAAGGAAGCCTTAGAAGCTGCTACTGAGAATGTTCGCAGGCTAAAGAAAACTAAAAGGGTAGAGAAGCAATTTAAACCTACAGATGAGATTATGGCAGGAGAGCCTACAGGTAATAAACTCCTACCTAAAGAATGTTCGTTCTGTGGTTTTAGGCATAATTGTTGGCCCAAAGCAAAATACTTGCCTAAGCACACCTCTAGGGCTAAAAACCCTCCGTATGTTTGGTATACAAAATCTGTAAAAAATGCCCATACTTAAAGCCTACAGTTTAGCTATGTCTGAATATAAGGAAAATAAAAATGTTTATTATGCTTATCCAGACAATGTTGCTCACTTAGGAGGAGGAGATATAATTAGGGAATTAAGAGAAAGTGAGTTTGGCATACCTTTTTATTTGAAAAGAACTCTCAATGAGAATATGGATTTTATAAAAGGTATGGAACGTCTTGACGAATCTTGTGAGACTATCAATATAATATTAAGACAAGGTGGTATTGTGATTATTTTAATGGATAAATTCTACGAAATGGTTAATTATGATGATTCTGAAGAATATCAAAGGCACGCAATAGATGCTATACATGAATTTGCGAAGAAGGGAAAACCCCATGAAGTCATCATATAGACTACCCTACAGATCAAAATTTGAAATTAAGCTTGCTGCAGACTTAGGTAAGAAAAATATTAATTTTGAGTATGAGAAGGCAACATTTCAATTTGCTCCAAAAATTAGAAGCTACACCCCAGACTTTTATTTACCAGAGTTTAAAATCTACATTGAAACTAAAGGTAGGCTTACAACTAATGACAGAGTAAAGCACCTGTTAATTAAAGATCAGTGGCCTGACCTGGATATTAGATTTATTTTTGTTCGTGCAGACAACAAAATATCTTTAAAATCAAAAACCTCTTATGCTGATTGGTGTAACAGGCATGGGTTTATTTGGGCTGAGGGTTCTTTTCCTGTGGAGTGGGCTAATGGATGATTTTGATGATTTTAGAATAAAGTTTCTTTCCGATCTTGATTTAGATAAGTATTTAGATGAGCTTAAGTTAAAAGAAGGGAATTTATATCTTATTCTAAAACCCCAAGGAGAGAATGGTTTTGAAATAATAGGAGCAGATAAATTACCTAAAGATATATCCTCCGTTATAGGAACTAAAATGTATATTCTTTTTGCAGGCTTAATGCATTTAGCTACTGAACAACAAGATTTAGTTATGGAAGCAGGTAATTTTATAATTTCTGTTGAAATGGATAAGCAGAGAAAAGAATCATTAAAAGGAAAAGGAGATAACATTGTCATCTTCCCAAAAAATAAAAAAGACATTAACTAATTTTAAATATAATGAACAAACAATTCTTAATGAAGTGTATGCACACATTGTAGAAACCTATGATGAGCATTATTCAAAAGAAAAGTATCAGGCAACAGAATTTATTATAGACGCTGGGCATGGGATAGGGTTTTGCTTAGGTAACATCTTAAAGTATACTCAACGCTATGGTAAAAAAGGAGATAAAAAGCAACAAGAAAAAGACTTGTTAAAATTAATCCATTACGCTATAATAGCACTTCATATTCATAAAGGAGGTCATAATGACAGATGAAAAAGAAAGAGCCAGAACTGATAAGGGTACATTTAAAGGAGATAATCCTGATACCCCAGACGTTAATGAAGCATACAAACCTGTAAAGTATTATCTTATGCAAGATGGTCTTGCAAATACTATTTTACAAAAGTTAGCATCGTTACCTTACGCAGAAGTAAGTGATATGATGACAGCCTTCAGAGCCATGCAACATGTTATGGTTGATCCTACAACTAAAAAAGTACTAGGTACGGAAGAAGAAGTTGCAGGACAGGCCAAAAAATAGAGCTCTGTTAGCCCAATTCACTATTGAGTTAACTCAAGATGGGAGGGTGTGTCTTGAAAATAAGACAGTGAATCCTGATCTCTTTAGAGAGGCTATGGATGCATGGAATCAAGATTATGAAGGCACACTAGCTCTGACAAACATGTTACGAGAAGTTAAGGTAAGGTTTGAAGAATTATCAGACCAAACACATAATGCTTTGAGATGACAGATAACAGAAGAGAGTTTTTTCCTACCTACGAAGATGCTAAAGGTAGATATGATGAATTGTATCTGGAATATGGCATATTATTAGAGCCTCCTTTTCACGATGTTGAGTTTAATTGTTGGATTTTACAGTGGGATAGCCCTAATGGTAAAATATTCGGCTTTGATACTGAAAAAGAAGGCGATATAGAGTGATATGCTCTGTAAGGCTCATAGACGCTCATACAGCAAAAACACCTATTTTAGCCACCCTAGTATAGAGAATGTGCTTAAAACGTCTATATAATCATCCTGAAGATAAATTTTTCTAAAAACCCCTATTGAGCTAAGGGATTATCGTTGTTTCCTACTTTATCTAATCTAGACTCTGTTCTATCTAATCTTTTTTCAAGATTATTTACTTGAGTTGTTAAAGTAGCAATTTCTTCCTTTAGGGGATTTAAATTAACAACTTTTTTAGTCTTGGTTTCTATTTGATCGAGACGTAAATTGAACTGGCCCCAGCCATAAAACCCAGCCCCTATAGAACCAATCAGTCCTACTATTATAACGTAGTTCTGCATCTTTGAAATAATGTCTTTCATTTTTTTTTTCCTCTTCCTTTCTTCTTTTATAGCCTTAACAACTTCAGTCGGAGATAGGTGTAACTTTATTTTATAGTTTTTTAAAAAGAACTGGTCTTTCCAAGTCACTACTTTTTACCTACGTACAGACCAAACCAGGCCGCCCCTGCACCAACTATTACAGACACAAAAGCCGACTGAGCATTTGTTGGGTCTGGTAAAGTCATAAACCACATACAGGTTTTATAAAACATAACACCATATAGTGTAATAAGTATTCGTGGAAACACCCTCCACTTGTCAAAGCCTTCAGCGTTGTTATACCAACTTACCTTCTTTTCCACTTCTACTATTTTAATTATTTCTTCTTCTTCTGCCATATTATCCTCCAAATAGCTCCATAGGTTGTTCAGACACCATGCCTGACAATTTGTTTATATTATTGCCCATCATAACTCCATACCCAACATAATTGTCATCTATAGTGACATCTGTATATATGGCTCTAGGCAAATACCATTGTTCAGGTTGGGGTATATTCATTTCTTTGTAGGTATCAAAACCAGGTAAGAAATTCATGTAGGCAAGTAATGTAGATTGCCCTTGAGTATCATATTCTCCTGATTCCTGTTCTTGTTGTTGTGATTGTTCTTGTTGGCTTCTTATGTTACTTGCAATTATAGTTTCTGCTATCTGGTCTGATTCTGATGATGTAACTACAGTATTGCCTACTGGGCCTGCTTCCTGAGCTCCACCCATTGTTGCACTTATTTGATCGGCTTCGGAAGCGGTTACAACTGTGGAGACAGCACTTTGAATTTGGTTTTCTATTCGTGTTATTTGTACTTCTGCCATAACAACCGAAGGTGTGTTGTCTATAGAAGGCATAGGCATAACAACGATAGATTGTAAAACTGTATTTGTTTGTATTTGAGAAGAGGCTATCTGGTCTGATATGCTGGGGGAATTAGAAACTGATATTGGAGAACTTGCTATAACAGCAGAAGATATCGCTACTGCTGGTGAACTAGTATTTGTTGAAGAAGATGGAGAACTTGTATCTGACGAAAATGTTTGTGTAGATACAGAGTTTCTAGTTATGTTGGAAGTAATATTATCTATTAAAGTATTAGTAGATTCTATTATAGAATTTATTATAGTGTTACGTCTAGGTTTATTTTCTTTTTCTTCTTTCTCTTCTGCTTCTACTAACTCTTCTGTAGACTCTTCTTCTGTAATTTCTTCTTCTATTTCGGCATACTCTTCAAACTCTTCCTCTTCAAACTCCTCTTCAAAAGCTTCCTCAAAAGTTTCTTCTTCTTGCTCTTCCATAAAACTTAAAAAATCTTCTTCTCTTCTTTCTTGTATAGTATCGTGTGTGTAGATAGGTTCATTCTCCTCAAAATAAAACTCTTCATATTCCTCTTCTTCCGTATCTATAAAACTAACAAACTCTTCGTGCTCTTCAAAATGTTCAGGTTCTTCAAAATCATTAACTATTTCAAACTCTTCAATCTCATCAAAGCTATAAAATTCTAGTGTTTCGTACTCTTCTTGTTCATCAGAATAATCATCAATAAATTCAAAATCATCATAGCCTATGTCTTCTTCTATATAATAGGTTTCACTAGAGTATATATCGTCATCATTAATAGTGCCATCGTGGTAATCACCAGTATCCCCCCAATACCTATTAGTCTCAAAACTAACTGTTCCTCCGTATAGGTGTTCATCTTCTTCATTATATCCATAAAATTCCTCCTCAGTATCATAACCATATAACAGGGTGTTTGTTACCCCTGAACCCATAAGATAATCTTCTTCATTAGTATAATTATCTTCATATGTTAAATCATAGACATCACACAATGTACTAAAAGTGGCATCTATAAGACATTCAGAAGTTAGATTGTCATAAGACTCATCAATCACTTCGGCTGTGGTTAAACTCCAATCATCTGTCCTAATGTATGTTGTATTATTTGTGTCTTCGTATCTTAGGTATGTAACGGCTTCATTATTCCCCTGCACACCTATTGTAATGTCGTGGGTTTTGATCTGTATTTTGTCGTATCGGAACTCAATAGCGTTAGTGCCTTCATAAAGAATTGCTTGAAACGTACTCTTTAATTGATTGCTATATTCCGAAACATTATCCCACATAACCACAAAGTATTGGTCTGTATCAGAGGTCTGTCCGAATGTCTGGATGTAAGGGGATGCGTTGCCAGAGGTTCTTCTAATAAAATCACTCCACAAAGGAAAGACTGTGTAATTAAAAGAGGTAGCTGGAATTACCTCAGATAAGTAATTCCTACTTCTCGGCACAGAGAAGTTAGACTGAAAAGTAAAAAAACCATTCATGGAAATATTTACCTCATCGAATGTAGAACCATAAAAATCGAAATCGAAACCGAGAGGCTTCATCCCTGACATGTTATCATCCCCTAATGATAATCCTGTGCCAGTGCTTGTTATATCAATAATAGGGTCAGTGCCTACAGTGAAGGAGGTCTCTGCGTAGGCAAAACTGTTAAGTAGGATTAATGCAATTAAGGTTTTAAACATAGCTTTTGAGTAGGATATTTCTTACAGAAGTCTTCTTTTTTGTAGGCCCTAAATTCATATTTCTTCATGTCTTTTTTGATTAAATGCCAATCAGGTCTTTCTTCTGGGTTTTCATCCCAAGCCTTTTGAGCTTCAGCACCTATCTTACCTTTGTATGGGCAAGGCGATCCACTTTGTTCCATCGCTTTGAAAACTTTTTCATCCTGGCAAAGTAAGGCTACAGCAGCTACCTTCATCCCCATGTCAAATAGGGCTTTTGAATTTTTTAATCTCTCACAGTTTTCGTCTCTAATACTTTTACCTGCTGAGATACCAAAGATTTGAGTCTGGACTGCTGCTGAGGCTCCTGTCGTACATAGGTCTTGAGAGTAGGACATTATAGAAGGGGCGATTGCGGATGGAGGGGGAGATTTAACAGTTTGAGTAACCCTTTGAGTAGCAGAAGATGTATTTACATTTGTGTTATTGTTCACGTTTTGTGAACTATTTACGTTAGTATTTGTATTATTGTTCACGTTTTGTGAACTTACAGAGGAATTAGAGGTATTATTGTTATTATTGGTATTCACGCTTTGTGAATTTATGCTAGAATTGTTGGTGTTTACATTAGTATTGCTATTTACAGTAGATATATCACTTGTTGATATGTTGTTATTATTATTTGTATTTACAGATGTTGAACTATTGGTGTTGGTATTTAAGTTTGTAGAGTTATTTGTATTTAAGTTTGTAGAGCTATTCGTATTGGTATTGGTAGCCGTACTGTTTATAGTACTTGTGTTGGTGATATTTTGAGTGTTGTTAATTGTACTATCTATTGTAGAAGTTGATGTGGAAACATTATTATTATTGTTAGTATTGGTTGCTGTCGTTGTTTGATTTATTGTTGTATTGTTTGTATTTAGATTTGTATTGTTGGAAGTGCTGGTAGAAACATTTGTGGAATTATTTGTATTTACGTTAGTATTTGCGTTGGTATTGGTATTATTTGCAGTTACTGTGGTAGTTGTGGTTGTCGTATTCGTTATGTTGCTGTCCTCGGCAAAAGCCAAAGTTGCAACAAGCATAGATGTTATGCCTATGATCAGACCTTCTCGTAGGCTTTTAATCACTTTAATCTCCTATTGTGATTTTTTTATTGTAATTCTAATTCTATCATTTCTTTAGTAGTTAAATCTAGTGCTTCTCCTACATAGCTTCTTAATATTACTTCTCGAATTTCACTATCTGAAAAACCACCGACCTCTCCTTCAGGAGCTATGGTAAATAATACTCTCATAGCAGCTATTTGATCACCCATTAATTTAGCTGAAGTGGCTCTTCCTCCTTCAAAAGCATGTAAAACTGCTGCTGCTATATCTGGACTACTCAAAAGTTTATCTAGAGCTTCTGCTTCTCTTTGTCTAAATAATCTTGCTGCTGCTTCAGATGCAACATATTTTATACCTATAACTTCTCTGTATATTGCCCATGTACGTGATAGTATATTAGGTACAGTAAAGGGTCTTGGTACATCTTTTATAACAAATCTAGATTGTCCTCCTTTTATAGCAATTCCTAATTCTGATAATTTTTTAAGATGGTCTACATGCTCTTTACTATATCCTAATTTATATAGTTGTTCTGTGTGGTCATATAGAAAATCATTAAGTTCTGGAAATTTTACTTTTCGTGCATAAGCTAATCTATAATCTAATACATACTCTCCTTTTAGGATTATTTTACCCCCAACGTCAATAGCTACACCCTTGCCTAAC
>Ga0114901_1001008_pt1 | contig 17042 bp, 14 predicted proteins | sample MalvireepMed_s16_FD_89686 | JGI IMG/M metagenome (GOLD analysis project Ga0114901, IMG submission 89686) | Marine viral communities from the Global Malaspina Expedition - Malaspina viral metaG DeepMed_s16 | ecosystem: Environmental > Aquatic > Marine > Oceanic | place: Mediterranean Sea... | reverse complement strand
GGATGTAATTAAGTATTGCGAAAAAGACACTCTGGTGACTTGGGGCGTATTTGAACACGAAAAGGTGGCGTCTCTACCGAAAGCAATTGCACTATCTATTGCAACCAACCTTCCGCTAGAGCACTGTTTCAGTCCAGTCACCACTCGGCTTGCTGACTCAATTCTAATTCGTAAATTCGACCGGGCAGGCTTCGCTGTTCCTCAGAATACGTGGGGAGAAAAGGCAAAAAAGATTAAGGGAGCAACGGTATTTAATGTATATAAACCAGGCGTCTATAGCAACGTGGCGATTCTTGATTTTAAATCAATGTATCCAAGTGTCATTATAAAGAACAACATTTGTCCATCCACTTACACAAAGATACGTATGCGTGGAGATTACTGTGTTCGTTCACCGCTTGGTGCTTTATTCCGCCAGAAGAAGAAAGGTATCTTACCGGAAGTTCTGGAAAAATTATGGAAGTGGCGCGACGAAGTGAAGGCAAAAGTAAAGGAGAATGGAGATTACAATGACCGCTTGCAGTATTCAATCAAAGTTCTTATGAATTCTTTCTATGGTGTGATGGCAAGCAGTTTCTATAGGTTCACTAATCCAAAGATTGGAGGAAGCGTAACAGCTTTCGCTCGACGGGGCATACAAAATGCATACGATAAGTTAGGGGAGTTAGGATATACAGTCATTTATGGAGATACCGATTCAGTGTTCGTTCAATTAAAAAATGACGATCCACACGAACTTGCTAAAATCCTTTCGGAGGAGGGATTGGAGATGGAAGTAGAGAAGATACTGAAGACATTCTTTACTCACGGTGCAAAGAAGAGATACGCCGCATTGGTGGAATGGCCAAAAGAAGAATTTTATGTAAAGGGATACGAACTCCGACGCGGCGATTCTTTTGTTCTGCAACGGAATGCAATGAGGGGTGCTCTGGATAGAATTCTGGAGAATGACCCAGACAAGGCCTTTAAATACGTATCGAGGATAGTAAAAATGATAAGGGAAGGAGAAACAGACAAAGAAGATTTAGTAATTACAAAGAATGTAAGAGCACCAAGAGATTATGTAAACCCCGATTCAATGCCGGGAGTTCAGGCCGCCCTGAAGTTAAAGGCAAGGGGATACCCCTGGTTACCAGGAACGAAGATAAGTTGGGTGGTGACCAGTGCGAAGAAGAGTCCAATGGAAGTAGAACCATATATAGACAATGTAGAGTTCACAGCCAGGGAAGATAGAGAATATTATGCGAATAGAGTGATACACACTTTGAGCGATATCGCGGCCGTATTTGATTGGGACGACATCGGACTTTCTTCAGGGACAAAGCAGGAGAAACTGTTCTAAATACAGGAGATGCTACATTGGGAAGAAAACGAGGAAAGAAAAAGACAGCCCCACCTAAGAATAGAACCAGGTATGAAGGAGAATTGGTCAAATTTCTTTCGCTAGAGAGAAGAGACTATCTCGTTATGACTTCTGGTAGAACGCAGGGATGGGACGTTCATTGCGTGAAGAAGCGTGGGAAGAAATTTGTGCCCATTGAAGTTAAGACTTCGAGCACAACAAAAAATATCAACTTGGCCTATGTGCCAAGAGTTAAGAAACAATATGAGAGATACAATGACATATGTAAAAAATATAAAATTGTTACTTGGTATGCATTCAGACATATCTCTCGTGGAAAACAAAAGAAAGAGTCGAAATGGAGATTTGTTCCAATTTCGAACATTAATCAGATGGTCCTGAGTTTTCAGGACGGTCTGTCATTAAAAGAATTTGCAAGGGTGATACTATGAGAAATAGATGTTATTTTTCTAAAGCCGGCTTCGAGGATATGCGGCTTAAGATTGAGGAATATGTAATATCTCGGGGAACTGTAACCCGAGATGAGATAATAAGAAACTTTAAATATAGAGGATTACCTATGAATAGCCGTCAATTGGGATACTTGATAGGTTATAGTGAACGAAGGGGAGTTTTAACTAGCTTTACCTGGCACGTAGGAACAGAAAAATATCCCACAATATATTATATTACTACAGTAAAAAGATTTAATAAATTTATAGGAGGAATAAATGGAAGATGAAGAAACGCCAATAACGGCAGATGCAATTGACCATACCAATATACAGGGAGATGTCGCAACTAATAAGCGCCACTTCGTGGAGATATCATTTGACGGATTTCGGTTGTGTGAAACTACCACCGAAGATATATCCCTGGATGATTTCAATGACAAGGTTATGGGTCTGTGGAGGAGCCTGGATGAAATGCTCCTCGAGTCTATGGAACGCAGAAAGAAGAAAATGCGCGCCGAACCTGGCCATATGAGAGAATATCAATAATGGATTTCCCAAATGAATGTGCGGAATTCGTATATACCAGGACTTATTCAAGGTGGATTGAGGAAAAGGGAAGAAGAGAAACTTGGCCAGAGACAGTCGAGCGATACATTAAGTTTGTTAATCTGGAAGTTAATAACATTCCAAAGAAAACGATAAGAAAGATACGGAAGTATCTATTAACCTTTGATGTAATGCCAAGTATGCGTCTCCTCTGGGCAGCCGGCGGAGCTGCATACAAGGACAATACTTGTATCTATAATTGTGCATACAGTAACATAGATTCAGTAGAATCTTTTGCGGAATGTCTATATATTTTGATGAGTGGCTGCGGATTTGGTTTCGGAGTATCCCAGAAACACGTCGATAAACTACCTGTAGTGGCGGAGAACAGCGGAAACTCGCTTGCCGAGTATATTATCCCAGATTCGAAAGAAGGGTGGTCAGATTCGCTTAAAATGCTACTAGATGCACTTTACCGTGGAATGGATATTCCTTTCGACTATACACAAATTAGAGCGGAAGGTGAGAGACTGGTTACAATGGGCGGTCGAGCAAGTGGCCCGGCACCATTGATTCGAGTTCACCAGTTCATCAGGGAGGTGTTAAACCAGGCACAGGGACGAAAGTTAACCACACTAGAATGCCACGACATCTGCAACCAGATAGCGGAGTGCGTAGTGTCCGGTGGAGTCAGGAGAAGTTCTCAAATTTCTTTGTCTGACCTTGACGACAAACTTATGCGCGACGCAAAGGTCTGGCCCTTTCCCCTCAGGCGAGCAATGGCCAACAACTCGGCATACTATTATGAACGTCCGCCAGCGGCAGAATTCCTGCGCGAGTGGGCGCAGATCGCCTCTTCGGGAACGGGGGAGAGAGGTATCTTCAATATCGGAGATGCGCAGCGAGTAGCGCCAAAGAGACGCTCGTCTCATTTGATTGAGGGAACAAATCCCTGTGGCGAGATAATGCTCAGAGACAAACAGTTCTGTAATCTCTCGGAAGTTGTTGTAAAGCCGACCGACGACCTGGATACTCTTTTGGACAAGGTGGAGACGGCGACCTGGATGGGAGTAATTCAGTCCACGTTCACCAACTTCCCTTACTTACGAAAAAAATGGGAGACTAACTGCAAAGTAGAGAGACTTCTCGGAGTATCGTTAACTGGTCAATTGGACAATTGGGATGTCCTGGATGCCACAGCACTGAAAGCCCTTAAGGCTCGCGCTTTGCGCATCGCCCGACGCGCATCAAGGGAACTTGATGTGCAGGAACCAAAGGCAGTGACCTGTGTTAAGCCAAGCGGAACCGTAAGCCAACTAGTTAATTCAGCCTCAGGCATACATCCGCGCTATTCCAGATATTATTTACGGAGATACAGAATCTCTTCGACTGACCCATTATACAAGATGATGAAAAGACAAGGTGTAGCATTTCACCCAGAGGTTGGGCAAAGCTCTAGTGATGCCTCAACTTTCGTCTGTGAATTTCCGGTGAAGTCGCCAGAGGGAAGTCTAACCCGCGAAGAGTTTAATGCAATAAGCCAGCTGGAATGGTATAAGACTGTCCAGACAAACTGGTGTGAACATAATGCGAGTATGACAGTGTATGTAAAAAACAATGAGTGGTTTGAGGTAGGGAATTGGGTATACAAGAACTGGTCAATAGTCAACGGACTGTCATTCCTGCCTTACAATGGCGGCAAATATAGACTGGCACCATACGAAGAGATAGACGAACAAAAATACATAGAGAAGATAAAATCTATGAAGAAAATAGACTATACTAAGTTAAGCGACTATGAGCGAGAGGATAATACCAGTGGCTCAAAGGCGCTTGCTTGTGTAGGAGACAATTGTGAAATATGAAAAGAAGTGAACTAATAGAAAGACTAAAGGTAGTCCGAGAACTGCTAGTAGAAGATGAGCACAATGCAGCAATCCCAGATTTGGTTGAGGCAATGGACTTGGTCTTGGATTTGGTCGATCTTCCAGTGATTCCCAAGCAGAAGAGGAAGCCGAGTTTTACTGTGCACAAAGCACCAAAACCTACGCCCGACGAACTGAGACTAGAGTTGGAACAATCTATCAACGAGCTCTTTGAGGAATTATTTAAATGGTCACAGAAACGATGATATATGTGAACGGCGAGTTATACTTACACGGTGACTCGGATGAGAATGTTATCTACTACGTAAATGGAATGGAGATGAAAAAGGATGGTAGAAATAAAACTTCTGAACAAGAGGTTCTGTCGGAAAGCGAATAACCTGCGTTATATACATAAAATCGAGGACGAGGATGGCACCAGGATGGTGTTTTCAAACGATTCCGTGCCGTCTCCAGAAGAAGGATCCTGGCTGCGCTCTGTAAAATTCGAAGATGAGAAATCGTATCTACTTGTTCTGGACATAGATAGCAAAGAGTTCACAGAAAGAATTTTTGAAGGCTCCAAGGGGATATACAGAACGATTATAAACTTCCTGCATAAGAAGCCTCTCTTCAAGGTCTCTGGTTCGAAGGGAGTTCAACTTATTCTTAAAGTGAACTTTGGGAAGGTCCTCGACGAACATATAGTAAACAAACATCTATGTAATCTAGCATATACTATCTGGAGAATATCTACTCCAGACGTTCGGGCTACTATACACTTTGACGAAGTCCCAGGAATAGATTGTGCAATGTTCTCCAGAGGAAGAATGTTACGTTCTTTCTGTAGACATCTTGTTACTGGAAACTTCTCAGTTCCCATAGACGTTGAAGACAGTTTCGAAGACGTTCACAGAAGGATGAACCTAGAGGTTCCTCTAATAGACTTTAAGAAATTTCCGGAGATAGACTTTGATGAAAGTCTGGTTATCTATGAATATGAGAAAATCGCAGAGCGCCAGAAGATGTTTATTACAGATGCGGAGATGAAGAAGTTAAAAAATACTACGGCAAAGGGATTCCGACCAGACAATGTCTACGGAAGGATGCCTATGGTTCTTCGCACTATAGTTCGTTCCTCTAAAGTTCCCCACGATATGAAGTGGCCCCTTGTAGTTTACTTGAGGATATTTGAACTGATGGAACCATCAGAAATTCTGGATTGGTTACTCAAACACTCTGGTTGGGAGAATTTATCTAACGTCAATACTTCTCTATATCAGATAACCTGGACCTGTAATTGGTGTGATACGTCGAGCAGAAAATTAGTTGATTCTGATAGATTTATAGTGAGGCGCCTGCCACTTCCCGACAGAGTTTGCGAGGAATTAATAGATTACTGGACAGAGCACCTGGAAGGCAGGAGCGCGTTCAAATATATAACTCGAAAGTTCTTTAACTACTACAGAAAGTTTATTGAGAATCCGCCTGCTTCAGCCGGTAAGTCCGAAGAGTTACGAATCGAGCTGTGAAATAGTTCCAGGTATTGCCTACTTTAGTTTTCACATTCATTTGATTCAGGTGAGCTGCTATCTGTCCGTATGTCCATCCTGCGGCTCTCCAGCTGACCATTTGTTCGCAGATATCCCATTCCTCTTCCGTTGCGCCGAATCTGTCTGAGCGGGACGCGCGAAGTTGTTCTGCGTCCGTTCCCCTGCTCGTTGATCCACATTTAAGAACCCCCCTGAAGGGGTCTCCGTGCTGTATCTTCGCTGGGCCCTTTAAACCCAGCCCGTCAATCTTTTCATTCCATTCATCTGACCATATTCCTTTTGTCATTTTACCACTCTTCCTTTTCCCATTTTTTGTCTATAAATCTTTCATACTCTTCTGCGGCTCGCGCAGATTTGTAAACGATCAAGAACATACTCATCAGACACAGCAAGTTTATAATAAATGCCAACCTGAATATGTGAACTTCATCGTAATTGCTGACGCCCTGGCCAGCATTAATACCATCCATTATCCAGAGAGATATCGAGCCCGTTATCACCAGGAGAAAGGAAGGAACGCTAAAGTTCATCCCCCCTCCTGAATCAGCGCGAGAAGATTGCCTGCCAGCACACCAATTGCTAATAGATTGAAGCCATTCAAGAACCGCAGCTGGAGCTTCCTCGTGGATTTAGATGCAAAGTATAACCAGAACTCGACCGATATCACTACTAACATCACGATTATCTTCAATCCAACAAAGTAGAAATCGGACGTCTGGATAAGTGGAAGTATAATTGTATTTCTCTCTCCACTCCACCCATACTTGTCTACTAGCAGGGCGGTAACCATTGCATCGACCATCTGGATTACAAAGGTTACGGCAAGTGTGGCAAATAGTTTTAAGCTACCATTCTTCAATTTCAAGATCATCGTTCTTGAGTATCCCCCACATTTTAAATGTCTCTATAGCTAGCCGCAACGGACAATAGATAATTAACATAATGGCTGCCATTTCGACGAGCGACACGTTTCTTCAGTAGATAGATGGGGAACGTTAAATCAATTTGATTTTCCTCTCCAGGTAATCCCCTACCCTGGGTATGCGTTTATCCAGTCCCAAAGAGCAGCTTACGCCGCTCCTGGAAACCTTAATGCTCTTTGAGGTTACTCTATGGTTTCCACGTAGAGTTTTATCTGGGACATTTAAATACACGATATTTTCCAGACCAATGTCGAATCCTCGACTGACCTCTAAATTTATCTCCTTACTTTCTACATAGTTTTTCATCACTTCAATTCTAGCCAAGTCGGAGAGCTCGGCATTGTTAACTTTTTCTGAACGAAGTGTTGTTCCAACATTCCCCATTGGAGAATTTCCATAGGTGAACTCTCCCCAGGCACCATCCTTACCGGTGACTATCGCCCTGGACCTGGGGATCTGGTAGTTGTAACTCATCGACATTATCCCATCCATAAAGGAAAGACTCAGCGTCCTGTCCGAGTCTACGGAACGTTTGTTTCCTACTATAATCTTATCTCCCTGCATTCTGCAGGATATTTCCAGCGGATCTTCTGGAGATGCATCATCCACTTTATTCTTTACTACTTCCAGGAAGACATCATATGGAGCACTGCCATCTGTCCTGAAGCCAGTCATCGAGATTGGAGGAGTAGACTCAGCCAATGCACTTATATCGATCACAGTCTTAGCAGTGTTGAGCTTATTCAAGATAACATCAGCCAAAAACTGGACCGCCGTATACCCGTCATAATTGTTGGTGTCAGTTATAACAATCGGCATCGCTTCTTTACCAGAAAGAAATACGCGCGGATCATAAGCCGTAATTTTTATCTCCCTGTCCGATGGCTGTATCTCTCTAACATATCCGACAAATATGGGCGAACCTTCAGCCAGTCCCTCATTCAGGAAAAACTCAACCTTTGCATTGAACAGATGAGCATCCTGATAGTCGGGATCTGTAATTGTTACAATAACGCTGTTAATTTCATTGGCCCCTCGCTCCCTGTATGTGATTGATTCAAACTCAGTTATTTCCTTCTCTGCTATAATTAATCTGGGTTTACTATATGTATTTTGGCTCATTCTCCAACACACCCCCTAGCGAAAGGAAGCCGTCACTTATCCAGGTTCCATCGGAGTTGAATTCGGCCACAGCCTCAATCTGCATTTCAACTCCCCACTTCTCAGATACCCGTCCTGTCGGAACGTCTTCTGAAAGATTAGTTATCTTCCCAAAGAACCTGACATACTCTCCATTGGGTCGCGTTAAGTCAAGATATACAGGGGTTCCTTCCTGCTGGTATTTCTTCACTAATTCATAGTCGTCATAGCCTGTGTGAGCAGCAGTGCTGTAGTCACCAAAGGAGATTCCACCGAATCTGATGCTTCCACCCTCAGCTCCAATCTTCCGTATCTCGGAGCGTCCGATTCTGTCATCAATGCGTATGTATCGTCCTTTGCGATTGAACGACAGGGACTGTGCGATTATAATATCGTTCAGTCCAACGTGCATTGAGTCCGTAACTTTGATAACTTCGGAATGATCGTTATCATAGGGGAAGATAGTAGCAATATCTGGCGGAGTTGAACTACTGACGTCTTCACAAGCCACACCTACCAGGATTGCGAATGCGTCGAATGTCCAGTCTGTTATCGTGGCGTCCTGCTTTACACTGTCGGGCCAAACGAGCGTGGATGTATTATACTTGACCTTAACCCAGTTATCCGGCGCTTCGAATACAACTGGTCCATTTATATACAAAGAACTATCAGCCACGGGGGTTCTTGTATAGTCCTCGAAAGGTAAGGCACGGAACTTGATTTCATCTCTACGAGCATCGTAAGCGGGATAGAACAGACTCAGTCTGCACTTCCCCCCTTTCTGTGCATTAATATCATTATCAAATTTATTTCTACTTGAGAAGAATATTCGGTCAAATGTACGTTGGCTATTGGCTATCAGGAAATAGTTAAGTGGACCACTTGTAAGTGCCTGTTCGAGGAAAGTTCCCATTGATGTACTGGAGTCCCTGTTATTTGAACTCTTCTCTACCCAGTCATCCCCGCTGTCGCTCGTGAACCAGATGCGATGTTCCTTCTCTACTTCGGTGGGCAGTATCTTTGTGCTATTATCTGCCTGGGAATAGTTACCGAAACTTTCTATCTCTGAGTATGCGAACTTGTCGTTCGTAGCATCTGTCCTATCGTCCTTGACCTGGCAGCGAAGCAGCCTGTAGGAGTCAACGAATCTAAAGGTTCCAGTTGACCGGTTGTCAGTATAGTCCCTGAAGCCAGTCCACTTGGTATTGTCCTGAAAGGGATCGTGAGTATATTCTATCTGAGTTCTATAGTCTGTCAGACGATTGATATTATATGTGGTTCCATCCACTGTAGTAGAGTAGTCAAGAGTATCCGTTGCTCTGTCCAGGTCGCTCGCCTGCTGACCCCAGTCGTGCTTTCCTTCATCCAGGAGAAGGTTTCCCGCAGTTTCTGGAATAGTTAGATTTGGTCCACGAGTTCTGCTCTCAGAAAGATCGGCAGTCAGGAAAAATCCGCGCTCATTCAGTTTCAGGTAGGGCCAGCCCGTGCTCACATTACAGACAGATTTATCAAAACCGGTTGATCTCACCGACCATTCGCCTTTGGTTCCTTCGTCGCCAGGGAAGCCACCACTGATATCCTTGTTAATGTGGAAGCCATTCTTAATGGTAAGGGAAGGAGTTCCTCCAGCTACAGGTGTAATCGCAGTTGTTACTTCAAAGTTGGTTGCATCATTGACATTAGTTATTGTATGGTCTCCATCCATTGCACCACCGGAACTTCCAGCAATAGTAATTACTTCGCCATTTGGAATTCCGTGGTTTGTACCTGTAGTCACCTTTACCGTCGCGCCAAGATCAGTAAAAGTAGAAATTGTAAACTTGGATTCTGCTGTCCAGATTCCATTATAATTTGTTGTGTCGGTAACTATAAGAGTATCGTTATCAGTCACACCGTGGGAAGGTGACTTGAGATATACTTTATCTGTCAAGGAAGCACTTGGAGTAATCTGTCCAGTTAACTTTGGGTTCGTAGCATCCTGAACACTGGCAATGAACGCCCATCGAAGATATACTCTTTCTTGTGGATGCAGCAATACAGATGTATCATCCGCTTTCGTTGTATGTTCTGAAATCTTCTTCAGTTTAACGTCCAGGATTTTCCAGACGTCACCAATCGCAACGTTTTCTGAAGAAGAAATATCGGAGTTTGCGTGCTTTGTGTGTATTGTATTCTGCTTAATCTCCCCGCCAATCGTCTCATAGGTGACAATGACTTCCGCTTTCTTGTCTACGGTCGGCGTATCTGTCTCCCAACTTCCCCAGGCATACACACAGCTTGGTCCACCACGATAAACATAGTTGACCTGAACTGCCTCATTATCAATGCCACTATATACACTCTTACGATCGACCTTTAGAATTCCCACCGGTGGAAGTGTGGTTGGATAGAAGTAAGGTATGCGAACGTCTGATGAGCCACTGTCTGCTAAATCCAGAGAAACGATAGACTTCTCATTTTGTCCCGCAGAGAGACTTGCAGTTTCAAGCGATTTAAAGGCGTTCGAAGCATTATTGGAGGTGTAGTACTTGGACCAGAAGTTTTCGGTGTTAATGGCCCTTAAAAGTGGGTAGAATTCGCCACTGTTGCTGTAGATATGACTTACTATCCCATAAGTGTTGGGAACATCCAGATTTACCACCTGCGAATTAGACTTTTCTCCCGAGTTGTCATCACCGTCATCCCAATCAACAAAGAAGCCACTTACAGGCTCGTTGAACTCGAAGCGATACCAGTATTTCCTGAATCCTACGAAGTGGTTGCTATTCTGGAAACTAATCACCGCTCCAGTATCTCTGTCATCTACCTGTAGTGCATTTGCATCATTCTGTGCATCTGCTTCGTTAGCGTAAACTTTGATCACATAATCAGTTGGATTCTCCATTAGTTACCCCCCACAATCTTTGGCGCTGCCTTTCTCAGAGACACAGGAGAGGACGTGGCCACTTCAGAAGTAGTCTTTCCTCGAATATTGTGATAATCCTTTATAAACAAACGGGCACTGTAACTCAGGGAACTTCCGGTCGTATCGTCCGCGAGTTCCTTGAAGTTCTTCAGTAGTGTGAATTCCCCATTCTGTGGAACTACAGGATACAGAGTTGTATTATATATTACAATCTCTTCCAGTTTGCAGATGGCACTATTGCTTGCCCCATCATTGCCAATACTATATGTTCCCGCACCAGTTATGTCGGTGTCTGTCTTCCAGTGTTCGGAGTCTCCGCTTGCAGTAGATATCCCCGACTGGTCCTCCAGCTTCCCATTTATGAACAACTTGACATTGTTTGCCTTAAGTTTCGTATCTACAGTAACTATCACGGACGCTGGCACCTTGTTCGGTAGGAGGCTTGATGATTTAAGAACGACCGCGGTGCCGCCGGTAGGCTTGACCGTGGCTTGAATCTGCCAATTTGTCAGTGATTCAATTTCGATTGCAGTATTTGAGCTGTCCGTTAGAAGATTTCCCACGCCTCCAATTGGAACTACGTGCAGCATATAGGTAGCGTGTGTAGTTGGGTTATTAGCAGTTGTGAATGTTAGTCTATCGGCAGTGTTAGAGAAGTCTAGTGCATACCCAGCAAGGCCTTCATATGTTACCGTTGGTGGATCTGTAATAGTTGCATTTCCGGTAGTATCTGCAACATAATCGTAGTTCTTAATGTCGGTTCCACTTACACTGCCTTCGTTCAGGGGCAAGTGAGCAACTGCATTATGATACTGGTTATTGGCTACTTGGGTATCGAAATGTAAAAGGCCGTACCAAAGATCGTCATCTGCCGTATTCCAGCTGAACATTGGATACATAGGATCAACATCCGATGGTTCTACTTCCAGGATTGGTTTCTCAGGTAGTTCGTCTTCAAAAATAGAGAGAAGGAAGGGTTTGTTTGTTCCTTCGGTGGATTGAATTGTCGTAACGTGGTCGAGCGTCGATACTGATGGAACATACAGGAGACTGAAAGTGTCCTCTGGCTCAATGTCGTCTGCTTTCACCATCTTGGATAATTCTACTTTATTATATTTTCCAGACTCTGCAATGAATTCGTTTACATATCCACCCTTCATTTCTTCTACATCAAACTTCCCGAAGCCGTAATCTTTTTCTGTCTCCAGCGAAGTTCCACTATCTTCTGGTTTTAGTGAACGGGAGTTCAAGTAGTTCTTGTCGTCACTGAAGTCCGTTTCATTCCAGGTTGTTCCAGCTGTTGCAGCATCGGGAGGGCTGGGATTCGGAGAGTGAGCAGTCAGGACAGAGCCATATGTTCTAGTTGGAAGCATATCATAAGTTTGGAGATCATTGCTCTCTCTCAACATAATTTGTAGAAATACCCAAAATCTGATGGGTCCAACCCATATGCGCCCTAGGTAATACCTATCGTTATTACCAGCTTTAAATAGACCCGATATATCTTTATCGAAAACTACAATGTTATTAGTGGTATCTACTTCTATTACACTGGCATCAATATAATAGAAGGGGTGTCTGCCTTTACCAAAATTGTATATCCTGAATGTCTCATCGTCAGGGACAGAGAATATACCGATGTTGGAAACCTTTGCGGAAGTATTGGATATTAACTTTAATATTCTTGTGGAGAACAGAATGTTTTCCGTTTCAGTAAATGTGTGCCCTGAGAATGCGGACTCTGTTATGTTTAGCCCGATAAACCCCTTCTGGCTAAAACCATCCACAGCATTGGCGGGGCCTCTGTCACGAAATGAACTAGAACCAATTGGATAACTTTCTGCCAATTTTCCAATTCCGTCATCGGAAACTGTATTAAAAATTGCATTATCTACTTGAGCGCCAAGACCCACCTGGTCTGTGCTCCAGGCCATTGTGATGTTGTCAGTATGCACGGAAGCATTTACAGCGAGGTTTTCATTTTGATATCCACTAAATAAAAAATTTGTATCTGCATCTTCATCCAGACCAGTTGTAGCCGATGTTTTATCTTTAAACCCAAGAGATATATATGTAGGAGAAGCAATCTCCTTATTTTTCTGTGTTCTAGATAACTCTCCTCTAATATATATCGGCCCTCTAGTGAGAATATTATTTTTTGTGACCGTTGAATTAGATGGATTTGCTTCCCAATTATAAAATGTTAGATTATCTACATAGACAACACTTTTTGTTTCTCTATCTGAGTCGATGTTTCCATCAGAAGCAGCATCAGATTTATAGTTATTAAGCCACATTGTAAAGTGTCTGGGCCAAACGGTGGGTTGCTTGAGCGTATTTACTATTTTTACATTTCCGATTTCTTCGTCTTTTTCTATATCTATCACATATAGTCTTCCATAGGAGCGAGTCGGCAGATATAGAAATCTAAATCTCAGCCATCTCTTTTCTGGAATAAGGAAAGAACCCATTTGTGCGAGCGACTGACTGGGCTCAATTAGTTTATTTGTATTATCTATGCTCCAATGTTCGGTTGATGTACCGTCGTATTTCTCCTCACTGGGGAAGACATAGATTCCATCTCCGTCTGGAGTAGTAAAAGTGTCCCCAGCGGTTTTCGCAATTCTTGCCATAATTACTCCCATAAAAGGATAGTAGGTGAGGTCTGTGCTCTCCTTTATATAGTCATAGATACTTTCGTTCTGTTCCGGTGCATTGAATCCCCAGGTGAAAGCGAGCGACCGACGACTCAGTGATTCTCCAGATAGATGACCATTTCCAGCATCTCCACTATCATACGCGACTTCCAATTTCTCTATGTATAAATCTATATCCATACTTGGTGCAGTTGTCGGAACGGAAGAACCATAATATTCTCTTCCCGATACATTTTCTGGCCTTGGGAAATAATCCATAGTAATACGTAGATCTTGGACATTTGATACTCCATTTTTGGAATCTGGTGGAGTAAAACTCTGTGTGCTTTCATTCTTCCAGAATGCTTCCAATTTCATTGATGAAGTATTGCTCAATGTCTGTTCATTGGAGTATGTCGCCCGTGTATGGTAAATTGGGGATTCTTTTCCATCGCTATTAATCTCCGTAATGTCCTGGTAATATGCTTCTATAGAGTCAAAGATAGTTTCCGTTTGATTTATTGCTTTTTCAGATTCTGTTAGTTCAACTACCTCTTCTATAGTATAATGGGGTAATCCAGCGGCCGTGATTGCTCGCCGCCGCCATCTTGGTTCAGTCTCTAACCAGGCGCTAGCACTTTGCCCAGCTCTCGGATTAGTTATTTCCCAAGTGCCATAAAACGACTTTTCAATAAATATTACTTTTTCTCCCTGGAAGAAATTGCCATATTTATTCCACATATCTCCTTCATTAAGTTGCGCAAAACCATTAGCATTGTATTTAACTGCCTCCGATGGATAAATGAATGCTAACCCTGAGCGATGTATAACACTGGTGGAAGTAACAATTGGATTTATATTGCTTGGACTATAACCAGAGAATGATTCCTCTATCCATATATTGTTTTCTCTAGTCTGGGAGCTTCCAACGATAATATCAGTGCAGTTTGGAACTACACCTCCCTCATTGCTCCCGATACTCTGCTTTGACTTCCAGGCCCTGTAAATGGGTGCCTGGAAAGAGTCTCCCTGAGAAATACTATCCACATACAGGTAATGTTCCAGGCCAACCAGTTTGGCATCACCAAAATCTGGCTTGGATGAGACATTGACATCTGCCATATAGTACCGGGTATATGGAGCACCGGCCAAAGGAACTGTTGTAGAAGTCCCATCAGATAAATCACTATATGAAGAGGATAGAAGTGTATCTGCATTCTCACTTGAGTGCGTATTCTCATCCGTCAGAATATTGAACTTGGCTCCCATTAGAACCCACCCCCATAGGATACATTCCGCAGTGCCATTGGGAGAGTTGCGGCAAGCTTCTCAGCAAAGTCCGTACCGTCCTGTGCGTATACATCCCCTATACTAATACTGATATTTGCTCCACCCATTCCAACCATTCCCTGTGTTTTTGATATAATTTGTTCTCCCGGCTCTACGTAGACTAGACGGTGCCTGGGGCCCGTCGCACCACCAGTATCATATGCGCGCTGGTTTCCAACGAACATACCGGTATCTGCAACTTCCGATTGCATTTCCTTCATCTCACTCTTAAATGCGTGCATCGACGCAAGGAACGCGACCGCCGCGACCGCGAAATATGCTATTCCTACTCCAGTCTTCGCCCAGAAGCTGGCGTCCTTTAACGCCACGTTTAAAGCGAGGACAACATTCAGCATCTGCATAGCGGCCATAAGTGCAAGGGCCACCTTCATCATATCGTTTGTAGTCATTGCCCACATTGCTCCCATTGAAATACCCATTGACATAGCTTGAGTGAGACCCTGGAATGCAAATTGGACCATTCTAAGTTTGGCTACCCAAATATCCGTTTGTATATTGTCAATTTCTTTTAGCGCAATGCGTTCTCTCAGAACCAAATTTATCGTTTGCAGTTCTGTTTTCTCTCCCGTGTAGCCATTCCGAAGTTCTAGTAGATCAATCTTTTGTTGCATATTCCTGATGTGAAGTTGATCTAAACTTATGGCCTGCTCTCTGTACATTAAACCAAGTGTAAAGAAAGAGCCCACCACGCCACCGGCGGCGAGGCGAAGAGCAGTCATAGCGAAAACTAATTTAATTAAAATTCCATCACCAAAGGATAATATGTCAAATATCTGCTTTAGGACTGGAATCAAATTGAACATAAGTTCAAACATACCGCCAAGATTTTCCAGGAAGCCGCCCTCTATTATTCCGGTGAATCCTTTGGTGGCGTTTATTATTGCCTCTACGAAATCTGGACCAAGTTTACCAAATGATTCTACTATGGCATCCACCATTAAGGCAACTGCCTGCATTGCATCTTCCGTTCTCAGAAGAGCCAGGAGTTCTTCTTTCAGTCTCCCAAACTGTGCGGTGAAGCTCTGCATCATCACGGCCGTCTGTGCTTCCAACGTACCGGAAGCATTATTAACCATATTGAGCATTTCAAAGTAATCATCGGAAGCCATCAAGAGTAGGCCCCAAGCACGAAGTGCTCTCACAGTAAAGATATCGGTAGAGTCCTCTAGAAGTTCGATACTAAGGCCCATCTCACCAAATGACCTAATAATGGCATCGATGTTGATCTTACCATCACTGATCACATCGAAACCCATACCCATAGACTTGGTCCACTCTTCCATCTTAGGTATACTCTTCAGGATATCCAGGAACATTTTATTGACAGAGCGGGCTGAAATTCCCGCTTCCATAGCACGGTTAGACAACACTGCCATAATAGAAATAAGTTGCTCGAAGCTGATGCCCGTCATATTGGCAGTTGAGCCAGCATATGCGAAACCTTTCTGTAGATCTGCAACATCCAGGATGGATGCCTGCGCAGCCACCTGAATCTTATCCAATACGTCAGGGACATCCGTGAAGGCCTTGTCGAAAGACTCGATTGCGAACACTGTAATTTCTGCTGCCTGCTCGAAAGACATTGCGTTAGCTTTCGCAAGCATAGTCATATTTCTTAGAGATTCATTAATTTCTTCTATGGAAAGACCGGCCTTGCTTAGAATAACTGTTCCCTGGGCAATAACGTCCCCAGAGAATCCGAACTCGGCAGCCACCAGACTTATACTGGCTGCAAGTTCGTTCACTTGTGCAGTTGTAAGACCACCCAATGCCTTGACGTGAACCAGTGATTCGTTAAATTTACTTACTGCGCTGTAGGCCACGAACGCACCGGCACCAAGACCAATAAAGGATGCGGCTAAAAGACGAACGGCAGTATCGGCAAGTCTGGAGCCAGCGGTTACCGTTCCTGCAAATACGGTATATTTAGCCCCAAGGCTACCTATTTCCGCCTGGGCCTGGCGAGTATTGGCCATAACCTGCAGCATCGTGGCCATTATCGCGCCCCCACATATTGCCTGTGATAGCCTGCTCTGCTATACAGTCCCTTACGGAACTTCCTCCGGCGTGATTTGCGGGTAAAGGGAATTGGAGAACCTAGCCTTGCCCCAGCTATGCCCTTCATCATTGTTGTAACCCAGGCCTGTATAGAACCGAGGCTCCACACTCCGCCCTTAATAATAGAGCGAAGATCGTCCATCACACCGACGTAGTGCCACCATTTGCTCGGTGGCAGGAACCACCAGATAAGGTGGTTGCCGAACATACTGCGAACTGTAATATTGATATCCATATATTTGCTTGGAGTATCTCCAAGTCCCCAATAT
>Ga0114901_1001003_pt1 | contig 17089 bp, 29 predicted proteins | sample MalvireepMed_s16_FD_89686 | JGI IMG/M metagenome (GOLD analysis project Ga0114901, IMG submission 89686) | Marine viral communities from the Global Malaspina Expedition - Malaspina viral metaG DeepMed_s16 | ecosystem: Environmental > Aquatic > Marine > Oceanic | place: Mediterranean Sea... | reverse complement strand
GTTTTTGCTTGCCGCCGGGGTTCCTGCACGCAGGGTGGCCCGCAAGTTACGGGTGTCCCGGACTGCGGTGTTCAAGATGAAGCGCCGGGGTATCGACCATATTTCTCAAGTTATTAACAAATAAAAGGTGGACTCATGTCACTGTTTTGGTCTAAAAAACTGATATATTCCTCGCGGAGCGAGCACCCCAAGCTTCGCAAAACCCTTTTGTGGCTTGACCGGACGGGGCAAGTAGCCTTGTTTGGCCTCATGGCTGGTATGGTTTTGTCGTGGCTACTGTAACCCTTTTTTTGTTGGCCTTTAGTTCGGGCCAGATGATTTTGTTGCCGGGGGTCAGTCTCGAAAAGTGCGAGGCCGTTCGGGCTACTCTGCTCCGCGATAAATACGCGGGGTATGAAATAACCACGGACGATCAGTGGGACAAGGATTTGGCGGAAATGTTCAACAAATACGTTGGGCAGGCAAGAGGGGCTAGGGGCCTCATGGTGGAGTGCCTTCACCTTGATTGATGGCGGCGATACGCGCTGGCAGCAGGGCATGTTGGATTTAATCCGAGACTCCCTGATCGAACGGGGTATTGGGCCGATTGTTGGCGCTGAGATGTTGATAGAAATTATTGGTTTGTTAGTCCGAGAGGCGACGGGCAACGCCCCAACGCCTGAGTTTATGGGCGCTGAGAAACTGCGGATTCTTGACCGCTTGCAGACAATTCTAGTTAATGTTGTCAACAGTGACATGGTGGCAAACGATAACGTGATTTTACCCCCAGGGAGCGCCTAGAAACGGTGTCCTGCGGCACAAGGTCGTGTCGAAAGGTAGCTAGGGCCCACAAAACGGGGTTGTCGCTGTGTGGGGCTTAAAATGGGTGCCGGAGTTGGCAACATTCCCTCGCCCATAATGCCCCGATCCCGCACGAGGGGTGACTTTCGCATGCTGCCTGTCGACTCTCCGGCCAGCCGTGGGAGTCGCGGGTGGGGTGTTCTGTTATTCGCCTTTAGCTTTGCCGACGGCTTCTTTGGCCTCGCGGGTGGTTGCCAAACTAGCCTCGCCAAACGAGATTATGTGTTCCAAGGCTGCAAGCAAGTCCGGCGCTGCCGCTAATAGGTTGGCGTTGTCGCCCGCGCTCCAAGTGTCATAGGGTTGTTGATAGCAAAGAGCTACTGTAACGTCCTGCTCATCCATAACGCGGAAAGCGGCATCGTGGGCCGTGTACTGCTCAACTGTCCATGGTCCTGGTGTGTGTGTCATAGTGGTGACTCCTAATTATGCGTGGAAACAGCCACGCGTCCCGTTTGTGTGGGCAGAATCGCCCGGTGTTGGTTAGTCGTTGGCGGCTCGTACTAGAGTACGAAGCTGGCTCTGTTTATTCCAAATCCAGCATGTGATTGATTTCTTTAGCAACCCCAGGCTTGTTATTCATCCACACACGCATTTTTTCGACGATTTCAATAGCTATCGTGTCGAGTTCATCTATTGAAATGTCAAATTCTTCCGCAAGGCACAAGTCGAGTTCACTATTTCGCTCAGTTGGATACACAAATTTGCTCATGGTGGTGACTCCCTAGTGTGTGGGCAAAATCGCCCGGTTAGTAAATTAGCGGCAGCGCGCAAAGTATGGCGGCGACCACAAACATCCCGAACATCACAAATGCGCGTTCTCGGATTTCGGCTTTAGTCAGTTCCCTATATTTCATTTCAGACCTTCCTGACTGCCCATGTTGTGCGGGCGTGGTATTTTGACCATGTATCAGCCCCATAGATGTCGGCAAGGGCCGCGTGGGCGAAGTATTGGCGCTCAAGTAGTTCTCGGAACGCCTTGCGCTTCCTTGACTTATGGTAGGCCGGGGCTGTATCGGCGGCAAAAATCAAATTGTCGGCGGCTACGTGGAGAGCCTTGTCGATTCTAACAAGGTTACGCCAAACGGCTAATTGACGGGGCGTTTCGATAGGGTAGGTCGCTGGGTTTTGGCTCATTCCCGCAAGGTCGCCACCTTTGGCGGTTGCGATGTAGTCAATAGCGGGTTCAACAAAGTTCATTTTTCAGACTCCAATAATTAGAGAAAAGAGGATACCGATTCCCGCCAATACGCCCAAGATGACGGGCAATAGGTAGGAGAGGATATGGTGTGCGCGGCGGGTGTTATTCATGCCGCCCGCTTATCGCCGGTCACTTCAAGCGAGTGGTTAGTAATGCAGGCTTTCGCCTCGCTTTCCCAACGCGGGCGCATGATTTCCATGATTTGCGCCCATTTAGTCCGAGGTGCGCCGTTTAGAGCGACTGCGGCAGCAATGCCCCGCGCCTCTCGCATGGTGATTCGACAATGATCCGCGAATATTTGCAGGCATTCGGACGGGGTTGTCTCACGATACTTGCCGCCGTGACCACCTTTAGAGTTTCCGCCGTGGTAGTCCTCGCCAAATCCGCCCATTGCGCCGGACAACCAATACCATCCGTTCGCTTCGGCGTGCATGGGTGCGCCGTCCATATTGGATAGGTGCATAGCGGCAATGTCGGCAAATTGTGGAAAGTATTGGAGAATCGTATCGTGTGCCGCGCCGCCTGATTTGCATTGGTTCGGGTGCCCGGTTTGGTGCGCGTCCATGGTTAGGCTAAAATATGGGGCGCTGTTGCCGGGGATGTAGTTTAGTTCCGCCGTTACTTTTACGGTCATGGGCACGGATTCGCCGTTAAAACGGTTGGCCGGAAACTTTCTGATGTGTTTCATAACGTGACTCCCTTGGGTTGTGGCAAAATTGCCCGGTGGTGGTTAGACCTTAATCCTGTCGGCTTCCCATAGCGGGGTTTTCAGGAAAACGTACACGTTGCCGGTCTTAGCGCCGCCGCTGATTAGTTCGCCTTTCCATCCGAATTTCTCGCATAGAGTTTTAGCGGCTAAATCGTGGCAAGCATCGCCTGACAATTCGATTGGGTACGGGATAGAAACCCGCAACCCTGCGGCATTGGTTGCGCTGATACGGGACCCGCGCGTGTTGGTCGCGCCGTGATATTTGGTGGTGATGGTTTGCATCTTGTAGACTCCCTAAGTTATGGGCAGAATTGCCCGGTGGTGGTTAGACCTAGTCTATGCCCCTGCAATTTGTGAGGCTGTACGTTTAGAAACTCCGTGGGCAGGAAACCCCACGATCACCTTGCGGTCCTGGCGGGCACATAAACCGCAATCTTTACAATTCGTGTTCATGTAGGTTGCGGGGCAAGTCGCTATAGTTCGCCCTTGTGGCGTCTTGGTTTCCCTCTTGGCGTCAATTGGTAGAACCACCACCACCGGGGCAATATCAAGCGCGGCAAGTGTGTCGGCTTGCGCCACGGTATCCGCTGATAGGTTAACGGTAAACCCGGCTTTGTTGGCGTTCTTTACCGCCCCAGCATTGGTTTTCGTCATGGGCTTGTGTGTATAGGTAAAGCCGCGTTTTCCGTGGTTAGCTATAACAAGCGCCGACAATTCAGCGGTATTGATCCGATTTCCAGTGCCGGGTAGATCCCCGGCTTGATTGTGACGCCACAATTGACCACTAGGCAGATCGGCAATGGCGCCACAAAAGGTTTGCCAATCGGTACCGCGTTCGCCTTTATCGACTTTCGCCCAATGCATGGCAAGAGGCCCGCCTTTGGCGTAACAACCTTTTGTTTTCAGGCCGCAATTATCCGGGCAAGTATCGGCGCTTGTAGTGCTGACAGGTATCGGCCCGACTTTGGCGTTTCTACTCTTAAGAGCGAGGTGCGTGTTCATGGGCAACTTCCGGTTGGTGGTGGCAAAATCCACGTTAGGCCATGACAAACCCCGCCAGCGTGACGGGGCTTGCCAAAGGCTAACCTAGGCTGCGCAATTGTTGCCCGCGCTTTGTTTTTGCAAGATCGCGCTTAAATGTTCCACGATGTAATCCGTTGTCCCAATCAACGAAAACAAAGTTAGGGTTTGATCCGATACCACCAGGGAATTTCGCAATGGTGCCAAAGGTTCCGGCGGGGACATCCGCCACCGCACGCGTGATCAATTCAACTCGCATGCCCTGGCGGGCTGATTTAACGGGGTTATGATTTTGCATGGTAGACATCCCCGCGCTTTTCGACTTTGCCTGATTTGATTGCTTGGGCCATGATCGCGTTGAACGTATCAAGGTTAATTAAGCCCATAAGCGCGGCATATAAGTGCCCGGCGGGGATACCGCGCGGGCTATCCGTGATAGTTTCAACTACATCATCAACTAGCCCCGCCACAATCTGGCGTATGGCTAGTGCTTTGTCCTGAATTGATTGCATGGTAGACTCCTAAAGGTTGGGGTTAATCTTGCCGCAGATAAGACTCAACGCCACCATCTGCGGGCGGATAATCGTGGCGCGCTGCAAATATATTGCAATCGCCTTGCGACCATTCTTGGATGATGGTGACTCGCTCAGATACCGGGATTTGCGCCCAATATTCGCTTGCTTGTTCGTGTTCTAGTTCGCAAAAATGATCCTCGTTTACAACGGGGTATTGTTCCAAATCGTCAAGCATTCTGTCGGCAATCAACAGCCGCGCATGATCGGATTTGTGAACGTACAGAGTTTCAACCCAACCAACGGCCCAATGGGAATCGTGAATGACTATGACGGTATCCGATTCGCCGCCCAACAGTTCTAGGCCGCAGATAAAGTTGGATTGTTCTAGGGCGCTGGAAACGCGGGACTGCCCCAATACGGGGTAATAATCGTAGTAATCCGGCCCTGCGTATGAATCGGGCCGTGTGTATGGTTTTAAGTGTGCAAATTCGGGCATATTCTGAGACTCCAAGGTTAGTGGTTTCTATCTATGCCTAGACTAAATCATTAATTGTGCAAACACAATAGGCAATCTGACAGCTAGTGAAATACGCAATAATGTTACCCGTTCGACTGCGGATTCGGGTAGAACTTTCAGGGTAAGCCATTGCCAACAAAGAAACCTTTGACGCGGGGTGCGTTGGAAAGCCTAGCCAGGAGCCATTCTGGGCAGGCCATACGCAGCCTTTCTGCAATCTCACGGGCCGGAAGGTCAGAGTCAGCGCGGGTTGCGGCCAGTGTCGCCCTCCTGGACCGAGGCTTTGGTAAGAGCTTGGGCCTGCCAGAAGGGATCACCGGGATCACGATCAATCTTGTCGATCTCGGTCCGGGCGTTAGGCTCACTGACAACCGCTTAGTGTCTGGTCCTGGGGTTATCGAAGGGAAAACGGAGAAAGAGCCTGGCGAGCCCTCAAAAGCGGCTGAGAGCGGAATCGAACAAACCGTGAACAAAGGCGAAACGCCCTAGAGAACAAAGGGCGAACCACGAACGTTCGTTTGGGGAAAAGGGTGAACAAAAGGGGAACAGAGGGTGAACAAAGGGTGAAAACCGACCCCTACCATGCCGAAACGACAAAGAGGGGCGGGGTAAGGTAAGCGAGAGGAACACCACTTCCCCACACTATTTTTTCCAGCGGGGCATTTACAACCTATGATACTCTTCCTTGGTATAATTCGGGTGTAAAGGTGCCCAGATTCACGGGTTAAGACCCAAATTTACACCTTTAAGTAGAAAGAGCGGTTTATTTCGTGATTTTGGAAGAATTAATGCTTACTTACCGCCGCGCGATTTTGGTCCGGGCAAGCGGCGTATTTTAGTGATTCTGATATATCATTTTCACAATTTTGCGATTTTCTGATTATAATTTTTCAGGATTCAGGTTTTGAGATATTCACTTCGTGGTGATGCGGAGCGTCAATTATGGTGTGCTGTTCTTTACCAGGCTTTTCACGACGGCTTAGGTTTTGAAGGAGACAAGCGGCGACCGTTTATTGGGCAGCGTGATACGCGGATTGTTATGGGTTGGATAGGGAGCAGGGATTTCAGGTTAGTTTGTAATCTTGCTGGTGCTGACCCGGATTATATTGAAGCTGGATTTCGGAAGGGTTTGAAGGTTTGAGGATGGATTGGGCGGTTTGGCCTCCGAAACCAATCGAAAGTCAGGCCTCTAAGATGGCCGCGATGAAAAGTCGCAGTTTAGGATGCAAAGGGCGAGCGATAAATTCCTTGGTGGGTTGAAGGGTTTCGGGGTCTAGGCCCCTAAGTACGTTGATTGCGGGCTGAAGGTCCGCCCTGTCCCGAAGGGCTTCGAGTGCATCACGGTCGATTGGGGCCAAAGGCTGATTTTCCAACCAATCGCCAATCGGGTTCGCCTTCTCGTTCTCTTCTTTGGTTTCCATTATTCGTCACCTATGTTAGTGGCAGCCGTTGTTGGCCGCCGATCCCCATTTCTAGTAAATTGGCGAAGGGACAACTACGCAGAGTCCGTTGCGTACTTGAGACAGGATAAATCGATGGGAAAAAAGAGAAAGAAGAGTAGAAAGAGGTTGAGAAAGCAGATGCTAAACAAGGCGGATAAGGCCCTACCACCGGCCCTACGCTATGCTGCTACCAAGTATGACCATAAGGCTTCGTTTCGTCAGCGAACGGACCAGGGCACTTTTGGGGCAGCGAGTGAGGTAAGGGACATTACCGGAGACAACTAAGGCAAAGGAAATTCAGTTTGCGTCGGGTGGACAGCGGATGCCTCTAATGGCCGATGGGTCTGAGATGTGTGGCGGAAGTAGCTGGAATGGGGGACACTCCTACCGACGCAAGCGTTTTAAGCGAGAGGAAGATTTTGGGTTAATGGGTAGGAAGAGCAAGCGTGAGAAGTTAGTGGCAGCCGACGAGGTTCTTCCCCCTGAAGTTCCTTTTACCCGGTACGGTGCTAATACCTCGGTTCGTCAGCGTCAGGTAACTTTGAGTATCTTGTTGGTTCAAGTTTTATTGTCACCACTGTCCGGCTTGACTGGATGACAGAATTAACACTGAAGCCGAGTTGGAAGCCCCGACCCTATCAAATCCCGCTTTACGCTTATTTAGCGAATGGCGGGAAGCGTGCTTTAGGGGTTTGGCACCGTCGAGCAGGCAAGGACATGACGGTAATGAATTGGACCCACGAGGCCCTTTTTGACCGTGTTGGGACGTATTGGCATATGCTACCTACCTTACAGCAGGGCAGGAAGGTCATTTGGGAGGGGATTTACAAGGACGGCACGAAGAAGTTGGATACCTTTGAGCCTGCGACGATCAAGGGCATTCGCAACGACGACATGAAGATTGAATTCCATAATGGATCAATTTGGCAAGTTACTGGCTCTGATAATTACGATAGTTTGGTTGGCTCTAATCCTGTTGGAGTAGTCTTTTCGGAGTGGTCGCTTACTGATCCTCAAGCATGGGAATTTATTCGCCCCATCTTGAAGGAGAACGGGGGTTGGGCGGTCTTCATTTACACGCCGCGTGGCAGAAACCACGGGTATGATTTGATGAAGGTGGCGAACCGGAATCCTGATTGGTTTTCTGAGGTTCTGACTGTTGATGACACAGGGATGCTTTCCCCTGAAGAAATCGAGAAGGAGCGCCTAGAGGGGATGTCTCCTGACTTAATCGCGCAGGAGTACTTCTGCTCCTTCGATGCCGCGCTACATGGGGCATATTATGGTCCGCAGATGGCTGAGGCGCTCGAAGACGGGCGGGTTTGTGGGGTTCCTCACGACCCTGAGCATCCTGTGGAGACATGGTGGGACATTGGGATTGGGGATTCTACCGCGATTTGGTTTGTTCAGTATGTTGGCCGTGAGATACACCTCATCGACTATTATGAGACTTCTGGTGAAGGATTAGCCCACTACGCCTCGGTTCTTTCACAAAGAGCGTCTGAGAAGAAATATAATTACTCGGCTCACATTGCCCCGCACGACATCAGGGCGCGAGAATTGGGAACGGGCAAGGCGAGAATTGACGTTGCAAGGAACTTGGGCATCAATTTCAAGGTTGCCCCTAAGATTTCGGTTGAGGACGGCATTGAAGCTGTTCGGAATGTCTTGGGCAGGTGTTGGTTCGACAGAGATGCGACGGACCACGGATTAGAGGCGCTGCGCCAATATTGCAAGGAATGGGACGCGAGGAACGCAATGTTCAAGGACAGGCCCCATCACGATTGGACGAGCCACCCTGCGGACGCCTTTCGCACTGGAACTGTCTTTGGCAAGGGCGGAAAATCGAACGGTTCAGGCCCCCTCCCATACAGGCCGATCAACATTGTCTAGGGTCCCGAGGCAGATCAAGATGCCCAAGATAAAGACTTCGTACACCCGGCCCGCATTGGGTCAACCGAGGAGGAAAATCCTCAAAGCCTACAGGAGAAAGAAATGACTAAAGAGGAACAGGGCGAACCGAAGGTCTACCGCACGGTGGGCGATGTACAGGCCGCGATTCAAGGCATGGCAAGTGCCTCTGAAATCAACATGGTCGAAATCACCCCCGACATTCAGCGTGCCATCGACAGCTATCATGCACCGAAGCCCGTGAAGGTCAAAAAGGCTTCGGGCAACGCGAAGGCCGAAATGTAATGGGAATGAGTCTGCAAGCGCAGCTCGCCATGATTAAGCGGATTGAGGACGTTGAGGCGCGTGTCAGTGCCTTGGAGAGTCCGGGCAACTACACCCCAGTCCCTCATGGCGGCACACCTGATCCTCACGTTGATTTCGATGGAATGGCTCTTCCTGGGGAGACGGTGATGGTCGATGGTCAAGGCGCTCCGTATGAGGCCAAGGGCCCTCGCGGAAACCCAAACATCGAATACCGACCGAAGCACCGAGGCTTCGGGAAGTGGGGTGTGACCAAGGATGGCTCGTACATGCCTGACTTGAGGGACCTCGACAAAGAATCTGCCTATTCTGAGGCGGAAAGGCTTACTAGGGGCGGATAATGGGCAAGTACACTCCGAATAACAAAGACCCAAAGATTGACGAAGACGCCCTAAGGGGTCTGCTTCATTCGGAGATTTACCGGGCCATTGGTCACGTTGGCGGTACGATCACCACACAGCGTTCCAAGGCCATCGACTTGTACAAGGGCAATCCTAACGTCGGGGAACTGAACCAAGGCCCTGATGGGTGGTCCTCTGTCGTCTCAAGGGATGTTTTTGAGACGGTTGAGTGGATGATGCCCGCGTTGATGAAGATGTTCACTGGCGGGGACAAGACCGTCACTTTCAGCCCTGTAGGGCCGGAGGATGTAGACGCTGCGGAGCAAGAGTCCGACTACATGGACCATGTGATTATGAAGCAGAACGAAGGCTTCAAGAACATGTACACATGGTTCAAGGACGCTTTGCTCTTGAAGAACGGAATTGCGACTTATTGGTGGGACGAGACTCCTCGCGTTGAGAAGGAGCATATGGAGGGCCTTACCGACGAGATGCTTGAAGTCGCTCTTATGCAGATCAAGGCAGACGATGACCTTGAGCTTCGTGAGAAGACCACTCGCAAGGAGCCCCTCCTGATGGATGGGGTTCCAGAAGGTGAAGAGGTAAAGCTCCACGACATCACCGTTGCTCACACATACAACGAGGGCAAGATGGTGTGGAAGGTATTCCCTCCCGACCAATTCCTGATTTCTGAGCGCGCAGTTGACATTGAAGATGCAAACTTAGTAGCAATTCGTGAGCGCAAGACGGTTTCTGAGTTAATCGCAGAGGGTTACGACGCAGACTTGGTTCGCGGTCTCCCGACATATTCCTATCAAGAGCTGAACGAGGAGCGCACAGCGCGGTTTGACCAAGACGAGGACTCCACTTATGGGCGTGGCCAAGAGGGTGACGAAACCTCAAGGGAAGTATGGATAACCAAATGCTACTTTAAGGTTGATTGGGACAACGATGGCATCGCGGAACGTCGCCGGATTATCGTCGGCGGGAATTATGCAGACACCATCTTGGATAATGAGGAATGGGACGGCCCTGTTCCGATTGTAGACATCTCTCCGATTCCCCAAACGCACAAGTTCTTCGGGTTTTCCATGGCAGACATCATGGAAGACCTTCAGATCATCAAGTCGATTCTTCTCCGGGGAGCCTTGAATAATCTCTATCTGACCAACAATCAGATGATTGAGGTGCCTGAAGCCGCGATCGGGGATGACACCATTGCCGACCTCCTAAATCGTGGTCCGGGGAGTTTGGTTCGGACTGCAAACCCTGGAATGGTCCGCGAGATTCCGGTTCAGGGCATTATGCCTGACCTCTTTGCCTTCATCGAACTTCTTGATGGGGAGAAAGAGAATCGTTCGGGCGTGACCCGTTACAATCAAGGTCTTGACGCTAATTCGTTGAATAAGACGGCGACAGGCATTGCGGCTATTCAGAACGCTGCGGAACAGCGGATTGAACTCGTTGCTCGCCTCTTTGCAGAGGGCGTGAAGAAGTTATTCTCTCAGATGCACGACACGGTTCGCCGCCATTCCGAAGTGGGGAAGGCTGAGACTGTCCGCCTGAGAGGGAAGTGGATTGATATTGAGCCAAGCGGCTTCAAGCGCCGGATGGACATGGAAATCCATGTTGGTCTAGGAACTGGCGCGAAGCAGGAGAAAGCGGTCTTTGCCCAACAGACGATGCAGATTCAGCAGCAGATTCTTCAAATGCAGGGCGGTTTTGGCGGCATGGTCCACCCAAAGCATGTTTACTCTGCCTTGAAGGACATGGTTGAGACTGGCGGCAAGACCGTCGAGCGTTACTTTGCCGACCCTGATACTGAAGAGGGTTCGCAGCAACCTCCGCCGAAGGAAGACCCGAAGGCGATTGAGGCTCAGGGCAAGATGCAGATGGCCCAGGCCGAGATGCAGGCCAAACAACAACAGACGCAGGCTGAGATGCAGATGAAGCAGCAGTCTGCACAGATCGAACAACAGCAGAAGACAGAGGCCGCTGCGGCTGATCTAGCCTTGAAACGGGAGATTGCTCAGGCAAACCAAGCCCGCAAGGAGCGTGAGTCTCAGGAAGAGAACGCCCGAAAGAACCGAGAGTTGGACGCTCAGATAATCCGTGATGAGAGGGAAGTTGAGGCCAAGATTGCCATTGAGCGATTTGAGGCAGAGCAGAAGGCTGATATTACTCGCGCTGAGTTCCAAGTCCACCATGAGGTTAGGGAGACTATTGATAACTCCCCTGAGATCACACCACAGAACATTACAGTAAACATGAGCGAGACGACGACGGAAAACTGACCGGCGTTGAAGTCGAAGGCATTGGCCTCGGCGCTAACGAGTTGGTGGAGTTCGTCCTTGGAACTTTAAGTCCACAGTCTTCCTCCCAGGCTGGGACGGACTCCATCGTTGATTCTGTATGGAATGAAGAGAATGGAGCATTCGCCTTGATGGCGTTTGTTTTTGCCGATGAATAGTTGCGGCTACTGTTCATTGGGTGTAATCGAGTCGCAAGGAGAGTAGATATGGCGAAGTATGCAAAATATGGAAAAGGTGGCGGCAAAAATTCCAAGCCGGTTGGCAGCGACAAGCGCCGGTCTGGCTCAAACACCGCCAGTGACGTAACCACCGAGTCTTTGAACGTCGGCGGAGAGACGCCCATGCCCAAAGGTATGCATCGTGTTGCCCCGCGTGAAGGGTCCGCTGCCTAGTGGACGAGGACTCCCTACAAAAGAAGCGAACCAGAGGCCGTGAGGCTGAGGAACTTCTTGCCAATCCGTTGCTGCTTGAGTCTTTCGAGAAAATCGAGGTAGCAATCAAAAAGTCCTTCGATCAGGTCAATATGACCCCGGAGGACGCTCACACAGTTTGGATAACCAATCAGCTTTACCGTCGCTTGCGCCTTTTCATTGAGAAGACCGCACGGGGCGTTAAGGACGCTGAGTTGGAAATGTCCATTAAGCGGGCCACCCAGCCTTTGGAACCCGCAGGAGAATAAAGTATGACTGATGAGGTAGCGGCTACCCCTGAACAGGGACCCGTCTCACACGAAGAAGCTGGCGTAATGTTCGCCAAGTTAATCGGAGAAGGCCCTGAAGCCACCCAATCGGAACTTCAGGAAGAACCATCCGCTAACGCGGATTTGGGCCACCCGGAAACGGAACCCGAACTAGAAATGCTGGACTCGACCGAGGAAGTCGCAGAGGAAGCGCCGACCGAAGCCGAACCTGCTGAAGAAGTTGTAGAAGCAGAACCCGAAAGCGAAAGTGCAGAACTTCCCGGTACCATTGAGGAACTGGCGACCACGTTGGACTTGTCGAAAGACGACTTGACCAGCTTGACCGTCAACGTCACTCAGAATGGTAAGCCGGTGCAAGTCAAACTGTCAGACGCTATCGACGGCCACCTGCGCTTGACTGATTACAAGCAGAAAACCAGCGCACTTGCTGACGAAAAGCGGTCCTTTTCGGAGGAGCGTGATTCGTTTTCAAATGAGCGGCAGGCACAGGTCAACGCCCTAGCGGAGATGTTCCAACATTTCCGCAATGGGTTCCTTGGTGCCCCTCCTGACAAGGCCATGCTTAACGAAAACGATCTCGATAGGTATGACCCTTCAAGGTATATGGCTCAGAAAGAGCAGTGGGAAACCAGGGCGCGTAAGTTTACCGCCGACCAAAGATCGATCCTCCAGATGCAACAGATGGGGCAGCAAGAGTCCGACGCTCAAGTAGAGCAACGGGTTGCTGCTGAGTATGTGAAGTTGGTGGACCGGCAACCCTCATGGGGGAACAAAGCGAAGTTCCTTGAGGTCCAGAAGGATGTCAATGACGCCATGCACAGAGCAGGGTTCAATGACGAAGAGATGGGTCAACTCCGGGATCACCGGATGTTTGAGGTTGCATGGAAGGCGGCTGAGTACGACAGGATTCATGAAGGGGCGGAGGCAAAGAAGGTATCAAAACGGATACCCAAGTTCTCTAAGCCTGGAAAGATGCCTGCACCTCGGAGCGCGAATCAAGTGTCCAAGTCTGCCACGGTGGCACAATTGCGTAAGACGGGTTCATTGGACGATGCTGCGGCAGCGTTCACTGCATCCATCAATCGCAGTAAATAATGAGGATGACATGACACTCGCAACAAATGCGTTTACGACCTACCTCGCGGTAGGCAACCGGGAGGACTTGACGGAGATCATTACGTTGGTCAGCCCAGAGGAGACACCGTTTTTCACGATGCTTCCTCGCGTTAAGGCCAGTGGAACCCTCCACGAATGGCAGACCCAAGCCCTTGAAGCAGCCGCCGCGAATGCGGTTCTTGAAGGTGACGACGCCACGACTGATGCAGCGACCGCCTCGGTTCGGCGTGGGAACTACTGCCAAATCTCGGACAAGGTTCCTCGGGTTACAGGCACACAAGAGGCCGTCGTTTCTGCCGGTCGTGACAGTGAAATGGGCTATCAGATGTCTCTGAAGTCCGCTGAACTGAAGCGTGACGTTGAAACCGACATGACCTCCAACGTGGCTCGCGTGGCCGGTAACGGCACCACTGCTCGTAAATCTGCGGGTCTTGGTGCTTGGATCGCAACCAACGACAGCTTCGGCGGTGGTTCAGGTGCTTCTCCGACCGGCGACGGTACGAACGCTCGCACTGACGGCACACAGCGTGCCTTCACGGAATCGCTCTTGCAGACTGTTTTGCAGAGCATCTACACCGAGGGCGGCGATCCTGACTGCATCATGGCAGGTGCATTCAACCGGCGTACATTCTCGTCCTTCACGGGCGGGGCCAACAAAGACCATGAGGTCAAAGACAAGACCTTGTTCGCCGTCGTGGACATTTACTGGTCAGATTGGGGAATGCTTAAAATCATCCCGAATCGTTTCCAGCGTGCCCGTGATGTGTGGGTTTTGGAGAAGGATCGTTGGGCGATGGCTATCTTGCGCCCGTTCCATTCGGTTCCTCTTGCGAAGGATGGCGATTCAGAGCGTCGGCAGATCATCGTCGAATACGCCTTGGAAAGTCGCGCAGAACAGCATAACGGTCTGATCGCTGATCTGAACACGGCATAGGTCTGAAAGGAGGACTGAACATGAAAACGCCTCTCAAGACCTTAACGACTTGGCTTGGGGTGTTGGTGTTGGCTGCGGTCGGCACATCTGCTCTGGCTCAATTCACCCGTCAATCGCTTATGGATGGCACGTTTGTCATCCGCAACGAGGCAACTCAGGTCGATATTCTGCACTTTGAAGCAGATAACGATGTTTGGTTGTTGGACGGGCAAGCAAATGCTGGCGGCAAGCTGATGAAGCTGAATCGCTGGTGCGGCACGGGGGCATTGCTTGATGTCTCTGCTATTGGCGGTTCTTGGTACTTGGCATCTCCTGTCACAGGCACGATTGCTTATGTGGAGACTGTCCTTGGCGGTGCCATTTCTAGTGCTGACGCTGAAGTCTCTGTTGCTGTTGGTGGAGCGTTGCTTTCGACGTTCACTATCGCCAACTCTGGCGCGGCGGCTGGCACCATTGACCTTGCAGCGTATAGCTCGGGCGATGGCGGGACCGTCAATCGTAGTACACTTATTACCATCGGTTCGGATGGCAAGTCGTCCACTTCGGCACGGCTTGAAATTACCATCTGCATTGATGTAGAGTAGTAAGATTCATGGTGTGACCCTGAGGGCCAGGGTGGCGTTTGCTGCTCTGGCCCTCTTCCTTTCCATCGCCTACGTTCCCTTTTTTGCGGGGGACATCGCCAAGTGGTTGGTGCTGTCCGTTGCGATTGGGTTTCTGGCCTTTGTTCCCATCAAGTACGACCGGATAGACGGTGCCGCCCTAGCCTTCGTGGCTTGGGCTTGGTTATCGTTAATGTGGTCGCCTGACCCCCGCTGGGGTGCGGTTCATGGGTTAGAAATAACCACACTAGCCGCGCTGTTCATTGGGCTCAGGCGCGTTGAGATACCGCCTTGGGTGTTCCCGTTGGGGGCTCTTGGTGTCTTGGGGATGCTCACCGTTGCTATGTACGGGTCATTCCAGAATGAGAATTTCACTACCGAATATTTACTGATCGCGCTGCCATTCCTCCTTGTGAAGAGGCTGTATTGGCCGGTCGCGGCAGTTGTGGCTATCTATCTGATCTGGTTCAACGACAGCATCCTTGAGTTAATTGCTCTAGCGGGCGTGGCTGTGTGGCTCATATGGCGGTGGAACCGCTACGCGGCGGTCGCCATAGGGGGCATCGGGGTCATAGGGGTGCTGGCCTACTACACCGGGGACAATCTCTGGTTCCGAGTGGCGATGTGGGCTGACACCCTGGTTATGTGGGCTGACGCGCCGTTCTTCGGCCACGGGCTAGGCTCTTTCAACTACCTTTATCCTGATTACATGATGGCTTCTGACGTAGGGGCTGACCAGTTCTTTAATTCCCAAATGTGGGCTGTTGCGGCTCACAATGAATACGTTCAGCTTTTGGCAGAGCTTGGCGTTGTGGGCTTCGGCCTTGCCGGTGCCTTCATCTGGCTTGTATGTGGGTACAGTTCTAAGCGGAGCGGTATACAAACAGCCGCCTTAGCATCCTTGGTCATTGCAGCATCCCTAGCCTTCATCGAGTTTCCGCTTCAGAACGCAGGCACAGGTGCCTTGGTCGCTGTTGGCTTTGCCATACTGACCCGACAGAGCATTCCCGGTCGGGGCATAAGTGTCCCCTTGGCTGTGGTAAGCCTTACCGGGGTTGTGGCAGCAGGGTTCATGGCCCTGAATAACTGGCACTACGAACGTGCTGATAATCTTGCCATGGTGAATCCACAGGACGCTTTGGTAGAGATAACCCACGCTTACAACGTGTTCCCTGCCGACATCCGCACTAGAATGATGGTGTTCCGGTACTTGGTGCATTTGCAGGAGACTGTGCCCGCTGCGATCAACCGTGATCTGGCAGACGGACTGTATGAGATTTCGCGGTCTGCCATCCCTGGCTATCCGCAGTTACTTATCGACCGTATCGACTATCTGGCAAGAGTCCAGAGGTGCGAGGAAGAATGCGGGGAGATAATGAATTGGCTCCTCCGTAACGCCTACAACGTGGGTGAAGTTCAACGACTGAAACAAGGATTAAATCTATGAGTTCAATGTCAGCACTGCGTCCACTTACGCTAAAGCCCGGCGGCGGCACCGGGGTAGCAACATCTACCTCTGCTGTGGACACGGCAATTCCAGACGATGCATCGGGCGCACAAGCCCGTACAGTCCTAATTACGGTATCTGAGGATACTTGGGTTCTGCCTATCTCAGCAGGCGGCAGTGTCGTCGCAGTTGGAACGGGGATCATCGTCACGCCCGAGAGCGGCGGCATTGTTTTGAATGTCAGTGGCTACGGCGATGCTGCTGAAATCAGTCATCTTCGTGTGTCATCCGTTGGCCGCATTAACATCTGTCCCCTGGAGATGTAAGGAGGCTTGTCAACGACAACGGGGTCATCCGCACCTCTGTTGAGCAGGACGGTGACACTGTTGTTATCCACTCTCAGCAGGACATTGAGCCTGTGTTGGCGCGGAACAAACTGTTGCGTGAGGACTCCACCATGAGTGACGGTGGAACAATGCACCACATTGGGTCCATTCCTTGGAATGTTATTACCCTGTGGAATAGCATGGACGGGATTGACTTCATGCAGATGGACTCGAAGGCGCAGGAGAAGTACCTGCTTGGCAAGCTGAATGACCCTGATTGGGCCTATTTGAAGACCACTGAGGGGACTGTCTAATGGCAGCGATTACCAACTACTCAACGCTTCAGACGGAGATTGAAGCCAACTTGCACCGTTCTGACATCAGTTCTGCCACGATTCAGGGGTTTATCGACCTTGCTGAGACGCGGTTGCGTGAAGACTTGATGGTCCGAGAGATGGAAACCGCAGTTGATGTGACCATTAGTGCCCAGACCGCATCTCTGCCCACAGGATACGTTGGGATTAGGCGGTTCTACTTGAACACTTCCCCTACCCTTTTGCTGACCTATCTAACGCCGGATGTGTTCTGGTCAACATATGCGTCCTCGCAAGTGTCCCGCCCCATTGCCTTCACGATTGAGGGTGAAAACTTCGTCTTCGGGCCGACCCCTGATGCGACGTATACAGGCAAGGCGCTGATTTACTCCCTCATAGCCTTGGCGACGACCGACCCGTCAGCGTTGCTGACATCGAACCCCAATCTGTATCTGTACGCCGGAACGCTTGAAGCAGCGATCTTCTTGGACAACGACAGGCTCGCAGAGAAGTACGGCCTCTTGTACCGTGAGGCTTTGAAG
>Ga0114901_1001002_pt1 | contig 17126 bp, 26 predicted proteins | sample MalvireepMed_s16_FD_89686 | JGI IMG/M metagenome (GOLD analysis project Ga0114901, IMG submission 89686) | Marine viral communities from the Global Malaspina Expedition - Malaspina viral metaG DeepMed_s16 | ecosystem: Environmental > Aquatic > Marine > Oceanic | place: Mediterranean Sea... | reverse complement strand
TACCCATCCATCACGTATCATACGCAACGCAATTCCACGGGCAAGGTGAGTTTTTCCGCAACCTGGCGGCCCACTCAACGTGAGGATTGGCATTCCCGTCGCTCCTAAAAAGTTATTAGCAGCATCTAAGGCAAGTTTCGCCTTGGGGTGAGTACCAGGCTTAAATGCTCCTATCGTTTGCAACCGTCGAGCTTCGGGAATCCCACTATGTTGTAACCGTACCGCTTCCATGTCATAAGGTGAACAATTCGGACAAGGGATTAACTCTTCAGGGCTTCGCTCCAACCAACCCACATCTCTACATCTAGGGCAAGACGATTCTTGACCCATGTGGGTTTGGGACGGAACGCTTAAAGGTTCATCGTTTAAAATATTTTGCCACTGGTTATCCCCTAATTCCCGCAAATGTCGGGCTTGTACTAATGCGCCTGACATTCGAGCGATAACGCCTTGCCTAAAATACTCCTTGGCAACATTAGCTTTTGCCGCTCCTCGCTCTAATCGTTCGGGGAGATCAGGGTATTTCCCTGCATACCGCTCAGTAATTTTTTCAAGGATATCGTTTATTCTTGTGGTCATCAGCGACGCCCCGTTATATGTGCTTTTAGCATACGATCATATTCCCCACCTTCGCCAAACGGATCATTAGCAGTCACGGAATTATCACTTGGTTTGACTTTTCCTAACCAGTTAAGAAATGCACTCCTTGGATGTTTCATTTCCTTTCCCTTCTCCCGCCACCATATCACGCACTTCTCCGCTTCCCACGGAAGGTCCAGCAACGGATACCTGGCAACTAATCCTGCCATAGCGGTAGCGTTGAATAACTCCAACATCGTCGCTCCATCAACGACTTGCTTCGTTTTGTCTGAATTAGACATTGATGTATTGGTTTTCTCTTTAGAAATAATAATATTCTTATGGTTATAGGATGGTTTGGGTGATAGGGATATCACCCTTTCGGTGATAGGAGTATCATCGTGATGAAAACTTTTCACCCTGTAGAGGTTCGTCCGATTCGGCCCGCCGTGCTGAGTAACCTCAAGCTCGCCGAGTTCTATTAATTTACTGATAAGGTGTTGGACGTTCCGTTTTGTCATCCTGACTTTCCGAGCCAGGTAGCCCAGTGAAGGGTACGCCCCAGAGCCGTCATCGTGGGAATGGTCGGCAATGGAGAGTAGAAGCAATAATTGAGAGCCCTTGGCTTGGGAATTAGCCCAAACGTCGGACATGACTCTAACGCTCATTAGCACCCTCGTTGTCGCTGAACCGGAGGGCTACTATCTGGTTATAAAGAAACTCGAAGGCCGTAAATGCATCCGATTCATGCTCAAACGATAGAGATTTCATAATCTCCGAACTAGTCATCATTGCGGCGTTTAAAGCACGTTCCCGCTCAGGGTCTTTTGGAACTCCCTGCACTCCTGGGACTGCGTTTGCGACTTCGCCGATGATGCCCTTCAAGTTAAAAAACCGCCCAGAAACTATTCCAGCGATCTCGTACGTTTTTCCTACTTGAAATGCGGCTGGAGAGAAGTCGCTGTTTTCAAATATGGCAAAGCTCGTGATTTCGTTGCCGGCATTATCTCTGGGCAAACCACTACAATCGACCGAATGAAACGGATTCGGGAGAGGATTGCCTTGCTTAGTATCTATCCTCCGGACTTCCCTTACCGTAATTTTTATCGGTGCTAATTCGGACAATGGCCCTTGCCTGGGCAGGGCTATAGTATTATTCTCGTTTATCATTTTATACCCCTTTATTGCTATCGGTTAAGATGGTGACATGGTGACAAATTGGTTTTGCTCCGCATCATCCACCTGAATGAATCCTCTTTTGTGTCTAAATTACTGAACATTGGTCACAACTCCTAGCCTCGTTGAAAAAAACAAAGGGTGCCAAAACCTTGACACCCTAGTGACAAACAAATACACTAATTCTGTCACCTCCTACGTTTTGGTTTTATGTCGGTTCAAGCCCCTGACCCTCTCAGGGGCTTTCTTTATGCCATTTGATTAATCTTACCGGACAAACCCTTTATGTAATGCTTTGCCCCAGCCATACCGATTGTGCTCAGAAGATTTCTTGCCAATCGAGTTTTACGCTTGCCTTCGAGGAGGTCAAGATAGCCCATCGTTACATCTAGCATTGCATCTGCAATGCTCAGAACCTGGGCATGATCTCGCCGTACAGGTTGTTGCGACACCCATTTATGTAACCGGTCGTATTGACCCAATCGTTCATTGCTAACGAGTATCTGGCGGTAAGTACCTTTGCGTTGTAATGACATAATATTATTTTATCACATGTAACAATGTATGTAAACCCTTTTAGTTAATCTATCCATGCATCTGCGATAGCCTCAGCATCCGGCAATGCGTCCTGGTCACTTTCTTCTGAACATACCCGCTCATCTTCACATTCGTCACAAGTTTCATCCCAGACCTTGACCTTATGACGATTGCAATAACCTACATGGATGCCATGGTCTTCTGCCCATTGGTCACCCCTATCCATTATGACTATCATTTATCGCTCCTAGTAACTAGCTATTATGATTGGATTCCTAGTCCCGATGGGGCCGAAACTTTGCCGACCCCATCAGGATTAACGTTCCAGATTTAGTTGGGGTTGATGTCCTCTTCGACAACTACGTGACGGACAACGGACAAGTCCAGCCCACACATAGTGTCCATTAACCCATGTAGTACCTGGGTGCGAGCCGGAATTTGTTCTACCGGGTATGCCTTCAGCACTTCGGTAAATCCGTTAAACAGTGACCATCCGGTACGAGGAGCGAAGGCATCAAAGCGGGGTTCGTGCCATTGCTCGACAACTTCCTTGATTCTAGAGTTTGGGATAACTCTAGCCATCGTCGCCCTGACGATGGTTGCGTATGCCTGGTCGTCGCTCAACTCTGTTTCCTTGTACCCCTCGATTCGCATTTCCTGCGATCGCCGTAGATCACCAAGCCGTCCCAGTGCATCATTAACTAATCGAGGTAGATCAGAAAGAGCGAATCGGGTGTGCCGTCGAGCAAATGTAACCTCGCCGGAAAAAGCCAGGTTGTCGCAAACAAACACGTGTGATCCCAAAGCCAATGATGCGGCAAAGCTCTTATCGTGGGTATTCCTGACAGCCGCCACCAAACCGAAATCGTCGTGGTTTACACCGTTGTTGAGGCGCAATAGCCCGAAGTACCGCATACCGTCTCTGGCAAGTCCATGTTCTTCGCCGACGACAGTAAGTCCCTGTTGCTCCAACCCCTGCACGGCAAGGTCAAGAACTTGAGTATGGGGTATGGGGTGATGCCGCCCCATCGGCTCCGGAGTGAATGAATCTTTAACCGCCTCCAAATCCACCCTCTCTGTTTTCCTGCCTAACATTAATCCTCTCATCTTGTCTCCTCCTGCGTTTTTTCCCGTGGTTGGACTTGTGACCAACCTTTGCGGGTTACACCCCACCCCGTTAGGTGGGGCCACTCCCCTACTAATAATCGAGGCTCTCGGCACAGTGATCGCAGTAGCAGGGGAATACCAATCCCATGTCTTCCAACTGGGCGAGTATATTCTGGCGGGCTTTCTCGTACTTTCGTGCTATGTGGTCAGGCGGTCTATGCCGTCCCAGGCCTCGCCCGCTGCCCATTCGAGGTCGTCCTGCTCAAGGTTCCAATCGTCCATTTTTACCGTTGCGAGGTCGCCACGGTAGCAGGGACCAAGCATCGCTATCGGCTCATCGCTATCTCCGGCAAACTCCATGACGTATATATCGCCACTGGGGCGGTGGGTCATGTACTCTCGGTTATTCATCGTGATTCCTCCTGTCTATATTCAAGATGTATATATAGTATCATATGTGACATTGTATGTCAATAGTTTTACTCTAAATAAAGAGAAATTACGGAAACTCGTTTGAAATTCGTTTGAAGGCGGAGTCTAATTAGGGGTTAATGCGGGGAGCCGAAAGGTGGTTTGCCTCTGCTGGAACGATGGAAGCCGCTCTGCGTTCGACTCAGTGGCTCCTGAGTGGAGAACGTGGAAGGGAAGGGGTGCCGGTTGCGGGCCGTCGGCCTTTCGGCGGGCGGGGAACCGCTGCGGACTAAACCGACAAACGGAGCCGCCACCCCTCCTTCCCCTGCATTATAACCTAGCTGAACCCTTGGCAGACCGAGAGAGGAGCCGAATTGTTACCGTGTAGTGCCGGCAACACGGGACGAGCACCTTGAAGAGGCTGAACTGGACCTCCCCGTTGTTGGGTCCCATTCCGCTCCTCTCTGAGTCCTCCAAAGGCAGTTTATGTTACCGATGTTACGGTTGGAGATCGGTAACATCGGGGCATGACGCATGACACGTTATGACACGTTTTCCGGCATTTCCCTTAGAAAAGTGATTCTCACGTAATAATGGTGAAAATTGCGTCATCATACGTCATGCGTCATAGCATTAACATCGGTAACAGGAGTTACATTCTTTGTCGTTCTGTTCAGGAGGAGGTATCTAATCAGGAAGGCGGCTTCGGGAGCCAACCAGACAGTGTGGGCAACCTCGCCAAAATGCTCTACCATCCAGATGAAGTCAGACTCAGGAAGTGTTACGCTGGGCTGGCCCGAACACCGTTTGATCGCCTCTCGTATATTATAAACCCGCATAGCGTCTAACCCGCTTTGAACCGGTGCCTTCCGCAGGGTCAGCAATAAAACATCGGGCAATCCCAAAGTGATGGATTTGCCGTTACGGACATCTAAAGTCCATTTGCGCCCATCCGAATCGAGGAAGGGGGAAGGGATGGGAATGCAAACCGGAGCCGCATTATCAATGGACTTGTTCATAGTTATACCTTTGCCGGCAGGATGCCTTGCTCAATTAAACGAGTGCGGTTTTGCATATGCAGCGTTTCCAACGCGTCCTTGTTCCCCCCATGATATGGGACAGCGTAACCGGAATCACACATCCGCTGATTGATGCTGGTCTCGTCGGCTCCTGCAAAAATAACTCCCAGGATTCTACCGAATTTGCCCTTATCTCTACTTTGTAACCGGAGCGTAGAACCCACCGGAGCAAGTGCAATTAAATAAGCCTTGCTTAATAATCCCCGTACCTTTTCCTCTTTATTCCGAGTCCTCGACTCAGGAGTGTCTATCCCCCACAAGCGAATCCTTTGCTTGGGCAGCACGACATCGAAACCTAACCAGATGTCAGCGTCGAGGGTGTCCCCATCAATAATCCGATCCACGACAGCCTTGTACTCGTACATTACCCCGACCACGAAGCGCATACGGAACAGCCCGAATGGCTCAATGCGGCCTTCTTCGTGCTTTTAGCCCCAGAGGTGAAATCTAGGGTATATTGGAGATATTCCCGCAACTGCCTAAAATCGTCTTTGGCGGTAGCCAGATTTATCTGGGCTGCTTCGACTCGTGATCGAAAATGCTCAATCATTTCTGCGTCTGTTGCCATTACTCCTCCTCCACGTCTTCGATATAACCGCCGCCGAACTCCTCGTTCAATCGCCTCATCAATAATTCCATCTTGACCTTCATTCGCTTTCCGGTTGTCCCGCTAGTCGAATCGAATATCCAGTAGCCATTCTCATCGTGGGGGGATAACAAGGTTGCGTTCCCCGCTGCATCCATAACACGCATTTCTCCCGATGTGCTGTAAAAGCTACACCCACCCGACAATGCCCCAACCGGTGCCGTACCGTCGAAAATCTCTATTGTTTTCGTTCCTACCGTCGTCCCTCGGACGCTATTATCGCCTATTTGAAGATTCCCAACACTGGAAAGGTACAGATGAGTTCCGGCGTTTGTTTTAAATGACAGACGGTTGTTGCCATGGTCGTAAGTGATCTGCCCAATGTCGTTATCGTCGGCGTCACCGAAGAAAATATAATTGTTATCACCAGCGGGGCATAGGAATTGGAGTCCGGCGTGGCTGTTATCCTCGATAATTAAATCTGCTGCCGCTGATGCCGTAACGCTTCCCGCAGTACCCCTCCAGATATGCACCTGATCAAGATCGGGGTCGGGAGGAGTAGCAGACTGGGCTATCATCAATCCCCCGTTGATACTGCGATAATGCGTATCGGTGCCGTCGGAGTAAAGTTCGGCTTCCGCCCCACTCGTTCCTAAAAGGATTTTGACGTTATCGTTTAACGTGATGTTAGCGGATCTTGTAGCCGTGCCATTAAAGGCGGTTGCGGAAATCGTAGCGGAACCGTCCGAACCATCATGATCGTGGACGCTCAAAACATCGGCCCGTAGAGCATTGTATTGGGTATGTGTTGCAAGGTCACCGTTCGCTACATCAGATGAAGAAGCCATAAATCCTCCTTAGATTAAGACCATTTAGCGGCTCCGCTACTACCAAGAGCCGTCCAATAGAAGAAGCCCCAGGAAATTCCTACGGCCTGAGATAATTCCCAATCCGCATCTACCCTCATGCCTCCGGCATCAACTTTTAAATTTAAACCCTCGATGTGGAACTGGGTATCTATGCCCATACTCGAAGGCCCAACTAGGCGTATCTTATCAGAAAATGACCTATGAAGGATTTGCATCAAATTCGCTTGAGTGATATTGAACATCTGGCATTGGACTCGTTCCCTGGGCATACCGTAAATCCCTACACGTTTCGTAGCCCTCTCAAAAGCTGAACCTGCATCAGCCGTAACCGTGGGCAAATCTCCAACAGTGATGTCGCCGAATCGATCAATATGTAATGAATCGTGTGAAATTCTACGCCGGCCCTGGGTCGCTTGGCTGGACGAATCCTCCGCACGGGCTGCGGTAACTGAACTCTTAGTGCCTTTAATTCCTACTACCGACAGCTTGGTTAGATAGCCATCCAGCCCTGAACCGTTATGGACTTTCAGTTGAAGGAAATTGCCATCAAACCCATCAACGAATTCCACCCATACATCGAATACGCTGTAGGTAATCGGGGTGTCGGTGTTGCTGAACCCAGAATCTTGATAAACCCAGTTATTATTCGTTCGAGCGTGGGAGTCGTATAGCGTGATCTTGGTGCCGTCGCCGTCTGAGTCCTCCGTGCCGATGAAAGCATAGCCGTACCGACCCGTATTATCTCTAAACCATACAACGTGATTCCCATCTGTCCAAGCATTAGTTGCGTGATTAAATCCGTTGGAACCGGTGCGACCAGCATCATCAAGAATGGTAGCCGATAACGTAACCGTGCCAAGGTTGGAACCCTCGGCAGTAAGCAGATTTACTCCGCTATCGTCGTCTTCAACGTCCATAGTAAAATCCGTATCGTGTAAAGGAGGGCGAGGGCTGGCTATCTGGTCACCATCCCCAACGCAGAGAAACTGCTGAGTCGTGCCAGCAGCCATGAAGGGCCGATCATCCACCTCTAACCGCCATAAAAGACCAACCGCTTCACGGGAAACCCGATGGAACTTATAGTACACCTCATTCTCCACTCGGTCTTTGCCGTCATCCCAAATGAACTTAGCGGCAATCTCAATGTCGGTATGATCTCCTGCCGCCCTATCACTTCGCCAGGTTTTAATTGCGGTCGTATGCGGCGCACGTTCTCGGTGATCTAACGTCCTTCCTCCACCGTCACTATCAGGGTGAGTTCGCTTCGCTCCCTCGTACCTGAAATGTCCTTGCCCGTCCATGTACGCCAATCCTACGTCATCGTCCTGCACTTGGTAGATTTCAGTCAGCGCATTCCGGCCCATTGTCGCTTGATGGTTAGCGGTCTTCGTTAAATTGGTGCCGGTGTCGAGAATACGATTAGTAGATGAGAAATCTACTGCGTCAAGGATTCGGTCTAATATATCGTTGGCCTCAGTATTGGCCCCTCCCTCCGGTGCGGAGCGAAATACAACGTGATTCCCGAACCTCTCAAAATCATCCATCGCCCTAATGAATGCGTATTGATTGTGTACTTCGGGGCGGGGTTGCACCGTGTCGATTCTGCCATGAAAAACTGGGCGCATTCCTCCGAAGTCATCCCACCGGTCATTGGCGTGGGTTCCCCTTCCGCCGATACCGTGCTTAGTGGCAGTATTGTTGAAGGTGGACGTGGTATCAATCTTCAGAACTTGATCTACCGATATGCGAATCTCGTCCCCATGTAGCTCTACAATGATTCGTTTCGTGTCGCCGGCGTTCCAGGTCATGCCGATTGCAGATAGGACTGATAAAGTACCCGAATCCACCTTCCCCAGTTTCAGGTTAGAGCCGTCATGATAAACAATGAGGTAATTGGACGCATCACTCCACCGGCAAATAATTCCGCTTGCAGTCCCTCCTCGTTTATACAATCCTCCGACGTAACAATTGGCCTCGTTGAACTCTAGAACGCAGGAATAATTCCCTGCCGTCTTCGTTGCCAATTGGTTAGTTTGAACGTCGAATCGGCTCGTATCTCCGGCCCAAGCTGCGAATGTGTCATCGTAAGTAGGTTTGCGACTCGCTAAGGTATCGCCGTTAGTTCCGGTGAATTCATCGCATGGATAACATCCGAACACCCACACCTGCGGCCCAGGCCAACTTAGTGGATAGATCGCCGAGCTAGTATTCGTGGGACTGTATTTATGGTCATCATTTGTGAGTTTTAGTTCCAGGGTCGCTGCGGGGAACCGGTGCTTTAGGAGATTGCGGGTATGGATTCGTCGGAGCATCTGGACGTCAGCGGTAACGTCCTCGTTAGCGTCGGTATAATCATCATCGTTGTCGAAATCTATGAAGACTTGCCACTTGGCTTGAGGGCCAGCAACCATTAGAGTGTAGCCGCTTCCGTTCGCAACTGGGTATCGAGTTCGTCACGGATCATTAACACGAGTTTATTTAACGTGCTTTCGTCAAGAATGAAAGATTCATTGATGTTGACGGTTATAGACGATCCCCCAATGCCCGTCAAGGATGGTTTTACATAACTACCAGATGGGAGGTTGACTAACTCCGGCCCCTTTTCCCCGACGATCGTTGGCCCTCCATGAGCTACGCCTCCATGAGCGAAGCCAGGGAACTCAGGCCCATACGGATTATCGCCGAAGCCACCGTAAGGATTCACCGGCACCACTGGGCTTACCGATACGGAGGAATCGCTGCCGAACGGCCAAGGAAGATTTCCGGAGTCTATCTTTTGAATTAAATCCCATAACGTCTTAATCTTGTCCCATGCGCCCATTACAATTTCGAAATTTAATTTCATGGTAGGGCTTGCTGTGAAAGCGTCGAAAACTTTTACAAAAGTATCCCAGCCAGCGGACAATAGACCTTTCGAAAAGTTAACTGCCACATCGAAACCCTGATCGATCATATCGCCGGCTTTTTTATCAATAAACTTTGTCAAGAACGTCGGAATAAACGGTACAAACGCTGTTGTAAGTAAAAGGGGAGGGCGGGATTTCGCGTCGCCCGAAGCAGGCCAGAAGAACGATTTAATGAAGGTCCCTATTTCGGACGCAAAGGAGATAACGGCCTCTCCTTGGCTTTTAAGCATCTCCCCTTTGTCATCGAAAAACGTTTTTATAAAATCAGGAACCGCTCCTTTAAAGAAATCAAGCATGGCGGAAGGGTATCGTAGTGTTGCGTCGCCCGTTTTGACATCGAAGAACTCCCCGATGAAATCAGAAACCTTGTTTATCCCAAACGACAAAGCCGCTGACACGGCGACATCGGCTATCGGTACGCCGGTAACAGCATTGAAAAATGTCGCCATGATTCCCTTGATTGCCCCAATCGAGAAGCCAAAATTTATTTTGGCTTCTGGGTTTTTAGCTTCGCCATCATCTGTAAAAAAGTTCTTAATGAATCCAGGGATGGCACCGAGTCCGAATGATAAATCCAATTTAAACGGTTCCAAGCCGGCCTCGACGACCTTGCTTAGGAACTCTCCGACCGCGTCTTTTGCATCGCCAAAAGCGTTGGGGATTGTCTCCGTTAGAAAGGTGTCAGCTTTATCCCATCCAATCAGGAAGTCCGACCATTTGATTCCAACAATAGCTAAAGCAAAAGTCCCCAACCCCTCGCCTATTTTCTTCAAGGCTGGCCCGAACCCCTCATCAAAGAGTTCTGTTATGCCTTTAATCGCAACTTTGGCCATATTAACGGGGTCACTCATAGTCTTAAATACGGTGTGGATACCACTTAAAATAGTGAGCAACGTCGTTGCCGACTTGGTAAAGGAATCCGTCGCCGTCCCTAAATCTTCAAACGCCTTTCTCAATGCGGCACCAAATTCATCGGTCACTGTACGGGAATCTTCAAACTCCTCCCTGGCCATTTTCACAATCTGTTCCAGTTTGGCGAAGTTCCCAATCATCGGGCCTTGTCCCCGAACGAGATCATTTATAGCAGTTATATCCCCGTACATAGCTTGGCCCATCGCCCTAGCCACTTGCTCGAAATCTTGGCCCGATACCTGGGCAATCTTGAATACGTCGGCAAGGTTAGTAGCAGAGATCTGGGCCGAGTTCGTTGTTGCCGTCAGGATGCCCATAGCGGTGGCTACTTCAGCCTGCGTCGTATGAACTTCGGCGGCAATGTCTTTGAAACGAGGTTGCATCTTGTCGAAGGCACCTACTCCGGCATCCCCCATTCCGATCAATGAAAACCGTGCGGAGGTTGTGGAACGGGTTAAGGCATTACTGGCTTTTAACACTTCCTTGAAGACGACACCGACGCTGATAGCACCGAAACCGACGATGCCCATTGCCTTCCCAACGCCGCCCATTACATTGGATAAACCCGCTCCGGTTTTCTTCAGACCCTCAGCTTGGCCTTTGACAGACTTGAAGCCTTCTTTAGCTTGCTTCGTGTCTGCGACAACATCTATACGGACTACGTTACCGGCTGAAACCACGTTGCATCATCCTTTGCTTTCCGTAATCGTTCATTACTGGCGCACTCATAGAGGGGCCGTCATAACCTTCCATCTCGACTCCTTCCGGATCGGGGTGCGCTTTTGCCAAAGCCTCGTTCATATGGAACAGTAACCATGCCGGCTCCCTCAAAATCTCCGAAGGCAGGCAGTGGTATTTTGTGCAAAAACCCTGAATTATTTCGTATTTTGTCAGGAGCCAGGGCTTGCTAACAACGGTTCCATCGCTGCGGATGGCTCCGTCTCCGACTGCACGCCATTCGTTGATGGCTCGAATAAAGGGTCTGGGACATTCGCCACCGCCTTAATCCACTCAGGAATCAATAGCTTTGCAAATGCTAGAGGTACCGGCATGATCCCATTCCGGCCAGCAAGGGGTTTAACATTCCCCTTGCTGTCTGGGTAATTCCATTCCACCAAGACGTGGGCTGTGAATAACTTCATAGCTTCCCCGAAGTCCTCGGATAGCAATTCCTGTATGTCAAACATTACATCCAGATCAACGTGCATCTCACACTTGACGAAAATGCCTTCCCATTCTCCGTGGAACGCTAACTCAACGATATTGCTAGGAGCTATGCGTGGCTCTTTTAAAGGGCGTTTACTCATGACCTATGCCCACGTCGGATCAGTTCCGCTCTGAAGAACGCCTGGAACGGAATAAGTAAGTTCGCCAGTGCTAGCCCTTGTAAGTGGATAATCCGTCAAGAGGCATTCGTTGGATAATGTTTGACCGCTGATAACCAACGTGACCGTCCTCGTAACGTCTGCGGATGCCACCGTTTTGAAAACATCATGCGATGCATTGCTGCCGTCGTTGAACACCCCGTCGATGGTAACGGAAAAATCCGCTAGCAGAAGGAGTCGTTCAATCGCACTTTTATCTAGACCCGTGACATCTTGCACCGCTCTAGGGATTGCAAAGCTCACGCCGGTAACATCGTTAACCAAAGCCCTCAAACTCCCAGCACTATCATCTACGGAACAAGTCGTCCAACCTAACCCAGATTCTTTAGCCATAATTACCCACGCTCCCGTTTAAATTTATAAGTCTCTTCGTGGAAATCCCATAACCAATGGTCGTATTCAACCACCTTTCTCTCATGCGCTATTCTTCGTATCGGTATGGCGTCTCGGTCGTTTCTTTGCATATGCCGTTCGAAACACTCCTGCCCAGGCTCGAATATAAACCGTGATAAATTGTCAGAGGTTTGTTCTTCTCGGAACCTTCGCCCCGATGACCGACGAATATAATTAGCATGGGCGGAATTCATCGGAAGAACAGTGATCCATCCGTTCGTGTGGGAGGGGCATCGGAACTCCTGGCAACCAACGTCTTTCATGTGCGTGGCAGACGGAGCCGCCAACTTCCAACCCTGACTGCCGGCTACCGGTACGTCCCTATAGGGCAGGATGAAAGCATTATTAGGCATCGGAACTATTAATACCCTTCCGCATCCACGGATTCGCCCCGCCGCAACATCACCGCTATTACCGCATTGCTAAAGGTTCCAGTGGTTGTAATCCTCAACCCCTTGTTTACCGTCCCTGAAACAGTTTTTCTCTCCGCTCCGACGGCCTGAGTAGCGAATGTTAGCAGGGTTGCCCAACTGCCGTCTGTTCCGTTCGTTGTATCGGAAGAGTCCTGAACTACGAACGTGGGAGTCCCCGAATCTAATGAGAATATCTGGATGTAAGCGGCTCCCCCCGCTGCACTCGATGCCGTCACAGCCCCTGTCGAACTTCCCGCACTGGAATGGGTAATTTTGCCAGCCGTAACCGTATTTCCCCACTCCAAAACGTTGCTGTTAGCCAGAAGTTGAACCGAGTTAGTTAAAGAACCGTCTGTTCCTCTTGTCGTGTCATAAGACATCTGCTTGGCGACAATTCCCGCCGCCGTCTCGCCTAGAGTGCTAGACTGGAAATAACAACCCACTACATCCGTTCGGGCCACGGCCTTTAGGGCGGCGTGTTGCTGGTTGGCCGCATCATTGAAGAAAGTGGTGAAGCTGATTTCACCGCTACCCCTGCCGGCGATCCGCTCAACTGCACTTTTATCGATCCCAGTAACATCGAGGACTTCTTTCGGGGAAGCCACGGTATCCACGGAACTGACATCGCCTGAAATATCCTTGCCGCCGATGAAAAAACCTTGGCCTAAACCTGACTTTTTAGCCATTAATTACCCTCCCTTCTTAACTAGCAAAGCACCGGCAATAAAATCCTTGACGGACGCCGATGCCATTTTCGTCGGTTTAATGAATTCGTCTCCCTCTAACCAATCGGTGTGTATCGTCCCGTCAGACCAAGAGATTATCGGCACTCCTGCGGGTACACCCCTTGGGTTTTGGACTATATAAGTTGTATCCATCGAATCTCCTACGGGGCGAGTGTATCGCTTGAATCAATTATTAGTGGAATCCGTATGTCCACCACTCGGTAAATCTTCGGAGGAGTGCCGATGTCGATTCGGCCCCAATCAATGGAGACAGGGGAACCGTACATACCTGCGAAATCTATGGCACGGATATTTCCGCCTAGCTGGAAGTCCTCTACTAAATCAGTCAGGAAGCGGCTTTGAGCGTCCATGATTCGGTATTCACGATCCGCATCCTTGTACTTCAACCAATCAATCATGATCCGGACGGTTAAGGTATGAATCTCCACCAAGCTATTTAGGGTTGTTTCCGGTATGCCAACGCTGTCAGGCCAAACGGCGGCTGACAATTCCGCCACCGGCGGGGCCGTGAACTCCCCGACTTGATGTTGGGTAATGTAACCCTGCCTCGCTATGTGGCTGTGCATAACCTCAACGGTGTCCCTGATTGCAAACGGCATTAGCGTTTATTCAACCTCGATATGTACCGGCGCATAACTCCCTGCATAATCGGTTTAACCTGACCTTGCATATATTGGGCCGTCCGTCGGAAGACATGGTAGCCACGGAAGCGGGTACTAGGGTTTCCGAATTCAAGCCAAGGGCCGTAGACGACCCCAGAATCGTGCATCATAGACCCGATAGCTCTCCCCGCCGTGGTTCGTTGTGCAAACCGTACATTGCGTCTGTAGTGTCCTTTGCTGGCCCGTTTCCTTCCCGCTTGAGCCACCGATAAATAAACCCCTGCGGGTCTGGGCCTGAGCAGAGTATTGGCCTTCAATAAACCCCGTTCGGATACAATCCTGACCCCTTCCGTAGCCAATTGATCCAATATGTTATCCCCACGACGAAAAAAGTTGCCCTCTACTGTAACCTTCGTTCCAGCCATTAAACGACCGCTCCTACTAGGACATTCCGGTATTCGCCCTTTATCTGTCTCCACAATTCGCCCAAACCTCTCGCCTCGAATTCTTGGGAACCCTCACCTGCGCCGATACTTTCACCCCACGCAGCCCGGTCCTGTCTGACCGATGCGATTACATCAGCAACGCATAGCCTGACAACGTCGGGTTGAGGCTGGTATCGGCTGATTGCCGTTGTCTGGGCGTGGGTCGCTGCCGTGGTTCCGTTCGCACTCCTCTTGATGGTTAACGTTCGGAACACATGTACGGCGGTATTATTATTGTGGGCAGCAAGAACGGAGCCGTCGTATGCTCTTGTTACTGTAAGATTGTTGCCGCTGATCGAATGGATAAACATCTTTTCGGATTCAACCAGAATTGTTTCGCCTTCGTTGTAACGAGAGCCGCTATCCACCGTCACAGTCGTATTACTCATATCGGCGGTCAAAGCTCCATCGAGCAGGTCGGCATTCTCTTCGGCGGCAGATTTCTTTTGGGTAACTTCGATGGACTCTGACCCGATTAAGAGCGTGTCCCCTACGTCGATAGCCGAACCATCGGAGCAAACCAGGGTTGTGACAGACGTATTGATTCCGCTACCATCCCGAACGGTTCCCGCTGATTCCGTTTCTTCTCCGAATCCCCAACGCCCCAGGACGCTGATAGATCGTTGCGGAGTATCACCGGCCTCAAAGCTGGCCGTGCTGGAAAGGTCTATTTCAATCCGGTCGTAGGGTGGCCCCCATTGAGGCTCTAGGAAGAAATCGGAGCTAGCAATCGTGGTAGGAGTGGAATTCTGAGCTTTGGTTTTAAGAGTTGTAACTGCAAGCAAGTCATCGGGTAACTCAATTACATAGCGGCGGGAAAATAAACGTGGGGGCCAGCGGAACTCATAGGTGCGAGTTCGTGGAATAAACCAACGGTTTAAAACTTTCTCGATGTGGGCTGATGTGGATCTCAGGTGCCGGTCAATAAGAAAGTCCAATTCCGACCCAGTTATGGAAGCCGCCATCTTGACCGCTTCCCTGGTAGCGTATAAACGTGCCATTAAACCACTCCTGCTTGCGGGAGAGCTATTTAGCTATTAAGTTGTAGGGTTTTCCCTAACCCCTCCATGTGAAATGCCCGAACGGGCAGTTCAGGACTCCTCTGGCGTTTTCATCTAACTGATTGCCGCACTGAGGACACGAGATCGGGCGTTCGGTAAAATCCCTCATCCTCGTGTCTCGGTTCTCACCGATCAATGCCTCTAATTGCTCCCACGACATTAATCCTGCTCCATGATCAGAGATACTGAAAAGATCTCTCCGGAGCTAGGGGTGAAGGCCCCTTCCGTTACAAGAACCCCATAGATGGCATCATCCCCTGAAGTGGTCTTCACCGTCAGAGGAAGACCGTTAGCGATACCGAATGAGGCACGAGTATCGGACAATCCACCGTTATCACTTAACGCTGGAAATTCAATCCTGCCAAGGTAATTATCTACATCCGCTGCTACCGGACTGGTATTAGCCGCATTATCGTTCAGGTTTCCGGTCGGGGCGATATCGAACAGGTATAAAGTCATCGCTTGAGTCCTACCTGTATCATCATCGACTAAGACCGCCGCTACGATGGTTCCTCCGGCTCCAGGGGTATGAACAATGGCATCAAAGTTCCATACAGCCCCTGCGCTGTCACTCTCTGATACAACATCCTCGGCACCATAAGCGGTCGTATTCGCTGGGCGGGTCTTGGTAACTGTCACCCGTACCTTTTGACCAATGGCGTTGCGGGTTTTCATTATCATCTAGCCACCTTCTATCTGCCGGCGAACATCGGCCTTCTCCTCGTCGCTAGAGGGCCATCGGTTCAGCACGACGGTATTGGGATTCTTTGGGTCTTTCGTTGCAGTCACCGTAGACGGTTTAGGCTTATGGCTTCGCATATGACTACCGATACCTTTTGCGCTGACTTCCTCCTGACAAACATCACAGATTCGAGTCCCAGCCATCTTATCCTCCGTCCTTCATCACCTGGGCTTGTAGGTCTAACAACCCGTTAATGATTGCGTCTAATTCGTCCTTCGACTTGATCCGGTAACCAGCCCCTATGTCATCGAACAACAGGATCACGTTTTGTTCGTGCGCCTCTGTAGAGGCGAGGATTTTAAAGCTCGTACTAATTTGCTTAATACGGCTCAGTACATCCGACGTTAAGGGCCGAACTATTATCGGTTTGGGAAACCTAACATTTAGAACCACGGCTTATGTCCTGCCGATTTGGAACGCCTTCCACTGTCGGATATCACAAGTATTGGCGACTGCCTCGCCTGTCAATAATTGCAACGAAGGAGTTAACACTTCGTCGTCTGGAATATTCGCTGTATGTATGTTAGTTGCTTGGGTTCCGTTGATGAAGAAATAAACGCTGGAACCGTCAAAGAAGAACTCCACGAACATGAACGTAGCATCGCTGAGAGTTCCCACTGAATCGTTCTGAGTCTCTGATGAATCCTTTTCCGTCACCGTGGATACGGTCGCTGCTCCGTCCAAGGACTCGAAGTAAACCCCATCGGTCATTCCGCCAAGCAACGTCGTATCAGTGATACATAGACCACCGAGGATGTCGGTTTGATCTACATCGTTAATCGCTATCTCCGCTCCGAAATACACTAACGATTGATTACTCGTGAACTCGAAGTTCTCACCGATTGCCTGAATGTTGATACCGTCGTTTTCATCGGCGGCACAAACTAATCGCGCCAGGATTCCCGCTGTGTTAGAAGCAGCTAATTCCGAGGTGCCGGTTCCTGCTTCGACGACGGTAGTTGTAAATGCGTGACTGTCCGTACCGGTGGCACCTTCCGCTTGAATACCCATAGTCCAGGGATTCAACTCGAACTTGACAACATCCGGCCCGATAGCATCGACCACCCTCATAAGGTGGCTCCCAGCGTCAACATATGCGAGGTTGCCCCCGATTCTTCGCCCGATTACATTTGCCAT
>Ga0114901_1000996_pt1 | contig 17165 bp, 13 predicted proteins | sample MalvireepMed_s16_FD_89686 | JGI IMG/M metagenome (GOLD analysis project Ga0114901, IMG submission 89686) | Marine viral communities from the Global Malaspina Expedition - Malaspina viral metaG DeepMed_s16 | ecosystem: Environmental > Aquatic > Marine > Oceanic | place: Mediterranean Sea... | reverse complement strand
TATTTAATACATGCTCTTTCTAGAGGTGGGTCAATTTAGACAGGAATACCCGGGTCACTTTAAATAGGATTCAGTGGGTCACTTTCGCAGGATTACATGGGTCAGTTTGGCAAGAATTTCCACGTTGCCATCTGTATAAATAATTTCAGCTTCATAACCTGTAAAATCCTGTTTTTCTTCGGACAATCTTTTGAAGTCTATGGTTACAAATTCGCTTCGGTTCATCAAACTTTTTGCGATTACGGATGTATCTGTAATGAGCCAAAAACATTCAGCAACCTCGGATAAATATTTCAATCCGTCAGTAAATCGAGTTTTTAAAAGTGGTATTTGATAGAAGAAATTAGTACCACTAAATGTCTGTAAATTTTCTTTTATTTCGTTAACTTGTGCTTTCATTGTGCATATTATTTAAAGTGTGAATAATGAAAAAAGAGGGCGCATCTTTCGACGGTTACGCCCTCTTTAATTTTAGATATTACTTGTCAGCTTTGCTTCCAAGTAAAAGAATTTCATCGGCTACAACTTCCGTTACATAGCGTTGTTCGTTATCATCAGTTGTGTAGCTTCGGGTTTTTAGCTTCCCTGTAATTCCTACCTCTTTGCCTTTAACAATAAACTTTTCTACAATTTCGGCAGTCTTGCCCCAAGCAACTACCGTGTGCCAATTCGTGTCCGTTTGCTTTTCGCCTTTGGCATCCTTGTAATACTCGTTTGTTGCGATTGAAAAACGGGCTACTTTCTTACCGCTTTCAAGGTTCGTAATGGTTGGTTCTTGTCCAACGTTTCCAATTAACTGTACGTGATTTTTGATACTTTTCATAATAAAATATTTAAGTGATTTTTATTTCCCCTATTGATTTAAAACAGATTAAATTTTAAGGGGTGTTTGTTCTTTTCTTCTGTGTATAACACAATGGATAGAGTGGGTTTTGTCAAGACTTTTAGGGAACAAATCAGGTGTGTTTGCGACGTAGTAAATTCCTTGGAATTTCAAGGAAGTAGAAACCTTATTTTTCACTAAAACTTTGTACAGTCTTGATAAGTTCCATAAGGGCATTAGCAATTCTTTTAAACGCAGTTGCGTATGAGCGTACCGATAGTTAAGCGAAATAAGTGGCTGTGGTTAAATTAGAATTGGTTATGTTCTGCCTGTTTTTCGACGACCCGAAAAACAACAAAGGCTTTATCCATTATAAACCCCTTAAAATCTGCAAGACAGCGGTTTGGTTTTTAAGGATTTTCGAGTGAAGGCTCAAGAAGACTTCGCCGAAAATCCTGTTAAGAAAATCGAACCGATGGCTTTCCGCTCTTTTTGGCGGACTTGACTATTTTTTGTGACGGAATGAAGTGTCCCGAACCAGTGCAGCAGTTCGGGTTAACGTAATGAAGGAAGCAAAACAATAGGTGTGTCCAAGACTTTTGTAATAAAGCTCTTTTCACGGAATGAAGCGTTTTCCTGCCTTTTCGGCAGGCAGGCACGTAATGCAGGGGAATGTGCTGAGTGGGTTATGAAAACGAATTATCCTCTTTAGTATGATTTAGAGCGGACTTTACTTCAAATCTGTAGATTGGAATGTAGTTTGACCGTATTCCGTTTTTCTCGGAATTGAGCGGGCAAGTGAAATGGAAATCGGAAGCTTTGAAGTTGTGTCCAAGATATTTGTAGTGAAGCTCTTTTCACGGAATGTAGCCTTTTCGCGAAATGTAGGGGAAAGTGCTAAACGGGTTACATATACTATCCTTACTACTCTTATTTTATACGGTCAAATTAAAATCCAGTTTAAGGTACTGGATAAACCTATTTTCTAAATCTACACCATCGCATACACTTCATCGAATATCAACTTATCCAACTTTTCTTGCTGGGAAAAGGTTTTTTTCAAGGTGTTGTGAAGCATCCAATTGAAGGCATTGTATCCATCCCACAACGTTGGTGTCTCGTACCAATCATTTCCTTCTACTGCTATCAAGTCTAGTAATTCCCTAGATTTCTTGGAAGGGCTATCGTTGGTATCGCTACATTCATATCGGAACAGTTTCGTTTTTTCTAGAATGTCTTTCACGAAAGCTCTAGTGTCGATAAGTACTATTTCTTTCATTTCCCTGAATTTTTGAGTGATTTCGTAGTACTCGTTATCCAAAAACCGCTCAAAAAGCCCATTAAGTTTCGGTAGTATCAACTCGGTGTTGTTTTTCGTGTGCTTTATCGAAAAGTCAATCTGTGCATTTGAGACGTGTAAGCCATTCGTACACACTTCTCTGTAAAACCCAAAATGTCCTGAAGTTTTTTCTCGACCATCATAGGAATTTTTGAATCGCAGCATCGGCAATATTTTACCCTCTTCATTTTTTAGGGAAAACTGATTTTCGTCCTCAATGATAAAGTCGGTTATAAAAGACCTATCATTTCTATTGATAGTTCGTTTATGGTATTTCAAATGGGCATCTATCAAGAGCTGTTCAGCTTTCTTGAAGAAGAGTTCATTGGGTATGTGTCCATAACTGCTAGACACGACGTTGACAATTTTGCCATTGGATATGATGGCATTTTCCAGTCCTTTTCTGGATGGCATTCCAGTAATACTTTCTAAAGATTTCATTTCATTGGAAACGAAAATTTCATCTTGTTGTAATTTGTGTAAATACATAGCTTTTGAATTTAGATTAAACAATATTTGAGCAGAACCCAAACGGAAGCTAAAATCTCAGCTCAAAAGGAAACGGAATAAATAGAGAGTAGGCGAACGGCTTTATGCCGTAGTCTTTTGATGGGTGTATTTTACGAGTTTACCTTTGCGCTACTATTGATTGATTATTTCTTCCTTTTGTAGTACTTCATTCCCACAAAAACTTATCTAAAAAAAAAGAAGAGCCAGCACGAATGCCGACTCTTCCTCTCACAACAAAAGCTACGCTGTCAATTCCTTGATTTCCTTTTCAAGAACTGCTATTCTGGCTTTTAAACTTTCTTCACGTATATCCCTTTTTTCAATGTATTGCTTTTTGATATCGGTAATCTTAGTTTTATGATATCCTTGTATGGCATTGTAGAATGATATATTCGTTAAATTATTGGTATGATTACTTTCGCCAAAATGCACTTGCTTGGTAAGCATATACCGTATCAGTTTATGAAAAAATTCTTTTTTGAACTTCTTCTTGAAATTTTCAACGATTTCAACTTTGGATAGCTTTGATGTATCGCCTAATAATCCTGAAAAGTACTTTTGCTGACTTAAGTAGTCCACATTGTTTTCGTAGAGCGAAATTGAAAAGGCGACCATTTCATCCATCGAAAGCGTTTTCTTGGTCTCGATGTAGTTGGTCTTCCGAATCATTCCGACAACTTCTTCAAATAAACGGTTGTTCTCGATTTGTTTCTTCCGGATTTCCCTTTCGTTAATTTTGATGATTTGTTCATCTGGTGAGCAATCATCCATTTTTCTGTTCGATAACGGAACGGAACGTACTTCGCTTTCCTCTTGGGATTTTTCTATAACCTTAACGAATACTTCTTTGTGTAGATACGATTCAGGATGAAAAACGATGCCATTTCTAAATCCATTGGCTGTAGCTGTATTGTATTTTTCCAATTCTTCGTTGTAGGTCTTGATAGCCTCGTCAAAGTCTTCTTTTAGCTCGTCTTCATTGTAGTCGTAATTTCGATATTCCTCTTTTATGGCTTCCAATGTTGGCTCAATTGGTTTTTCAATGATTTCAACATCGTCAAGCAGATAGACCTTCAAACCATTTTTTTCTAGCTGTGAGATGACCAACTGATTACGTTCGTCATCTGCCCAATACTTACGTATTTCAGGAATCAATAGCACATTCTCTTTCTTAGATTTCTCAGTCAGGTTTAAGAATGATTTACTTTTCTTGGATTCGTAACAGGATGATTTTGTGCAGACCATTTTACCATCCCCAAATAGATTCCCTTGATTCGCGGCATTGAACGGACACATAGTGCACGCCCCAGCTTTTGCAACCAATGTTGAATCTTGAACATCAAACGGTGCTTTCTCTAAATCATAGGTCTGATTTTTTATCATTCTATTGATTTGATGCGCACTAAATTCTTCGCCCATCGTTTCCAACATCAACTGTTGTTCTTCCGGCTCAAAAAGTGCGACACCGACACCTAATGAAATGGTCATTTCGCCCTTGCGAACGAATATCTTGAAACCTTCTATAAGTCCAGCTAATTTTAGTCGCTGTCTGATGAAATTATCGCTTCTGCCCAATCGCTTCGCAATCTCAATCGGCGCATATTTTTCACTTAGATAAGCAATGGCATCTGCTTCCTCTGTAGGTTCTACATCTTGTCTCTGTAAATTTTCGATAATTTGAATTTCCAAGATGTCACCACTTTCATATTCGCTAATGATGCACGGTATCGTTTTCTTGCCAGCCAACTTACTGGCACGATAGCGACGTTCGCCCATCACGATGACATAATCATTTTTTGACTTTCGTACTGTAATAGGTTGAAGTACGCCGTGTTTTTCGATGCTTTCCGAAAGCTCTTTTAACAATAGTTCGTTGAAAGTCTTTCTGGGTTGCATCTGGTCTGGAATTACCTTGTCGATATTTAGATTTTGAATTTCCAGTCCGATTGACTTTTGTGTCAATTTCCCTTTGACTTCTTTTTTAACGGTCGCATTGACTTTTCCGTTCCTTCTGGGTTTAACTGCTTTTGTTGTCATAATACTCAAATTTTAGACCTGTCCGCCGACAGGCATGATTAAACAATATTTAAGCAGGAACCAAACGGAAGATAAAATCTTGGCTCAAAAGGAAACGGAATAAAAAGAGAGGTACGAACGGCTTTATGCCGTAGTCTTTTGATGGAAGTATTTTACGAGTTTAAATTGCGGTTATATTGTATGATAATAAACTTCCCCTCTAAAGAAATAGGGTTTCAATTCAGCAAAACTTATTATTTCAAGATTCAATTCATTTATACTGAATCGAAATAATAGTATTTAGTGATAAAATAGATTTAGTCTTAGAAAATACTGAAATGTTGTACCTATGTTGTACCTATGTTGTACCCGAGCTAAAAAAATGGTGTTTTTGAACACAAAAAAAGCCTAGATTTTCATCTAAGCTTTTTTTTCGTACCTCGGGCGGGAATCGAACCCGCACTCGTTAGAACCGGATTTTGAATCCGGCGCGTCTACCAATTCCGCCACCGAGGCATTAAATTTCAAATCTGGATTTTGAATCCAGCGCGTCTACCAATTCCGCCACTCGAGCATTATTTGGTGGAATCTCTAAGAGCTTTTAATTTCTCTTTACCTATTCCAGATTTCCAATACTTTTCTTTTATTCGTCCTTCTTTTCTGTCGTTACAAACTTCAGAAAAAATTAATTCAAATGGAAGATAAGGTTTTGTTGTTCTTTCTCTTCCTGAATTGTGCCTGTTAATGCGTTCTTTAAGATTGCTTGTCATTCCTACATATATGTAATTAGTTTTTAAACTTGATATTGCATATACCGTAATCATGGTCAATAATTTAAAGCGCGCCTGCCTGTCGGCAGACAGGTCTACCAATTCCGCCCTGCCTACCGCAGGCAGGCACTCGAGCATTATTCTTGAATTATTAATAGAATAAAAAATAGTAATTCTATCAATTTCGGAATGCAAAACTATAAAATATTTTCAATCTTCAAGCTAAAAATAGTAACAAAATGCTTTAAGAGTTGGAATAAATTTCTAAATTTGCACCTCATTTTACATGAGATAGCGATAATTAACTATTAAACAAGATATTACAATGCCATATTCGGTGCCAGATCCAAAGATTTTTTCTTGTACTCAGAGTCAAGATTTAGCAGAGAGAATTGCAAAAGCGTTTGGAACAGATTTGGGGATAGTATCTTTTACTAGGTATAGTGATGGTGAATTTCAACCATCATTTGAAGAGTCTGTACGTGGGACTAGAGTTTTTATAATAGGCTCAACAAACCCAAGTTCAGAAAATTTAATGGAAATGTTATTAATGTTGGATGCAGCTAAAAGGGCTTCAGCAAGACACATTACTGCTGTGATGCCTTATTTTGGATGGGCAAGACAGGATAGAAAAGATAAACCTAGAGTTCCAATAGGAGCTAAATTAGTAGCTAAATTATTAGAATCTGCAGGAGCAACCAGAATTATTACAATGGATCTTCATGCAGACCAAATCCAAGGGTTCTTTGAAAAGCCAGTAGATCATTTATTTGCATCTACTATCTTTTTACCATATTTAAAGAGTCTTAATTTGGAGGATTTAACAATTGCATCGCCAGATATGGGAGGTTCTAAAAGAGCTTACGCATATTCTAAATTTTTAAATTCTGATGTGGTAATATGTTACAAGCAGCGTAAACAAGCCAATGTAATAGACCACATGGAGCTTATTGGAGATGTAACTGGAAAGAATGTTGTTTTGGTAGACGACATGGTGGATACTGCAGGAACGCTAACAAAGGCTGCCGACTTGATGATGGAAAGAGGGGCTTTAAGTGTTAGGGCAATATGTACACACGCATTACTTTCGGGAAATGCATATGAAAGAATTGAAAATTCTAAGCTTACGGAGTTAATCGTAACAGATTCAATTCCGCCAAAACAAAAGAGTGATAAAGTAAGAGTATTAAGTTGTGCAGATTTATTTGCAGATGTTATGCATAGAGTGCACCATAATACTTCTATTAGCTCGAAATTTTTAATGTAAATTATTTAATTTTTATATATAATGAAGTCAATTACAATTAAAGGATCTCAAAGAGAAAGCGTGGGCAAAGTGTCAACTAAGGCCTTACGTAATGCTGGACAGGTACCTTGCGTATTATACGGAGGGGATAAGCCATTACACTTTTCAGCTGAAGAAATAGCATTTAAAGACTTGGTGTACACTCCAAATGCGCACACAGTAGTTATTTCATTAGATAACGGGGATACGTACAATGCAATTTTACAGGATATTCAATTCCACCCAGTTTCTGATGCAATTATGCATATCGATTTCTATCAGTTATTTGATGATAAAGAAGTAACTATGGAAATTCCTGTAAGAAGAAAAGGAAATTCACCAGGGGTTATTGCTGGGGGTGTTTTACGTATGAATCAGCGTAAACTTAAGGTAAAAGCATTACCTGCTAACTTGCCAGATTTTATTGATGCTGATATTTCTAAATTAGAAATCGGTAACAAATTATATGTTACAGCTGTTGGAAATGATGATTATAAAATCATGCACCCAGAGAATACAGTAGTTTGTCAAGTTAGAGTATCTCGTGCTGCGATGAAAGCTGCTCAAGATGCTGCTAAAGAAGAAAAAGCTGCTGGTAAAGCTAAAGCTGAGTAAGCATTCAACTTTTATAGATGTAAAAGCACCTCTTTTTCGAGGTGCTTTTTTATTTTTGTAGTATAACCAACCAATGGGATGTTACAATTTTTAAAGAAATTCTTTTCAGAAAAAGAAATAGAAGATATAGATTTAATGAAAAAGTTTTTAATAGTAGGTTTAGGTAATATAGGTGCTGAGTACGAAAATACTAGGCATAATATAGGTTTTAAGATACTTGATTTTTTTGCATCTGATGAAGAATCGGTTACTTTTGAAACTAATAAATTAGGGGCAACAGCAACTTATAAATTCAAAGGGAGAACTTTTATTTTTTTAAAGCCAAGTACCTATATGAATCTTAGTGGGAAGGCTGTGAAATATTGGATGACCAAAGAAAAAATACCTCTAGGAAATATATTAATAATTACAGACGATATTAACTTACCTTTTGGTACCATTAGAGTAAAAACTAAAGGGAGTGATGGCGGACACAATGGACTAAAAGATATCCAAACGCAGTTAGGAACAACAAATTATTCGCGTTTTCGTTTTGGTGTAGGAGCCGAATTTTCTAAAGGTCGCCAAGTTGATTATGTGCTTGGAGAATGGAATCAGGAGGAAGAATCTCAAATGAAAGAGCGTTTAGAGAAATCTAAAGAGTTAATCAAATCTTTTGGTACTGCTGGGGTTAATAATACCATGAATGCTTTTAATAACACCTAATTTGTGCTTGTTTATTCTATTTTAAACTCAGAAACTTGGGAAGTAGAAATGTTTCCATTGGCGTCTTCTGTTTTTATAAGCCAATAGTAAGTGCCTACTGCTGGAGTTGCGTATACAAAGTTTTGTTCTGAAATATTTGTAGCGATGCTATTGTCTGGAGGATTATTAGTCCCTAAAAATAAGCTGTAACTTAAAATATCATTATCTATATCTGAAGCTTTCCATAAAAATGAAATACTACTGTTGGTGCTGTAAACGGTATAACCAGAAGTTGGTTCTAGTAAATCGGCAGGAAATGGTGGATAGTTAGTTGCGCCTTCTCCAGCATTGTAAAATTTCCAAATAGCACTTTTTGCAGATTCAAGCGTTTCTGAGTTTTTTGAAGTAATATACCAAGAGTATGGAACTCCTCTGTTTAATGTTACTTCTTGAAATCCTGAAAGGCTTGTAAATGTTTCAGAATTATTTGTGTTTAAATTGGTAACAGTAAGTTCGTATGAGTCGGTGTTTTCGGCTAATTCCCATTCAAAAGTAATTGTGCTGGTGCTGAGATTGGAGGCTGTAATTACACCTTCGGTACATTCAGAGTTTTCCAAAGGGAATACAAGTTCGGCAGCAGTTGGAGGTTGAGGTAATGGCGCTGGTCCATCATCACCCCCGCCACCACAATTGGCAAAAAACAAAATACATACAATACTATATAGATATTTCTTTACTGTCATGCTTTTATTCTTTAAGTATTTTTAGGGTTTTAATATTTTTTCCATTAGTTACATTCAACATATACATCCCTGTTGTAAGTTGGGATAGGTTGAGTTTAACTTGGCCATTAGCATCACTATTTTTAGTAATTGCAGTTGCCAATTTTCCTGTAATATTAAAAATATTTATTTCAGTTTTTGTATTAGGAGAAGGGGTGTAAATAGTTACTTCAGTAGTAAAAGGATTTGGAAAAACAGCAATGTCTCCAGTGCTAATAATAAGCTCTTCATAAAGCCCCTGGCATTCTTTATCAGTATAAACTTTTAGTCTATTAATTCCTTTATTTAATGAAAGTTCTATGGAGCTTCTATTAGTTTTAGAAATTTCTCCGTTTAATTCGATGGTAAATAGATCACTTCCAGATAAGTCCAATGAAATTTTATTTTCAGTTGAATTTCTTCTAGAGAATACACTTAAAGGAAGTGGTTCATTAATGTTGACTTCATAACACTGTTTGTAGCTAGTGCTTGCATCGGTAGTAAAGCATAGTTGATAGGTGCCAGAACTTAGATTAGTAAATTCGGTAGTTGTTTTAAATGTATTTGAAGTATCAACACCATTGCCTGTAAGTGTTGCGGTATAGTTGTAATTTTGCGTAGCTTCAATGGAGATATTACCGTTATTACTATTAATACAGCTCTCGTCGGTTAGTTTTATTTGGTAATTATTTATAGGAAGATTAAAAATCTCACAACCATTTACATCCACTTTTGCTCCCATAGGGGTGTTCGGGCAGTTGTCTTCACTATCCAAAACACCATCTTTATCTGTGTCTAAATCAAAACCTCCATTAATACAAAGATCAATTTTAAAGGAATTAATACTTCCTCCATCTTCATCATTAGCATCGTCTACTTTTAACTTCCAAATTCCTTTTATGGGCTCTCCGTTTAAGGCTTGTAGTTGTTGTTGTGGTTTTATAGTTCCAGATAATGTAGGAACAGAGGCTGAGCATGTTACAATACTCCCAGAGTCGTTAAAAGAAGCCGCTATGTTATCTCTCTCTCCACATTGTTGAGAGAGTAGTGTAATAACAGTTCCAGAAGGAGAAATTAAACTAATGGTTAGATCTTCTAGCCATGTGTGAGAAATATCTAAGGTAATAGTAATGTCGTTTAAAATACCATTATCTACAATATTAAGATTTGAGACTGTTGTGGAGGATCCTGAATTAGAGATGTAATATGTTGAGTTGTTGGTGTAATCTCCACATGATATATTTACAGTTGAAAAAGAGAACGCAGCGCCAAAGCTACCTTCGCCACAGGCGTTTATTGGTTTTATGCGCCAATAATACGTGGTGGTTTCTTCTAAGTTTGTAGGCTGATATTGTGTTGCGGTTAACGTTTCAGACACAATTATGGAGCTAAAATCTGAAGTTTTAGAGACTTGAAGATTGTAACTATTAGCGTTAGAGTACTCATCCCAACTTAAAACTGTTTGGAGTGGAATTTCTGTGGCTTGATTTACTGGAGCAATTAAATTTATGGCATCATATGAGTCTTCAAAAACAGATAGTTCTACTGGATATTCTTTTGTTTCTCCACTTTCAGCAGTAGCTACAATTGTAAAGTCGTTTATTCCTACAACTAAATTATCAGTATTTGTTATAGTCGCTTCAATTAAGGTGCCATTTACAGAAGTTTCTGTTTCATTAAAATTAACTGTTAATCCAGTAGGAAGATTTGTTGCTGAAAATGTTACAGTTTCAGCAAAAGTTCCATAACTATTATAGGTAAATGGAATGGATAAGCTATTTGGTTTGCATATATTGTATTCTAAGGTTTCAAAAATAAGTGCATAATTGGAAGCCTCTATACTTAAGGTGGCTTCATTTAGCGCAAAATATATATTATTTGAAGCCTTTACCATAATACGGGCATTGGAGGTAGTAATATCACCAGGAATTACCACCTGCTTAACTCCGTCGTTTTTGGTGTTTTCGGATAGTGGAATTGGATTTTCAAAATCGTTATTAAGAATTAGATAAATGTCTACAAAGCTTGTGCTGATAGGAATTTTATTAGTTTCTCCAACATTCCAAGTAACTTTATAAACAGAACCTCCTTGTAAAGTTTCTGGAGTTGTTTGAGAAGTTACTGCAAAAGGAGTGCTTGTTTTTACTGTGGAAACAGAGAGGTCGCTCCTTGCTGTTTGTCCTCCATTAGTGTTGTTATCTCTTACTAAAAGCGAAAAATTTAGCGTTCTAGAAACCGTAGGAATAACCTCCCAAGTTGCTGCTAAATTATTGTTTAAAAGGGCACTTTCTTCTGGGAAATACCTTTTAGAAGATAAGGAGGGTGGGAGCGATCTAAAAGATGGTCCTTCATCTGCATCTGCCAGAGGAGGCTGTACAGAAATTTCATTATTTTGTTGCTCCCAAGAATAGGTTAAAACATCGTTATCTCCATCTGTTACTGCAGCGTCTAATACAAAAGGAGTTCCTGCTGGAATTGTATAGTTAGTTAGAGGGGAGATAACTGGTGCTGTATTGTTAATAGGAGTGGTGGTTGCACAGGTTCCAGTACCTTGCGTGATATTATCCCAAATTTGAGAAATACTTATTGCATGAAAATAAGCATCACTATTTCCTTGTACATTACTTGGACAGATTCCTGCGTATGCCATAATTGTAGATCCGCTTCCAGGTTCTACAGAAGTAGCGCCGCTTCTATTTGAATTACACGAATTATTAAAAGTATGAGTGGCTCCAAATTGGTGACCAATTTCATGGGCAACAAAATCTACATCATAAGCATCTCCTACAGGACTTACATAACCAGTAACTCCTCTGGCTTTATTAGTGGTGCAAACAGAAGCCAGTTGGGCAATTCCATCGCCACCACCTGGACTTGTGCTAAAAACATGTCCAATATCATAATTTGCAAAACCAACTTTTAAATCTATTACATCTTGGATTTCATCAATTAGCGCTTGTCCGTCGCCATTGGTAAGGCCATCGGTTGCAGCATCTAAAAAAATAAGCGCATCGTTATTGTCAATTAATTGTAAGTTAATTGCCAAATCGTTTTCATAAATGCTATTTATTCTTGTTACCGAGGTATTCATGGCGGAAAGTACAGCCGCTTTTTTTTGTGCTTCTGTTCCGTTTGTTACTCCAGCTCTGTCGGTATGAAATTTAGCATATTCTGCGGTACAAGCAAGTGCAAGTCTATAGGTTCTAAGCTGACTATCGTCTACTGGTTTAAGACTGTATTGTGTGTCTTTTTTTGAAGTACTTGTTTTTAGCGCTCCTTCTACTTTGCATTCAAAGCCAAAAGCTTTAACAGCAGTTTTTTCTACAAAATAATAGAGGTCATTTTTTTCTTCGGAAGGGTTAATATAATATGTTTTTTTATGGTTCCGAATCATTCCATGGAAGCTTGTTTCGTCCATAGAAAAGTATATTTTTTCAAGAGGATTTTTTACAGATACACCTAGATATGATTTTATAGTAGGGTACTTTTCTGCTAATTTATCGGAAAGCACATTGTTTTCTGTAATTCTATAGCTTGTAAATGAATCTTTTCCCGAAGGAAAATCAACTATTACTCCTGCAGTTTTATTTAAAAATTGATTACTTTTTTTAGGCACATTTTTTAATTGAGAAGCTAGGTTTTGGATGTTAAGCTTAAAACTAGGAATATTCTTTTCTTTACTGATGGAAATATTTCTCTGTTGCATAGTAACAGAAGACCATGTAGAATTGTTTTGTGAAAAAACTGATACATAGCTTGTTAATATACTAAAAAGGATAAAAAAGTGAGTAATTTTTCTCATGTATTGAAAAGTATAGTGATAAAAATAATCATTTTTACGCTTCAATTTTTAAAAAATTAATAAATACCTTTTTTAATTTAATTAAATATTCACTTTTAAATTCGTTATTTTGTGGTTGATGATGTTTAATTTAAATGCTTTTAAGTGATTATAAAGCGTAATCTTTTTGATAAAGAAGAAAATTACTATACAGTAGTAACTGTAGGTACCTTTGATGGAGTTCATGTTGGGCACAAAAAAATTATTGATAAAATTGTAGCAAATGCAACTGCAAACGATTTAAAATCGACTATTTTAACTTTCTTTCCACATCCTAGAATGGTGCTTCAGCAGGCATCAGATTTGAAGTTACTTAATACTTTAGAAGAGAAAATTTCAATTCTAAAAGAAACAGGTTTAGATCAATTAATTATTCACCCTTTTACAAAAGAGTTTTCTCGACTTACCGCAGAAGAGTATGTAAAAGAGGTGCTTGTAGAGAGTATCAATGCAAAAAAAGTGATTATAGGTTATGATCATCGTTTCGGAAGAAATAGAACTGCAACCATAGACGACCTTATAAAGTTTGGAGAAAAGTACAAATTTGATGTAGAGCAGATTTCTGTAGAAGAGGTAAATGAGGTTTCGGTGAGTTCTACAAAAATTAGAGTTGCGCTTGAAGAAGGGAATATAAAAACAGCAAATACTTTTCTAGGATATTCCTATATGTTAACAGGAATTATTACTAAAGGAAAAGGACTTGGAAAGCAAATAGATTTTCCAACAGCTAATATTCATATCAAAGAAGAATATAAGCTTATTCCTAAAATTGGGGTGTATGTTGTAAAAAGTGAATACAACAACAAAACTATTTATGGGATGATGAATATTGGGTATAATCCAACTGTAAATGGCGAAAAGAAAACTATTGAAGTCCATTTTTTAGATTTTGATGAGGATCTTTATGATAAAGAAATTAGAGTTGAATTATTGGAGAGATTGCGAGATGAAAAACGATTTGATTCTATTGAAGATCTTAAAAAGCAACTTATAAAAGATAAAGAAGCTACGTTAGCTTTTATTGCTAATTATCATGCTCAATAAATTTTTATTTACTAGAATAGATAATGCTTCCTTAACCGTATTTAGGGTTATTTTTGGGTTTCTAATAGCCGCTGAGGCTTTTGGAGCTATTTTTACTGGGTGGGTAAAACGTGCTTTAATCGACCCGAAATTTACTTTTAATTTTATCGGATTAGATTTTTTGCAGCCATTACCTGGTAACGGAATGTATTTCTATTTTGCGCTTATGGGGCTTTTTGGATTATTGGTTATGCTAGGTTATAAATATAGGTTTAGTATGGCCGGGTTTACCATTATGTGGGCTGGAGTGTATTTTATGCAAAAAAACTCCTATAATAATCACTATTACTTACTCCTACTTTTGTGTTTGTTAATGTTGTTAGTGCCTGCAAGTAGGTATTTTTCTTTGGATGCTTTAAAAAAACCTTCATTTAAAAAAATATCCATGCCTCAATGGTGTAAGTGGCTTATTATTTTGCAAGTATGGATTGTTTATACCTATGCTTCCATTGCAAAATTATATCCAGACTGGTTAGACCTTTCCGTAGCAAAAATGCTAATGCAATCTAAAGCAGATTACTTTTTAATTGGGGGGTTACTACAAGAGCGGTGGGTACATTTTTTTATTACCTATACAGGTATTTTATTCGATTTATTAATTGTGCCATTATTATTAATTAAGAGAACCCGAAAATGGGCTTTTTTTGCTTCTATTTTCTTTCATTTATTTAATTCTTTCGTGTTTCAAATAGGAATCTTTCCATATATGTCGCTAGCTTTTAGTTTGTTCTTTTTTGAACCTAAAACAATAAGAGATTTATTTCTGAAGAAAAAAGAGTTATACACCGCAAATGAAATTGAAATTCCTAATTATAAAAATGCGCTTCTTTTTTTTGGAAGTATCTATTTTATAATTCAAATACTTTTGCCGCTTCGCCATTGGGTTATAAAGGATAATGTTCTTTGGACTGAAGAAGGACATAGATTAAGTTGGCGAATGATGCTGAGAGGAAAGTCGGGGATTATAACTTTTAAATTGGTAAATCATACCACTGGAGAAACACATTTTGTAAACTTAAGAGATTATTTGTCGCGTAAACAACAAAAAATTGTAGCAACTAAACCAGATGTGATTTGGCAATTTGCACAGTATTTAAAAAAGGAATATCAAGAAAAAGGAGAAGAAATAAGCGTTTATGCCACCGCTAGTAAAGTAAGTGTGAATGGAAGTGAATATGAGGCATTTGTAAAGCCAGAGGTAGATCTTGCTAAGGAGCCTTGGCATTATTTTAAGCATGAAGAATGGATCTATCCATACCATCCAAAATAAGTAATAAATTAAGTTTTATTTTTTCATGTATTCCTCGTCAATCGTTTATTTTAACTTCATTATAAAAAAAGAGAAATACATTTCTTAATCGCCCGTAAACGTTTAAATTTGTGACTTGATTTTGCCTAAAAAGAGCAAGATTGAAAGAAAACATTCATTTTATAAATTAAATAAGTATAATCATGCTTCAAGTACAGTTTATTAGAGACAACAAGGAGGAGGTAATTAAGCAACTACAAGTAAGAAATGTAGCGGCTTCAATTATTGAAGAAGTAATTTCCTTGGATGAAGAGCGTAGAGCACTTCAGGCGCAATTAGATAACACATTGGCCGAGTCTAATAAATTGTCCAAAGAAATAGGTGGATATTTTAAAAGCGGCGATGTAGAAAAAGCGAATGAATTAAAAGCGCAAACAGGAACGTTAAAGGAAACGTCAAAAACACTTAGCGAACAGTTAAATGAAAAATCGGATGCGTTAACCAATTTGCTGTATAAAATTCCTAATATTCCGCATCCTTCGGTTCCAGCAGGAAATTCTGAAGATGATAATGAAGAGGTTCTTAAAGAAGGAGAAGTGCCTAAATTGGCTGGGGATGCATTACCACATTGGGAACTTGCTAAAAAATACGATATCATCGATTTTGATTTGGGAGCAAAAATTACTGGAGCTGGTTTTCCTGTATATAAAGGAAAAGGCGCACGTTTACAACGTGCTTTAATAGCTTACTTTTTAGATAAAAATACCGCTGCTGGATATACCGAATACCAAGTGCCACATTTGGTAAATGAAGCGTCTGGTTATGGAACTGGGCAGTTGCCAGATAAAGAAGGACAGATGTACCATATTGGGGCAGACGATTTGTATTTAATTCCTACCGCTGAGGTGCCTGTAACTAATATTTTTAGAGATGAAATAGTTTCTGAAAACGATTTGCCTATTTGTATAACTGGTTATACCCCATGTTTTAGAAGGGAAGCAGGAAGTTATGGGGCTCATGTAAGAGGATTAAACAGACTACATCAATTTGATAAAGTAGAAATTGTAAGGGTGGAACATCCAGATAATTCTTACAAAGCACTTGATGGAATGGTAGCACATATTCAAGGTATTTTGAGAGAATTAAAACTTCCATACAGAATTTTAAGACTTTGTGGTGGCGATCTAGGGTTTACTTCTGCGCTTACTTTTGATTTTGAAGTGTATTCTACAGCTCAAGAGCGTTGGTTGGAAATTAGTTCGGTTTCTAACTTTGAAACGTATCAGGCAAACCGCTTAAAACTTCGTTTTAAAGATGAGAATGGGAAAAGTGTTTTAGCACATACCTTAAACGGAAGTTCTTTAGCATTACCAAGAGTTTTAGCAGGGATATTAGAAAATTACCAAACTCCAGAGGGAATTAAAATCCCAGAAGTGCTTGTTCCTTATACTGGTTTTGATATGATTTCTTAATTGAAGTATGAAGTATATAGTATGAAGTAAAAAGAATTAAGAAGGCAGTTGGAAAGATTGAAAGATTGAAAGATTGAAGGATTGAAAAAAGGAAGAAGTCGGAAGTCAGATGTCTGATGTCCGAAAAATTGAAAAAGGTCAATATAGAAGACAAGCATAATAACTCACAACAATTAGCTATTAACAAATAACGAATAACATTTTTTTACCAACTGTCTCCCAACTTCGGACTCCTTTTTATTTCCAAATCTTCAAATTAGCAAATTGACACATCTTTGCACCTTCTTAGTTGGAAAGATTGAAGGATTGAAAAAGGAAGAAGTCGTAAGTCGGATGTCTGAAGTCCGAAAGATTGAAAAAGGTCAATATAAAAGACAAGCATAATAACTCACAACAATTAACTATTAACAATTAACAAATAACTATTAACGAATAACAGATAACATTTTTTTGCCAACTGTCTCCCAACTTCGGACTCCTTTTTTATTTCCAAATCTTCAAATTAGCAAATTGACACATCTTTGCGTCATTTAGTTGAAATATTGAAAAAGGAAGAAGTCTGAAGTCTGAAGTTCAAGATTAAAAAAGGTCAATATAGAAGACAAGCATAATAACTAACAACAATTAACTATTAACAATTAACTATTAACAAATAACAATTAACGAATAACGAATAACAAATAACGAATAACATTTTTTACCTACAGACTACTGAAT
>Ga0114901_1000992_pt1 | contig 17244 bp, 12 predicted proteins | sample MalvireepMed_s16_FD_89686 | JGI IMG/M metagenome (GOLD analysis project Ga0114901, IMG submission 89686) | Marine viral communities from the Global Malaspina Expedition - Malaspina viral metaG DeepMed_s16 | ecosystem: Environmental > Aquatic > Marine > Oceanic | place: Mediterranean Sea... | reverse complement strand
CTTCCACCTTACCGATGAGCCCGGTGGCCACCAGATGCGCCGCCGTGGGTGTGGCCTCGGCCACACCCACGGCAACACCATCTGCTACACCAGGAAATTACACCACGACCGCGGACGCTAGCCAGTTTCCGTATCGATTGCGCAAAGCATGGCCATTGTGACACGGGGTGACACCGTAGGCGACGAACTTCCCCTCCGCCTTCATTCTGGGTCGATATTCAGCTCGCTTGAGGCCCGAGGCATCGAACGCTTCTTCAGGTTCGATCCCGTGGTGCTTCAAGTAGCGCAAATGCGCCTTGGTGAGGCGAGCCAACTGCGGTGCTCCCTCTTCAAATCCCTGCCGCGCACGGCGAGTTCAAGCTCGCGCAGGGGTGAATCAGGACTGTCATGCGGGCTTTGCCTGTTTGGCCTTCGCCTGGCTCGCCTTTCCAGAGGGAACGACGCGAATCTGCAAATGACCGGTTTCAGTTCTGCGCGATTCGAAGCCCCCTGCTCTTTCGACCAAGTCGCTCAGCTTGCCGTGACCATAGGTTCGGGGATCAAAGTCGGAGGCGAGCGCTGCAAGGCGTTGACCCACCCGCCCAAGAGGTACCCAGCCCCCTTCATCATCGAGCTGTGAGATGGCAGTTCGGATCAAAGGTGCCGCAGCAGTGGGCGATTTCTTTACGCTAGCAGGACGGGCATCCTGTCGACCTGGCTCATCTGACGTTGGCGCCTCTGGCAGCAGGTTCTCAGTGTAGATGAAGCGGCGACACGCTTGGCGGAAGCTCTCGGGTGTTTTCTGCTCTCCGAAGCCGTAGACATCTATGCCCTGCTCACGGATCCGCGAGGCCAAACCGGTAAAATCACTATCGGAAGAGACAAGGCAAAACCCGTCGAACCGACCGGTATGCAAAAGGTCCATCGCGTAGATGACCAACGCAATATCCGAGGCATTCTTGCCACTGGTATATGCAAAGTTTTGGTGCGCATTGATAGCGTGCGTCGCGAGAACATCGGCCCAAGACTTCAAGCGAGTACCTGAAAAGTCACCGTAAATGCGACGAACGCTGGCCTCGCCGATTTTGGCGATTTCCTCAAATAGGCGAGTAGCAATGCGCGATGATGCATTATCCGCATCAATCAGGACGGCAAGGCGCGGAGTTCGCGGATCGGCAGCCATATTCGGATTGAGCCCTGTCAGTTCATGTTGAAGATGAGCAGTGCAATAAGACAAAGTGAAATTCCAATATGCCACTTGTCAAAATCGCGCAGAGGACCTTTGCCCATGAATTGATATCGCGTTCCATCGCTTGTGACCCTGTATCTGGAAATTGGGAATATCGGCAGGAACAGGAAGACGAAGTAATAGGTCGCCATGTAGGACCCATCGTGGCGGGCATCAGTTGAGCCATAAAGCTTGAACCCGATACCGTTTATGGTCGAAAGAGATGGGGCCGAGTTTATGGGCTCAAGATCCCCAAGACTTTCGTCGTTGGATTTGACGATCTCCAAGTTCTTATGAATGCGTCGGATCAGTTCTTCATCGCTCGCAAGTTGCCTCGCCTGCTGCAGCAAAGTCACGCACGTCTTCCACTTCGAAGTCGCGTTGCCGTATGCCACCGCACATTGCATGACCGTCGCGGCCATGAGATCGCGCGCGTCCTGGTAGGTAGGCGATGTCCGTTGGATAGGTGCCCCGCCGAGAAGTACTGCGCCATCCTTCAGCAGCCTTGAGGCCTCTTGATCTGCCCGAGCAGGCTGTCGCTCAATGACCCTGGATATCTCCCGACACAATTCGCGGACAGGGTCGATAGCTGCGGATTCTTCTCGGCGTTGCGAGATTTCCGACAATGCCTGATCGTCCTCCTGCACCCGATCATGCACATCGGGGATCTCGGAGAAGAGATCGAGCAGTAGCTTTGTCAGTCTCTCGGATTGCTCGAGGAGGTCATGCTCATTGAACAACTCGATCGCGAGGCTACGGATCTTGAATGCTACCGAGCGGCTGGGCTCATGATCAAGACCGCGTGCTTTTGCACTGAGCTGAATAGGCTGAGCAGCCATGTCCCAATTTCGCGCAACGATCTCAATCTTGTCGATCAGAGGAAGTACCGCACTTTCGCCGCTGTGAGCCGCCTTGATGGCCGCATCCACGAGGCGAGCGATGTTGTCGGCCTCCTTGTCGAGAAATCCCTTGATCTCAACTTCGTATGAATCGACAAGATCGTCTATCAGTTCAGGAGCATGCGCCTGCCCCGCGCTCGTTGCTGTTTCGACTGCAATCGTCATCGCTGTCACCAGCTTGTCAGCAGGCATCCGATCGAGCGCATCCCGAATACAGTTGCGGACATGCCGCTTACGCTCGGCAAGTTCCACTTCAACTTGATCAAGAGCCCGCACTTCCGCGAATCCAGATACCGCCCGATCTTCGTTGATATCGCGCGCCACATCCGCTGGATCGAGCCGCTCGACCAAGTTCGAGATCTCGATGATGAAATCTGCAATATCGGCAGGATCAATGACTTCGCCAGCGCTACCAAAAGCCGCTGCCGCGAGGTTCAAGTTCGCCAAAGTGGGCAGGCCCGATGCTCGTCGAAGCGAAAGCGGAGCGCGCTCCAACGTACTGAGAAGTTCGCCCGCCTTACGCGGCGAAATGCCAGGAAGCCAAGCGATCTCAGCGGTCAAGCGTTGACGCGGGGACGTCAATTGGGAGCGAGCCTTCTGGCAAACATCGTCATCGATCTCCAATGATCGCTGATCGGCCAGTTCAAGGATTCTTCGACGATCATCTCGGGTCGATGCGCCGAGAACAAAGAAAGGATTTTGGTGGATTTGCGTCGCTGTCGCACCAGCGGTCACGGTCTCAGTCATCTTGGCCCCCGCCGTCATCAGTCAGCCCACTTTCGTCGCCGGACACCGATCCATCGGCTCCAGCATCGAGCGGGTCGGAGGCGTCCAGTCCTCCATATGGCACCACGCCAGGATTCGGCCCGGTGATAGTGCTGCTTGTATCGCTTGAAACACTCTGCTGAGCGATACCGCCGACACTCTTGATGAGGTCACGTCCCGCTTGCTCCAGTTCCGCGCGATGCGCCTCCACATCACTGCGCGCGAGATTCATTGAACTATCGAGATAACGATACTGACCGCATCGACTGTTGTAGTCCGACACCATTGCATTGAAGCGGTCGACCTGAGCTGAATTGTAGCCATTGACGATAGGCTCGGCTGCCGAAATCCGGATCTTCTCAGCAAGGCAGTACCTAATCTGCCCGACGCTGTGTTCCAGACCGTAGCCGACCGGCGGCCGCTCTTCGCTCAGCGCTTGGGGCACCGCAGGAACTTGTCCCTCAACAGTTATTTCTGGGGGCGATTGCTCATCTGCATATTCCGCTGGAGGCGAAGAGGTGGCAGGGCCTGTTCCTGATTGGCTGGCGAACCATATGACACCGAGAATTGCTGCGCCGATCCCCCACCAAACAACCGGTTTGACGGAACTTGTGGAGTTTTCTGGCGATTGGTTCTCCGGCTGCTCGTCTAGCCGCGATGGCCGTTCGGAACGCCCAGCACCCTGCACAACAGGGCTCGGGACCGGGGGCAAGCTATTGGCATGAGCGATCTCAGCATCGATGTCTGAGACTTGGCTCGACAAGCCAGCGAATCCCTTGGGCGACTGGTCATTCCCACTTTTTTCATCTGAAGACATGCGGATTCAGTTCCAGACAAAGCCAATGCGCCGCTCATGATCGCCATCTCCACTGCGCGACGGAGTAGCCTGGAGAGCTGCGGCCAGATGTTCTTGCTCGATGCGGTCCTTGCCGCTGCGGGCTGCCAGACGGGCCCCTTCCCTGATAACGAATGCGACGTCGGACAATGGTCGCCCACTCAGCTCCTTCGCTAAGGTCGTGCCATCGACATCTTCGGCGGTAGGCAGCTTCATCAGCAAGGTTGCGACAAGGGCCAGGATTTCGGCTTCGCACGCATGCGTCACTTCAACCACGTGATCAAAGCGTCCGCGCCGTAAGATTGCCGGGTCGACCATCTCGATCCGATTGGTCATCCCGATTACCAGGACTTCATGCTGGGCGGCTTCGGGTATCCTTCTCAAGAACTCCGCCATTTCCTCGACACGGTGATGGCCGGACCCCATTTCTCGATCTGCAAGAAATGCCTCCATCTCATCGATCACGATCACTGACGGGGCATTCTGCATGGCCTTGTCAAAGACCTCAGCAACCTTCTTGCTCGTCTCGTGAATATACGGACTTGCGACACTCGAGGCGTCAACCTGAAAGCTCGGCCACCCCAGAAAGTCGATCAGGCGCTCGACTGCGAAGGTCTTGCCGCACCCTGGGGGGCCATGCAGGATAACCGCTGAAGGAAAGTCGATGCCGAGCGCCTTGTAGCGCTCCCGGTGATTCACGATGTCAACCACATGCTCGTTGAAGAAGGCAGCGAGAAGCGGCCTTCCTGGCAACTCAAAGACCTTCCCGCCTGGATCGTCGGCGGGTTTGCCGTTTTCAGCACCGTTCTCTCCCAACTGTCGGGCTGTTTCCCGCTTTCTGGACGAGGGAACCACTTCGGAAACGCCGAATCCTGCAGCTTCGATGACTTCCTTCAGGTCCGGTGGTGCGAGCCAGCCCATGGCCTGGCGCATCCGGCGAAATGACGACGCCGAGATCTCGATACCCCCGGTCAACCAGAACCCAGCCACTATCTCGGCCGGCGTTTCGGGGCCAAGCATATAGGTGGGAAGCAACCTGCTGATCTTCTCCACATAGATCGCGTCCTGGAGTGGCAGGGAATCGGCGATCTCCCTCGTCGAACGCATGGCGATCGCAAAGGCCATTGCCTCGGCCTTGTTCTTCGGGGCTGGTCCGTCTCCGATCGGGCAAAGCACCTGGCTGGCGCCCGATGACATTTGGCCTAGACGCCGATTGTCGAACTCGAAGCCTTGGAAAAGCCCGTCTACGATCAGGCCATCGTCCAGCCATCTTTGGATCAGCCGCTCTTCCGCTACGAGAGTCCGGCCGCCCCCGATTGACTCAAGGATTTGCCAATCGCGGCCAGCGTGGAGCACTGTCCGCGTCTTCGCCCCGTCTGGCATTTTGAACCCAATCGGGAGCCAAGCCTCCTTCACCATGATCAGCTCCCACGAAGAATGTTTGCGCCTGCCAGCATCTCGTCTTCGCCACTTGTCGCAAAGCGAATGCTATCCATCAGCGCGACAACATCGCGAAGGTTGTCGATTTCGTTCGTTTTGAGCGCCTCGCCGCCGAGCACGACAAGCCTGGCGTGCTCATGCCCGTCAGAGAAAAGGTGACTTGCGCTGGCGAGCCATTTGAAACGCTCGACGACGAACCAATCCTGACGCCAAAGGATGGCAAAGTTTTTGCCGCGCAGCTCGTCAAGGTGGGCTTCAAAATCGGCGGAATTGCTATCGATTGAGCGCTGCGCTGTGCGGGTGAGATTGTCGAAAACAGTTGCCTCGGTCGGCCGTGCGAACTCTCTGATGTAAGTGTTAAAATGCGCAACCAGCCGATCGAGCTCAATCTGACGGATGATTTTGAGGTGATCCTTACGGGCCAAGGCCAGCAGGCGCTTCGCATCTTGAACCTTGTCCAAGGCCTGCTTTGCAACTTCAGGATCCGTTTCGCCCGCATGGACCATATCCGCCTGATCAAGCTTTTCACGCGCCTGGTCGAGCCGTGGATCATCGACGTGCGCCTCGATCTCCTCCAATCGGCTTCGGGCGGCCGATGACTGTTCCTCCACCAGTTGGGCCGCCTTGGAATAGTCAATTTGTCCTTCTTGGCGAGAATAGAAGTTTCGGCCCGAATGGAACGATCCACCGATCGACGGCACCGAGACCTCGAGAATGATATTGCCCGAATCTAGCACTTCATACTCGCAGATGAGATCCGCGCCTGCGGCGATCACCCCGTCCTCGATATCGGAACCACTGATTTTCAGCGTACCAATCGGACGATTGTCGTGAACCGGATCCTGGATATCTCCTTCCCAGAGTTTAATCCGGATCGCTCCTGCGCTACCCGCCTTGAGGGATTCTGCGGCTTTGTATGTCTTTTTCCCCTTCTTGGGCAGCTGGTCACCTTCTTTGACCAGATAATCAATCGCCGATTTACCGCCAATCCTGTCCAGCACTTCGACGAAAACGGAGTGGGATGCGGGTATGGCATCGATGCTCGCTGCGGTGCGGGAAATTGTAATCTTGTCCTCGGCAAGCCTGATCGCTCCACCAGCTCCATCGAAAACGAAGACCTTGAAGACGTTTTCTCCGGGCTTCAGGAGCGAAACTTCAACCGAGGCTCCATTTCGCAATGCGATCCGCCCTGAGGACCAGCCCGTGTCGAGGCTATCAATCTGAAATTCGCTTCCAGGGTTCGGTTCGCCGCCGAGATTGATGAGAACCTTCGCTTTGGAATCCGGGGTCCGCGCGATGTAATTGAGGGACACGTCCAGCGCACCTCCAGCGCTGATGGAGCCGCGCGAACTTTTCCGCCCACGACTTTGTGACGCCCAATCGATTGATTCGGCAAAGACTGCTGCGCCTTCGGCCACGGCCGTCATCGGATTGACATCCGTCGAGGCAGCGATCCCAAGTTCGAACGCCACCTTGTCACGCAGGGGCCGGTAATGAGTCGGTCCACCAACAAAGACGATTCGCTCGACATCGTGAGGACTCAGGCCGGCCTTTTCCAAGGTCTCCCTGGTAGCTTGGATGGACTCATCCAGCTTCTCTGCGATCAATGCGTTGAACTGGTCGCGGCTTATCTCGATGTCGAGATAGATGTCGTCCCCCGAACGATCCCGGACTCCCAAGAGAGAGTCATCCAGACTGATGACAGCGTCGTCGCGTTGAGAAAGTTCAATTTTGGCCTTCTCTGCGGCCCACTCGCTGATGCGCTTCAGCTTCTGAAATTGAGGAAATTCATTGAGGTTCTCGGGAAGGTCGAACCGCTCGAGCAGCCAAGGCTTGATCACATTGTCGAACAGCATCCTATCAAAGTCCCGGCCACCGCACATAGCGATACCGCCATGCGCGAGCAGACTCACCCGGCCAGCAGTGCTCTCCGCAATGGCGATGTCCAATGTGCCACCGCCCAGGTCGTAGATCAGGAATATGCCGTCGCTCTTTCGCAACCGCATCACGCTCATGACCGCAGCTACCGGCTCTTGCATAAGGGCTACACGACCGATGCCGGCGCCAATGGCCGCTGCCATCGTAGCATCTTTCTGCATCTGATTGAACGCGGCTGGCACTGTGATGACGGCGCCGGTCTCCTCGTCATTCCGAATTTCCTCGGGCAGATAGGAGAAGAGCACCCTGAGCACCTCGGTCGAGCACTCTTCCGGTGTCATCACGAGATCGACGGCGGGCAGCTTGATCGGGGTACTCGTGCCCATGTGCCGCTTGAACAGCGTCGCGACATTCTCGGGATTCCGGGCAGAATCATTATATGCCCTCGCTCCCACATATTTCTTCCCGCGCTTATCAATAAAAATTGCGGATGGCGTTACATCGTGCTGTTCCGGGCTCTTATAGAGACGGACATTTTCACCGTCGAAAGAGCAGATCGCACTGTTCGTCGTTCCGAGATCGATGCCAACGTATTTCACAAATTCACCTTGCCGACCATCACGGTTCCCTGGCGCTTCAAACCTTCCGGACCCATAATAATGGGCTCAATCATCTGACTTATGATCAACTTATCTTCCGCATCGAAGTCAGCAATATTCAAAGCGGTCGCGGCCATCCCCTGATCGAAGACCTGACCTTCCACGTTTACAAGCTTCATATCAAGGCGCTCCAGATTCTCTTCTATGCGCTTTTGAAAATACCGCAGCTGATTGACATACCGATTGGCCTCGCCCGCATCCAACTTGGAGATGACCCGAGAAAACAGCCGCGAAAATCGCCAACCCTCGACTGCCATGTCGATCACCGACTGCTCGTAACCAGAAAAGTCATCTTCCATAGAACCACTCATCAGGACCTCTTAAAGCCGCCATGTAGCATCAATTTGCATTACTTTTCTGTTATCCCCGCGCCGTTTAGGCTAACAATCTGGTGATCGTCCAGAAGCGTCGCAGAAGGGCAGTTTACGGCGCACGAAACATTCCCAGCCGCCGTGCGACGACAGCCTGGTCCTCCGACGTTCTCAGGAGACGCTTGGCCCTGTCATGGGTGAATTCATCCACCTCGAGAACCACTAGCGCGTAGCCGTGCTTCGGCAGCAAATCGCGACGGCGCTCGTCATATCGCCTGCGCTGCTCACCGCGGGGCACTCCGGAAACCGTCGGCTTGTCATCAAAAAATCCGACGCGTTCGCGATGCTGGCGCTCATGATATTCCACGACAAGGTTGAGACCCGGATAAAAACCGTCGACCGGCAAAGGCCTCTGGCACCCGCGCCGATCAGGATCTCCGGTCAGAAACGGAAAGCAATGCTGACGGACGGCCTTCAATCCGAGAAACTCGTCGCAGAGATCGAGAACATAGTGCTCGTCGCGTCTCGAAGCCCTGGGATCGGCGCGAGCAGCCTTCATGGCCGACGGTAGGTTGGAGCCCCCTCCGCAAAGCCGGGCCATGACCCTTTCCATGTCTTGGTGCTGATCGCTCCCTCGCACAACCTCCCAACGTCCGTTATGCGGATGCCAATCGAGACTTGCAGCGCGAAGGGCAGCTCGAAAGCGTTTCGGATCTATTCCGCTCGCAATGGCCATATCGACGGCGGTGATTAGCCGGTCTGGAATCGTCATGCCGGGTGCCCCTTCACGCAAGTCCGCGCACCATTGCTGCCTCGATGCCGGACCACTCCTGCTCGTGTGATCCAGAATTGTTCGGCATGCCCGCCTTGGTCAAACAGCCCTTGGGATAGGTGTAGCTGTCGATCCGTCGCTCTGGCTCCTCGCGCCAGGCGATGTTGACGGCCCAGAACTTCGGGAAGAAATAGAGGCTCGAATGGGGCAAGTGGTCGTGGATCCACCAAGCCAGCTTGCGCCAATCCCCCTCTGCCTGAAATGTGTCCCAGAATGCCGGAACGACGACGCAGGCCGTGGCACCCATCCGGCCTTTGGCATCGCGTCGATCCCAAATATGCCCGGCAAAATTGGCCTCGTTCGAAGCGCAGTTGTACCCGCCCTTCCCCGCAGCTTGCATCTCATTGCCCAAGCCGTTGACTTCGCACGAGCGAAAGGCGGATCGAACAGCGATGCGGCCAAACCGATCCTGCAACGGTTCAAGCAGTTCTTCGCAGAGCCTGCTTCCTGCCGCGATCGCCAGGTCAGGATCATCAGGCACGTTGCTCAGCCCATGAACCGCGGCGATGTCGGAGAACAGGAAATCGCGCATAAAGAATGACTTGGATAGGCGAACACGGCCAAATTCGGCCAGCGCCGTAACAGAATCAGGTTTTCTCATGCACCATGCCTCCTATCCCGATACGTCAAAAGCGGTCGCACCATGAACCGATGCGCTGAGAAAGCCCTCATTCCTTCTTGTAAGCGCACCAGATAGCCGATGTATGTGCTTCACAGTTTGAAAGTTAGATCCGAGGTAGCCTCCATCAAATGCCCAACACATACGCTATCAATCTGCACTTTTCGGCAAGCCTTTTTCAAACTCAGCTATGAACCTGTTAAAGGCGTGAGCTAAGAAATAAGATGAAGCACTTTTTAGATGACGTACTCACCGAATACGACGACACACTTTCGTCCGATTCATATATTGACCCTATTGGGACGCTCATAATTTGGTCGGCATTCGGCAGACAGGTTTTCCGAAACAGGATAAATTCCATTTCGAACGATGTTCGAAATTTCACGATCAATCTCGTTCATCATTACCTAGTGAAGACGTTGATTGAAGACGATGATGTCCATCTCAGTCATGCGCTGGCGCGGCAATATCAGAGCAAGGACAGCCTGAATTTCAAGCAGGCATGCCTGATTTTCCTCGAGAATGTCTTCGTCTTCTCAATCCTGCGCCATGAGAAATCACAAGACGTAGACTCGACTGGAATACTTGGCATCTCAAACGCGCGACGACTTTGGGCGAATGATGATCGTCCTCTGGCACTTATCTTTACCCATGAGCCCGTCGGCCAAATCCTGGTCCGGCAGCTCGGCCTCGGGGTCAGTGGTCGCTATAAAACACCACTAATGGAAATGGGCTTCTTCGATGGCAATTATCACTATCACAAGCCAGCATATCAAAGCCGGTGGGCGGATGCCGAAAAGCTCATAGTCGGCCAACCAAAGAGCTCGCTCAGCAAGGTTGCTGGCAAGGCATATGAATTCCTCAAAGAATGCGTCTCCCGACCAATTCAAGGCGGGAAACTTCCATTCGGTGACGTGCCGGCAGATCTGACCCGAGCATACGCTCGCGCATTTGCCTCGCCTCAAGCAGTCGGCAGTTACGCGAAAGAGTTTTGGCTGATGCAGACAGGGCTCAATCAAGGTGCGGCCGGCGCGATTTTCGATGTTCTTGAAGTAACAGAAGACCTCTCGCCGCAAGAAGTAGTCGAGCAAGCACTTGCGCACGACTTAGCGCCCGGAGAGAAGGCCAAGCTCGAGCACATTGTGCACCTAGAGCCCTTCCTGGCGGATTGCTCGCTGCTGTTCACACTCATGGCTTCGCGGCGAACCCACTCAACGGATGATGTCGCCAGCACGTGGGCAAAGTTCGGCCGGGACGCGACACGCTTGCCCAGCGCATCAGCTGCGGTTTCTGATTATGCGGATCTGCCCGCCATCAAGGGTACGGAGGGAGCAAAGCGTCTCAGGCAGCTTCTCAAGGCCGCAAACGCAATCAGTCTCGACGATCAAATTCGCGATTTAGCGAATTACCATAGCTCGGTGATGCAATCCCGCGGTCAGGTCTCATGGCTCAATGTCGGCAGCGACGGTATCATCAATCTCCACGCGCGGACGGTTTCTCTGCCCGAGCCTGACAGCCGTGAGCCTGGTTCATGGCACAATAGCTATTATCTCCCCCAGTTCAGAAGCTTCGTGAACGGCCTGCGCGGAGCGGTCGCATGAAACTCCTGCAGGAATTGAAGCGCAAGGTGACCGGCATGGGCCCCTTGCGCCGAGCATGGTTCACCACTTTCAACCTGGACATTGAGTTCCTCGAGGCGTTTGTCCTGCCCGCGGTGGTAGGGGCCGAGCCTCCACGGAACCGGATCGAGTTCGAGCAGCTTCAGCAGGAACTCACGGATCAAGGCACTGATGTCAGAGTCTTCTGCGATCCGCGGTTCATCGACACCAACCGCATCAAAAGGACCTGTGTTCCCATACACGCCATCCGTCCTGATCGCTTGTCAGAGCGGTTCGGTGAACGTAGCCTTTTTCACCCTAAGGTCATCTACCTCGAGGACGACAAAGGCCAGCGCGTGATCGGCGCTGGAAGCGCCAACCTCACGCTGTCCGGCTGGGGGAGAAATCTCGAAGCGTTCGTATTCCGTGGGGTTGAAAGTCTCGCCAACTATCGAGAAATTCGAAGGTTTTTTGACCGACTTTGGGATGCCGCCGACATTGAAGACAATGACGGCAAACTCCCCGAGCGCCGAAAGTTTGCCAAGACCAAGGAAAATTGGCGGTTTATCCATAGCTTTCAGAACCAGTCGTTCGCCGCGCAACTGTTCGACGGATCGGCGGCCTCAGACATCGTCGTCTGGTCGCCATATCTGCCTCGCGACCTCGCCGGTTTCATCGGCAAGCTGCAAACCTCGACGGCAGTCGGCAACTTGCGCGTCCATTTGGTGCCCGATCGGATCCAGAACAAATTCCTCAGGACTCAATGGAGCGAGGAATTGGGGCAAATGATCGAGCGTGGGCATCTGGCGTTCTATGATTGTCCGGTCGAACGCGACCACAGAACTGATCTATGCCATGCGAAGATCTGGAAGATCGGCAAGGCTTTGGCCGTTGGCTCGTGGAACTTCACTGCCCCCGGGTCCAACAGCCTTTGCGATGACAAGGGAAAATGGAGCCGAGACAACAACATTGAAGCAGGCATCATCATCGACGACGCAAATGACTGGCGCCTGATGCATGGCAAGGCACTTACGCTGAGTGAGGAGGATTGCGCGTCGGATGAGCTCCTGGCCGAGGAAGCACTTAATCCCGCCGATCTGCCTCCCTTTGATCTGCACATAACCTTTGACTGGCATGCACAAGTATACAATTTTTCGGGTGCATGGATGGGACCTGCGAGACGCGACGGCTTCTCTGTCCGGCTGCCCGGCGTAGATGCGCTGTTGCCATTGAAGTGGACCCGCAGCGGTGAGCCCGTGCAACCGGCGCATATTCGTGTGAATGACAGCATGCTGCTTCGAGATCGAATCTTTCGTGTTCACCAAGACGGGAAAGAGATCCATCGCGGTATCATCGGTGAAACCAACTTAAAATCTCGCAGGGCTCAGGCATTCAATAGCTTGAATGATCTACTGGAAGCATTGGTGCTTGGCGATGATCCAGGCTCACTTACGGACCTTCCGCTTCGAGGCCCTGACGACAGCGACAGCTTTCCTGACGACGCACCGACTCATCCGGACATGGGCTTAGAGCTCCTTAATCGAGATATCTCCGAGCACAGTGCGATCAGTTATTTTCGCCTCTTCAAAGCCATGCATGATTACCGCCAACGGTATTACGCAGTGGACAAACTGGAGCAGTTGGAAAAGCAGGTTTTCGTCATGCCTGGGTGTTTACTCGAGCTTATCGAGAGAGCCTACGAAACAGTCCAAACTGGTGAACGCGCAGTGTTCAAATGGTTCCTTGCGAATGAAGTCGCCAGTGTTTGCGCTCTTGCTCAGCGCCTCCGTCGCAAGCTCGTGCGCGGCGCTGGCGATCGTGAGCCAAGCTACGTCCCGGTGCCCAAATCACGGTGGGAAAGCATAAACATTACGGTACCCAACGCTCCCGACGGGGTCACTCCAGAATACCTTACACTGGTAAGAACGCAGGCAGCATATGAGTGAGTTTTGGCGACGCTTGAGACCTGTGGATGTCGCCAAGTGGATCAACTTTGGCGGGGTCGGCGGGGAATGGACTTATGCGCCTGACCAGCCAGCTGGAATGGCTGCGCTTCAGACCGAAGGCGTCGCTCATTTGTGGAACGTGCTTTCAAGAAGCCCGGTTGCGCTCTTGGCCGATGAAGTCGGCATGGGAAAAACATTCGAAGCACTTGGCGTAGCAGCACTTCTGTGGCGGAAGAAGCCGGACGCCAAGGTTCTGGTGATCGCGCCAAACCGCGACATTTGCGCACATTGGCAACGCGAGTTTTCTTCCTTTACCCGCGACCTCTACGTGAAGGCCGATGACTTCGTAAAAGGCAAAATGGACGGAAAACCCGTACCTCCCTTCGGGGCTCACTATCGCCTGCCCGAATTGACCGAGGCGATTGAACAACGGTCCAACGATGCCGTCCCCGCCCAGTTTTATATAACGACAATCCACGCCCTCAGCGGCCTTCTCGATAGCGCCGACCCTTCCAGCGACAAGGCTCGTGCTGCAGGCAAGGCAGCCAAAAAACTCCACGATCGAATTCTGTCCGCTACAGGTGGGACTGGTTTCGATCTGATGATCGTCGATGAGGCGCATTATTTCCGCAATCGCCGTGGGGGATCGCAGCGCGTCGCTGCTGCAGAAGAATTCTTCGGCAAGCCTGAGAGCCAAATTGCTAGGCGCACATTGCTTCTGACGGCAACACCAAGCCATACGCATCTTGGCGATGTGGCAAGTATCCTGTCCTACTTTGTTGACGAGGCATCGCTTAAAGACAGAGCTGTCGATGACCTGATGCGCGCATACGCGCTACGTCGCTTCCGGCGCATGGAAGGCAAGGGCGGCAGCTTCACGAAGCACCAATACCGCCGTGAAATCGCAACCCCGTGCAGATTTGGAGACAACCCCCAGGACGAGATGTTTTTCGCGCTCTACCAGAAGCGCCTGATCGAAGACTGTGGTGTGGCTGATGAAAAAAGGCGGGCTCTCTACGGTTACCTAGAGGGCTTCGAATCTGCAGGACAAGTCGACATCGCCCGCGAGACGCTATCCGATAGTGAAGAGGCTGATGACGAGCGCTCGAAGGATTTCAGAGCAGCTGCGGACACACGACTCCTGCAAGACATGAGCGCCGATTTCCGCAGCCTTTCAGGCTGTGCGCCCGATCACCCCAAATACGATGGCATCGTCAATCTCTGTACGCCATCAGACCTGTTCGGGATGGCCGCAGATCGCCCTCTGCACGAAGATAAGCACCTCGTATTTGTACGCCGTATCCCGTCAGTCCGGGAGCTCACGAAGCGCATCAACGAGCGTTACGATGAATTGCTCGCAAGGCACATCGCTGAAACCCATGGCTGGGATGAAGAGGCTCGCCTTCGATGGAAAAGAAGCAACTGGTCGCGTGAGGTGTTTAATGAAATGACCGGCGCAAGCGATCGACGCGACGCTGATAGCGAAGATGACCAGATGGACGATATGGAAGGCGAGACCGATGGTGTCGACGACCACGACTATCTTCGCTCAAGAGTTGCCGACCTGTTTGTGACGAAGAAGGCGACTGACGGCAGGCAGCCTGCACAACCAACAGACTGCTCCCGGTTCAGCCTGAATCTGCGCAAAACCACCGGCATCTTCTCGATGCTCCTGGAACCTGCCTCTGATTATCAATCAGGCGCCTATCACTGGCACTACCACTTCGTGCAGGGCGGCAAGCAGCGCATGGATTTTGCCAAGGCTGCACAGATGCAGCGGATGGAAACACGAACCGAGTTTCCACGAGACGCGTTAGATGCATTACGCCCTCACGATGGAGATCAGCGCGAATACGATGCGCCGATCGGAACGATCTGGGGTCGAGTATTCGATCACCTGCCCGCACCACAGAAGTCTAGACTTGTTAATTGGGCAACCGCTCGGCCGCGCATCGCAGAAAACTTTGCCAACTACATCAAGGCCGGATTTCTCTTCGCCAGCCCAGTCATCGTCGAACTCTACGGCTGGTATGTGACATTCGAGCGCGGCCTTGCTGACGATGAAAAGCACGCCAATGTGCAGCGACGTTACCGGAAATTCCTGGATTTTGCAGACCTGCAAATTCCAAACTCCCTTTTGCTGAAGTACTTTAGTTCAGCCATCGCAACCTTCGAGCAGCTTTGTACTAAGATCATTGATCACGAAGTCGATGCCTGGGCCAAGGGATGGCGAACACTCACTACGCTCTCCAGCCCGGCATGGTATGCAAGCGGCGAGTCCAGCCATCGGCAACACTTAATCCTTGGCTTCAACAGCCCATTTTATCCGAACACACTGATTGCGACCTCAGTCTTCCAGGAGGGGGTAAATCTGCATCTGCAGTGCAGGAAGGTTCATCATTACGGTATTGCTTGGACGCCGGGTGATAATGAGCAGCGGGTGGGCCGCATCGACCGCCTCTTTGGCAAGGTGAACAGCCTCTTGCAGGAGCAAGGTCCAGACATGAGCGCTCTGGAAATCAACTATCCCTATCTCAAGGACAGTTTTGACGAAGATCAGGTTGGTTCGTTCATCGAGCGAAAATATGCAGTGGAAGACAAGATGGACCGATGCACGCAAAGTGACTTCGACAGGGAAATCCGCCTGAACCGATCTGGCTGGGAAGTCTTTTTGAGAACTCCGGTGCCGGACGCAGTATTGTCCGACCCCTACCCTGCTTCGTTCGGCCGAGACTGACCATTGGGCGACAAGCGCAGGATCATACCGTTCTCACAAGCATGAGAAGCTCCTTGAATTCCTCATTGTCGCTTGCCCCTTTCCAGAAGTTTATGAAGCGGCACACGATTTGGATATTTCCTCGGACGTAGTGCCCGTTGCTGTCGATCCTGTCTGGAGACGGCAAGAGATTGGTGTCGGCGCCAGGGCCATGAAAGTGAAACGGAATGCCGGTCAGCGCGCAGCGGTTTCCCTGCAAATCAAGCAATTCTGCAAGAAGATCTTCGAGCTCTTGGCCCGAAAGTCCAGACTCCTTGTTTTTCAACCGGCGTTCGACGATCTGGCCGTTTGATCTTCTGACCGTCTCTTCGATCGAGAAACGCATTGCGATAATTGACTTTTCTTTACCGCCGATCACACGGCCCGCGTCTTTGCCTAATGCCGTTTGGCCAATCGCGCCCTCCGCCTCCAATTTCAGAAGATGAGCATATATCCAGCAGAACGAATGGGCATCGATGAGCCTGACATGATGGATGCCGGCCGCTGCCTCAAGGAGCGGAACGAGTTGCAACAGGATCTCATTAAACCTCCTGTAGTTTTCCCAAGAGCACTGCTGCCGCGTTGAAAACTCGAGGTTCATGGCCGCAAAAGCGCGATCAAAACCCGTTGGCTGAATGGGCATGAAGCGGTTCATGTCCTTCAGGAAGTAGAGATAGGCTATCAGCGGGTATTTGCGCCCGGTGAGTTCGGCCAGCTCCTCGAAGACCGCGCCTTCTTCACGATCTCCCAGATAGAGTTCGTAAAACAGTGTATCGAGCGCTTCCTTCAAACTGCGGTTATTCCGGGCTTCAAGAAGGACGCGATGATCTCGATTGGCATGCCCAAATCGGTTTTGCCAGAAGACAAGGTTGTTGACGGAATTTGCCTTGTTGTCCTGTATCTCGATACTGTCGATGGCATGCTCAACGATCGCACCAGACCCGATGGTCTCGCGGGACCAAGCATCGAGGGATAGCTTTGCAAGGGCAGCGTTACGCAGAGTTGGCTTATAGCCTTCCCAGGCAGCGATTTTCCCTTCCGCGAAATCGGTGAAAGGGTGCCCTTTGCTCTCCGCAGTGATCAACCGCTGAAACCGGTCAAAGTGTAACTGAAAATCAGAGGCGCTGATCATGGTCACGGCTTCCCAAACAACCTACCCGCAGTTCAAGCTTCAAGCATTCGGCGAGCAATCTCGTCCGATCGTCAGCTCGCCGGTTTCCGTCCAAAAAATTGCAGCACCATCAACGGCCTTTGCCCCCTTAGCGCCGACTGCATCAATGTAGGCTGCCAACTGCGGCCAGTAGCTTTCGAAGCGCTGCGCATGGTCTGCAACCGCCCCACTTTTGTGATCGACGATCATGAAGCCGTGAGGACCTTCAGCGATAAGGTCGAGGATGATGCTTTGGCGTCCGCCATCAGACAAAGCGATGTCGATTGGCTGTTCGATATGCAGGCGCGTATAGCCAAGATCCGCTAGGGTCTGACGAAGCGATTGCGCCT
>Ga0114901_1000991_pt1 | contig 17250 bp, 20 predicted proteins | sample MalvireepMed_s16_FD_89686 | JGI IMG/M metagenome (GOLD analysis project Ga0114901, IMG submission 89686) | Marine viral communities from the Global Malaspina Expedition - Malaspina viral metaG DeepMed_s16 | ecosystem: Environmental > Aquatic > Marine > Oceanic | place: Mediterranean Sea... | reverse complement strand
TTCCCAGCTATACTACAACCAATAGTGAACCATTGGTGTACCAATATGTACCAGACGCTGTGCTTGTACCAATGTTGGACCATTGTGTGTACCAATGTTGTCCAGCATTGTACCAATATGTGTACCAATGTGGTCCAAATATGTACCGATTTCCTGGGGGGGCCCCCCCTAGATGCCCGCGCACTAGTACTAGTACTGACACACATGTACTAAAAACAGGATTTTAGGGGTAACGTAACCTATTGATTTTATTGGGGGAGTAAACTGCTTTGTACGCTCTTTGCTATTTTTCTCAAAACATGGTATAATATAAGCACGTAGTGCAAATAAAAATAACAATAGTTATAAATATAATAACTTAAAACATAATTACATCTATAACTAGTTATAGATGTTGTATTGTCCAAAATTTATGATTATAAATGATCCACGAGACTGTAAGTATCGTATTGCGAACGTTTGTTCGTGTTCACCGGACACGTGTGACGAAATGGAATGGTTTGAAGATGAAGAGGAGTCCGAAAGTAAAGCCAAAATCCAGAACATGAATAGTGTGTGGAACGTACAAGATATTAAACATGCCGCATAAGAAACTACGCCCGGGAGATTCGGGTTACAAATCTCCGGGAAGACCGTCAGGTTCTAAAAACATGAAAACGCTCCTTGACGAAGCGGTTCGTTCTAAATCGGAGCACATCATGATGCAACATTTTCCCAAGATAGTGGAAATTATCTGTGAAAAGGCTGCAAAAGGCGATTTGAAAGCGGCAAAAATGATAATGGATAGGGTAATCCCGGCGAGAAAGGCCATAGAGCACCACGGGACACAAGATTTTGGAAAAGACGGAATCCAAATAATCATCAACACCGTCGAAGGAGACCCGAAACCTAAATTAGTGGGTCAAAAAACAACCAACGATACGGAGAAATTAGAAAATGCCCAGTAAAATGAAATATCAGACAAGTACCGATAAATCCACGTCGTCTGGAACCAATAGCGGCGTAAAATCTCCGCGTGATTGGAAGGCTCCAGGCATCAGTCCCAGCCCCACAGCGGCTAGCGCAAAGAATAAAAGCGGAAAACCCGGCAGCAACGACTAACGTGTCGCACAGGAAATCAGAAACTATAGAGGTTGATGGTCTTTATTACAATGTAACGACATCTACCAATAAAGCTAGGGAAAAGGAGATTAGAGCTTTGGTGCGAGGTGGCAAGGGGTTTCCTACACTAGCCGCAGCTGTAGCACAGTCCAAACGGCGGAGTGACCGTGAAATACCTCCGGGATACAGAAAAAGAAACAAGACTAATTAGTGAAAGTTATCCAACTTGCTTGCGGGAACCAACATTCTTGGCGTTGCAACAAGACGTTGATTCGACATGCAAGGAGCACGCAATGAGTTTCACCACGGAACTTTCCCGCTAGTTCATTTGTAGGAGAAGCTATTATGAATTGGATTATCTTGGACGGGATGGATTGGGCTAAACAGAGATTATGTGAACCCTCCACTTGGGCAGGAATTGGTTGCGCCTTAGTGGGACTTGGAGTCGTTTGTCAAAACGAGGTGGCTATTTTTGTCGGAATGGCTGTAGGTGGCATTGCCATGTTAGTTAGGGAAAAGGGCAAGAAATAGTGCCTTTTGCAACATTATTGCCTAGTATTTTACCGTTGGTAGGGGAAGTACTAGACAGATTCTTTCCCAACAAGGAGGAGAAGGAAAAGGCAAAGCGAGAGATTGAGGCGCGTTTGTCCCAACATCTCACACAGATTGACCTTGCACAAATACAAGTCAACCGTCAAGAAGCGGTACACAGAAACATTTTTGTTGCAGGTTGGCGTCCTTTTATTGGATGGTCTTGTGGATTGGCGCTGTTCTACACCTATCTTGCTCAGCCGGTGTTGACTTTTGTATTGGTTCAACGAGGGCAGTATGTGGATCTCCCCCCCGTGGATTTGGGGGCAATGATGCCTGTTCTACTTGGAATGCTTGGATTGGGCGGTTTACGTACTTGGGAAAAGTACAAAGGTATTGCTAAGTAAGGCATGGATTATTGCAATTTAACTTCACTTTACACCCAGGCCAAGAAGAAGTTTTTAGAGATCCCTCAAGATTTAAGGTGGTGGTCGCGGGAAGACGCTGGGGCAAATCAGAACTGGCTTGTATTAACCTCTTGATTGAAGCGTTGAAACCACAAAATGAATTTGGCTACGATCTCCTTGATAAGGACGTTTTCTACGTGGCCCCCACCTTTCAACAAGCAAAAGACGCGGTGTGGCGAAAACTAAAGAAGTTGGCGGATGGTATGTACGATTCAGCATTGGAGAATACTGCCCAGTTGAGGCTTAAGAACGGCAGAGTCATTCACTTGAAAGGTTCGGATAAACCAGATACGTTAAGAGGAGTCGGTTTGTCGTTTGTGGTACTTGACGAGTTCGCCACCATGAAACCGGAAACGTGGGAAGAAATTATCCAACCCACGCTAACAGACGTTAAGGGCAAAGCCCTATTTATAGGAACCCCGGCAGGAAAGAATCACTTTTACGACCTTTGGATAGAAGCAAAAGACGAAGAAGACTGGACGTCGTTCGAATATCGATCCATTGACAACCCATTTCTCGATAGCGAGGAGGTTGAAAAGAAACGTCGCACAATGTCTCACGAGGCATTCCGCCAAGAATACGAAGCGAACTTCAGTACTGGCGGCGGCAACATGTTTCTTGAAGAGCAGATAATTACAGGCACAGAACCGGTCGAAGGCGACTGGTACCTTAGTATGGACCCAGCCGGTTATGTAGAGTCGATTGCCACCACTAAATCCAAATTGAAGCGATTTGACGAATGTGCAATCGCTTGTGTAAAAGTAGGCACAGATGGATGGTACGTAGACGATATAATCACTGGACGTTGGGGCATCAGGGAAGCATCTTTAAGACTATTAACGGCAGTTAGGAAGTACCGACCGTTGTCGGTTGGAATAGAAGGCGGATCTCTAAGGAACGCCATTTTGCCGTATTTACACGACCAGATGAAGCGGTTGAACATCTATCCCAATTTGATGGAAACCAGGCACGGCGGACAGAAAAAGATAGAACGAATTACTTGGGCGTTGCAAGGTAGAATGCAACACGGACGAATCACGTTTAACGATGGCGCATACCTAACAAAGTTTAGGGATCAATGTTTAGATTTCCCAAATCGTATGAGTCACGATGACATGTTAGACGCATTAGCATACATAGATCAGGTTGCACGAGTTGCGTATTTTGATCCCAGCGAACACGAAGAATCGTGGCAACCACTTGATCTTATTTCAGGATACTAATCCTATAACAAGGTTATAGAATATGGCAGCAACTTCAGATATTCTTGTAGACGATAACACTAATAAACCAGCTAGCATGGATGCTCAAGCTCCCACAGACACACGAAATAATGTGGCTTCGTGGATAACCGAGCGCGTGGATTCTTGGATAAGGTATCGGGATGAGAACTTCAAAGACAAGTGGAATGAATATTACAGACTCTGGCGGGGCATATGGTCTTCCAAAGACAAAACTAGAAAATCTGAGCGATCTAGAATTATCGCTCCTGCTTTGCAACAAGCCATTGAATCAACGGTTGCTGAGTTGGAGGAAGCTACATTCGGACGTGTCCGTTGGCTTGATCTTCAGGACGATAGAGCAGACTCCGATAATGAAGACATGGAGTTTCTCAATAAGCAGTTGTTGGAAGATTTTGAGATCGACGGTGTTAAATCCGCCATATCGGAAACGTACCTTAACGCTGCAATTTACGGGACGGGGATTGCAAAAATAGTCATTGACGAAACAAGAGAATTTATTCTAGATCCTAATAATCCGGTAGGACCAGGCAGTGCTCCTATGATTGTTCCTAAAGATAGGATACGTATCAAATTGATTCCTATCGAGCCTATGAACTTTGCTATAGATCCTGTAGCACGCAACATTGACGATGCTATGGGATGTGCTCACATCATGATGGTACCTAGACACACGATTACCAAGAAACAAGAAGAAGGTATTTATAAAGCGGGTCAGTTTGGTTCGGTACCAGAGGGCACAGATGATGTCAGAAACACATCAGGTAAAGTAGAGTTCGGTGATATTTCTCCAGATGAAAAGGTAAAGATTACTGAATATCACGGACTAGTTCCAGCTAAATTTATTAACGACCAGTTCTCAAACGAAATGGTTGTTCACTTGTTTGGGGACGATGGTAGCGATGCGCGACCTACGGACATTGACGGCGAAGAGTTGATGGAAGCAATTGTAACTATTGCTAACGATTCGTTTGTTCTGAAAGCTGTAGAAAATCCTCACATCATGAAAGATCGATCTATTATTGCTTATCAGCACGATACTGTTCCAAATAGATTCTTTGGTCGTGGTGTTTCAGAGAAAGGTTATAACTCACAAAAAGCACTGGATGCTGAAATGCGAGCACGCATTGACGGTCTTAGTTTCAGTAACAACCCCATGATCGCTGTAGATGTGGCGTCTCTTCCTCGTGGAAACAACAATGGAATGTCGGTACATCCCGGCAAAACCATCATAACCAATGGTAATCCCAGAGAGTCACTGTTTCCCATACAGTTCCCCGGCCCAGATCCGAACACATACCAGCAAACCGGAGAGCTGGAAAGGATGATACAGATGGGCACAGGGTCCATGGATTCTGCCACACCCACTGGAATCAGTCCAAGAAACAATACAGCTTCGGGGATGTCAATGATGTTGGCTGGGGCGATTAAGCGTCAAAAAAGAACTATGCAAAATGTAGAACGACATTTTTTAGATCCGCTCGTTAAGAAGTCTTTGTGGCGCTACATGGACTTTGATCCAGAAAGATATCCAGTAAAAGATTATAAGTTTGTAGTTCATTGCAGCATGGGTATTATGGCGCGAGAATTTGAACAGCAGCAACTTTCTAATTTGCTGAATACTGTACCACCGGATTCGCCAGCTTATTGGCTTATCCTGGATTCTATATATGAAAACTCCAGTCTTTCCAATAAAGAACAAGCAAGGAAACTAATACAAAGTTTTATGGAAAAGACACTTAATCCTCCCAAACCGGAAGAGTCTCCAGAGTTTCAATTTAAGATGCAAGAGTTGGAACTCAAGAAAAAAGAACTTGAAGATAAGATGTTTATTGAAGCTCAAGCCCATGCGCGTCTTACTAACGGCAACACTCTTAAAGAACAAGAAATGCAATACAAGTTTGGATTGGATGTGGCTGAAAAACAGATCATGTTAGAACGCGCTAAAAGCGAACGTATCGAATCAGAATCTGAAGCTATAATGAACATAGCCAAAGCGGAATCCCAGGAAGTGGGAAATCAACTAGGAGCTTATATAGATAGATTAAAAGATTTACAGAGTACCGCAGAAACTAAAATAGGTTCGGTAGATGATATGCGGGAACAGGTGGAAGGAATACTAACAGCTATCAGTGCTATGCAAGAAAAGCAAGCTAGTGTAGATGATTCTCTTGGGGGCATTAGAAATGAGTTGGGTTCCGCGTTACAACAACCTGCCGCAAATCCAATGCCGACACAACCTGTTCCAAATGTACCACCACCGGTTCCAGATGTACCACAGCTATAATCAGACGGGACGACGACTAAACAGTTGCAATCATGTCCCATTATCTAGATGAGGTAGCGGAATGTATGAAATCGACGAGGATAAATATTACGAGAACTATTTCGATGTATTTCACAGGGAGGGTTGGAAACAATTTGTTGAAGAACAACGACAAGCGTTAGAGGAAATTAAGAGCGGGGCATTTAACGGTAACGAAGAAAGTTTTTATTTTTACAAAGGACAAGTAGATATCCTTTCGAAAACGATTAACTTTGCTGACATGATAGAAGCAGTGTACGAACAAGACCAAACCAGGATACCGGAACATGATTCTCTATCAATATGAATGCAACCGTTGTTCACACCAATTTGAAACATTTACTTCACTGTCACAACGGAACGAACAATTAGTTTGTTCTTGTTGTGGAGGTAATGCACGAAGGATTGTGACCCCTGTCAGATCCCAGTTAGACGGAACAGATGATGCGTTTACCACAGCTGGGGACAGATGGGCAAGGATTCACGAACAAGAAGCAAAACGAGAACCTAGAGATGACTACAGTAACTTGTCTCCTTCACAAGTAAAGTCATTAAAAGGCCATTAACCATAACCGAAAGGCGGGAGGTAAATTATGAGTACGGCAGATCGTATAGTAGACAATCTAGGAGATGAACTTGAAGAAGTTACTGAGAATTCTCAGAATCTTCAAGGTAATACGCAACCGAATAACACTTCGAACTTTGTTGTTCCAGATAAATTTAAGGATAAAAATCTTGAAGATATCGTTATGTCTTATCAAAATCTTGAGAGAGATTACGGTAGACAGGGACAAGAGTTAGGAGAGCTTAGAGGTTTGGCAGACAAGTTGATATCACAGACTACTAATACCGATGTCAGTAATACTCCAACTAAAGCTGATTTTTATGATGATCCTGAATCATATATTTCTCAGGTACTAGAAGAAAAATTGGCCCCTATCGTAGGACGTGTAGGAGACGCTGAACAGCATAATACTATTTCTAAATGGAACAGTGAATATCCACAATGGAATGACACTGTAAACTCTTCAGAGTTTCAACAGTGGGTATCAGAAAGTCCGATTCGTCTTGATTTACAAATTAGGGCTAATCAGGCTGATTATACTTCTGGAAAAGAACTTCTGGGAAATTGGGAAGTCCATAAGAAAGCAATACACGCTGAAGCAAATCTTGCTAATCAGGATAGGGGAACCAGATTGAAAAATGCTTCTACAGAGTATGGTAATTCGGGTCAAGGTTCAAGTCAGAAAATTTACAAACGGTCTGAGTTAATGAACCTCAGACTAAGCGATCCGGGAAGATATGAAGCTATGGAGTCAGACATTGTGACTGCATATGCTGAAGGCCGGGTCAAATAAAACTCATAATTAGGAGATAAATTATGGCTAACTTTAATGCAGCGAACGCCATTGGTGTTACTGAAGCTGCCAATTTTATCCCCGAACTCTGGTCTGATGAGGTTGTTGCGGCGTACAAGTCGAATCTCGTAATGGGAAATCTTGTTTCACGTATTAACCACAGAGGTAAGAAAGGTGACACGGTTCATATTCCGTCACCAACTCGGGGTACTGCGAGTTCTAAGTCTCATGCTACTCAAGTCACTCTTATCAATAACGTAGAGGGTGTGGTCAATGTAACTATTGATCGTCACTTTGAATACTCTCGTTTGATTGAGGATTTGGCTAATGTGCAGGGTTTGAACTCTCTTCGTAAGTTTTATACTGACGATGCCGGTTATGCGCTTGCTCGCATGGTTGACTGGCACATTCACGTTCAGGGTACTTCTCTACAGGGTGCTACTGAGGACACGTCCTCGGTTGACACTCCGGGTGGAACCTTGACTTATACTAATAGTACTGGTGCTGTTATTGGTTCTGACGGTAGCACTAAGTGGGCTGATACGACTGACGGTAATGGTGCGGCACTTGCTGATGCTGGTATCCGTAAGATGATTCAGACTCTTGACGACGCGGATGTCCCGATGACTGAACGTTATCTGGTTATTCCTCCAGTTGAGAAGAAGACTCTTACTGGTCTGTCTCGGTTCACAGAACAGGCATTTGTGGGTGATGCGGGTGGTGGTAACACTATTCGTAATGGTTTGGTTGGCGACATTTACGGTATGCCCGTTTATGTTTCTACTAACTGTCCACAGGCGCTGGATTCGGGTGGTACTACTACGTTCCGTGCTGGTATGATCTTTCACAAGAGTGCTTTTGTCTTGGTTGAGCAAATGAGTGTTCGCACTCAGACTCAGTACAAGCAAGAGTTTTTAGCCGACTTGCTTACCGCCGACACTATTTATGGTGTCGACGAGCTTCGTAATGACGCCGGTATTGTGTTTATCGTACCCGCTTAACATTTGTGGGGCACCTTAGTGGTGCCCCCCTTTAGGAGAATATTATGCCACGTAGACAATTTCAAGATGTGTTTGAAAACGTCTCAACTGGGTCAGCTACAGCGAATATAGCCAGTATTGCCGATGGAAACGAAGTCAACCAATCTATAACCTGTACGGGTGCGGCTTTGGGAGACATGGTTTTAGTGTCGTGCTCTATAGATACGGCAGATTTGACTCTTACTGGCACAGTGACGTCAGCAAACACAGTAGAGGTAATAGTCGCCAATAACACTGGCGGTGCAGTAGATTTGGGTTCTGCAACTTACAAAGCTGCTGCTCTTAAACCAAGAGCGGACTTATTCTAGTTGTAGTTGAGTAATGGGGTATCTAAATTCGATACCCCTTATTCTATAACAAGTTATAGATCAATGGGGTTCCATGGAATAGAGAGATACACAACTATACCAGAAATAAGATACGGTATAGTAAACGGGAAAGGGTTATCTACAAATGTTTACGTACCTAAACGAAACGAGTACAGACCGCTTCATCCAATTTATAGTAGATACCGCGTGGACAAACCTTATTATGACAAGTTTGAATCGGACGTTAAATCTAACGGGTTTAGAAACCCAGCACTTTGTTGGTGTTTCGATGATAATACCTACGCAGTTTATGGAACCACTAGAGTTTGGATAGCACACAAATTAAATATAGACGTGCCTACATTTATAGTGGATTGGAGTGAAAACTGGAAACATCTGGAACTAATAGAATCGAGGAAACAAGCGTTAGATAAGTTTATTGATCCTCCTATAGAATTAGTATTCGAACCGGATTTCTTTAGCTTTTACAACGAAAGGAATAGTTATGACCCCTACCAGATTAAGCGAAGATTACAAGAATCTAAACGAGGAGAAGCATAACAATGATCCTAATTGGGGATGTGGGACTGGAGAACGTTACGAAAAAGTCATCAAAGCGGCTGGTGCACATGCCAAAACTGCGTTGGATTACGGGTGTGGAAAGGGTAATCTTCGAACATTTTGCGAAGAAACTTTCAGGTACGACCCATGTAATCCCACATATAGTAAACGTCCGAGAGGAAGCTATGACGTCGTGTTCTGCATCGACGTCCTCGAACACATAGAACCTAATTATGTTGATAACGTTTTAGACGACATACACTTGTTTATGAATAGGCACGTTCTATTTGTGATTTCAACTAGGAAAGCAAAACACGTACTATCAGATGGAACTAATGTACACAGAACAATTAAACCGTTGCAATGGTGGCACAAAAAGTTAAAAGAGTGTTACAGCAATGTAAATTATTTAGAAGAATATACGAATGCAAAACCTGGAGATGCGGTATTTTTAGCAAGTAAAAAGTTACAAGGGTTTTGTATATAGGAGATCACCAACATGAAAAGTCAACCACATTTTTTTAGTATACGAGCTGGAGATTTGAATCAAGTTGACAATGATGTTCCTACCCAAACGTTCCGAAAACGCTACGTGTGGAGAGATAAAAAAGGAAAACTCCATCAACGTATACGTAAATGGGAAGAACCTATAGAGGAAGAACATGGCAACATACCTGAATCTAGTGAACGACGTGTTGATTCGGTTGAGGGAGAGTCAAGTGTCAGCAGTGGAAGACACGACATACAGCACCCTGATCGGCAAATTCGTAAACGACGCAAAGAGAGAAGTTGAAGACGCTTGGAACTGGACTAGTCTTAGAACCGAGATAGCAATCACTCTAACTGCCGACGACAGTACCTATGATGTAACGGGTACTAACCGAAGAACTAGAATATTAGAAGTTCACAACACTACGCAAGATTATATTATACGACCTTTATCTCACGTTCAGTTTCAAAGACGTAGTAATTTGGGTTCTTCTCAAACGGGAAGTCCCACTTGGTACAAGGTTATGGGTTTTAATAGTAGTTCCGGTGAAATGCAAATTGAGTTGTTTCCAACTCCTAGTGCTGCGGATACTATAGAGTTTTACGCTGTTAACCCACTAACAGATTTTAGTACTGATACTACGGTACTAACCGTACCAGACGACGCTGTAGTGCTCGGTGCATGGGCTAAAGCTGTCTCGGAGAGAGGGGAGGATGGGGGGCAACTTTTTCAAGAAGCCGATCTCATGTACCGTTCAGCACTACACACCGCTATTTCTTGGGACACTGCGTCAATACCAGAGGAAATTAACTTTCATCCAGTATAATGCCAACACCTATAACTTCAACTACTATACAAAGCCCAGGATTTAGGGGGCTTTTTACACAAAAGCAAAACATAACCATTGAACCGGATTGTGCTCTTGTTGCAAACAATTGCGTGTTTGATAAAAACGGACGTCTTGCTGCTAGAAAAGGATATAACAAATTAACTAGTAGTGCGTTAACTGGTACACCGGATATTGAACAGTTATTCGAATACGAAAAAGACAAAGACACGTCTTTTATAATTTCAACTGCAACAGTTTCTAGTAGTAAAAAAATACATCACGGTACTTCTACCCTAACGGACATAACAGGGTCTATTAGTCCTAGTGCAAACAACTGGCAGTTTGTTAATTTTAATGGCAAAGTAGTCGGAGTTCAGCAAGGCAACGCTCCTATTGTGTGGTCAGGAACTAGTAACTTTGCAGCTATATCAGCAGCTTCTGGATCTGTGCCACAGGGTAATTGTGTAGCTTCTGTTTACGGTAGGTTGTTTGTAGCAGATACTAACAAAACAGATATAAAGTTTTGCGCTCAACTAGATGAGACGCACTGGTCAACTGGTGGAGGCACTATTGACACAGCTATATATTGGCCCAACGGAACAGACTTTATTGTTGCAATAGCAGAATTTAATAATCAACTAGTAGTATTTGGTAGACACTCTATTCTTATCTGGAGTGGTATGGCATCTCCCACTACTACCCCAACTCTTAGCGACATCATCGAAGGGGTGGGATGTATAGCGCGAGACTCTGTGCAAAATGTTGGAGACGATCTTATATTTCTAGATGATAGTGGTATCAGATCGCTTGTTAGAAGTCTGGAATTGAAAAGCCAACCTCTAACAGAGTTATCTAAAAATGTCAGATTAGATTTAAGACTTTCTGTTGAGTTAGTATCCGACAAAGGTAAAATTAAATCTGCACACGATCCAATAGACGGATTCTATTTGCTGGTTACTCCGGGCGCAGTTGACGAAACTTGGGTGTTCGATACAAAACAACCTTTAGAAGACCGTTCTTTACGAGTTACTAGATGGGATTCCGTAGCCATCAACTCAATTTATTATTCTGCTATTGATGAATTATTGTATTTTGGCGGAGAAGGAACAATAGGAAAGTACGACGAATATAAAGATAACGGAAACGCATACACATTTGATTTCGAATCTTGCTGGACAGACTTTGGTAACACGAATTTAAAAGTATTTAAAACTATAAAAACTACTACTATAGGTGGTTCTGAATCAACTGTATCTGTAAAGTGGAAAGTGGACTTTGATGATTCAGGAGAATCGGCTTCATATACTCTTCCTAACCTTACGGCACACGAGTGGGGAACTGCTGAGTTTGGAACTGCTGAATATGGAACTTCGGCTAATTCTGTACAAATGAACAATATTTCTGCAAGTCGTACAGGACAACACTTAAGTTTTGGATTATCCGTAAATATAGATGGGAATCCATTTGCCATACAAAAAATGGATATCTTAGCTAAAACAGGGAGAATAAACAGATAATGGGCGACTACACACAAGCAAATGACTATTCTGCTAAAGATGGACTTCCTGCGGGTAACGCCAACAAGAAAGTTCTAGGTTCAGATATAGATACGGAATTAGATAGAATTTCTACAGCTATATCCTCTAAGGCAGAGAACGCAGCAGACGAAACTATTTCTGGTACGTGGACGTTTTCTGAAGACACGACGTTTTCTAAAGATGTAATATTTAAGCAAGGTGACGATGTAGCTTCTGCTACCAACATGACTTTAGGAGATGGTAATTACTTTGATATTACTGGTACTACTGCTATAACTTCTATAGCTAGTAAAGGTATCGGATCAAGAATCCTGTTGCAATTTGATGCAATACTAACTCTTACGCATCATGCTACCAATCTAATTCTTCCGGGTGCTGCAAACATAACTACAGCTGCTGGAGATATAGCTGAATTCTACGAATACGCTTCAGCAGATTGGCGGTGTATATCTTACACTAGGAAAGCTGGGGTTGATGGTTTTACAGCCGCTGGAGATAGTGGGTCTAGTCAACCAATTGCTGACGGTAACACATTAACTATTGCCGGTGGGGATGGAGTAGCAACAGTAGCTTCAGCTACGGATACCCTTACAGTGTCTGCTGATCTCAAGTCCAACGGCGGACTAGTTATAGAAAGCAATGAGATCGCAGTAGACCTGGGTGCTAGTTCAATTACAAATACCCTTGCGGTAGGTGATGGTGGAACTGGGGCAACAAGTTTAACCGACGGTGGTGTACTGCTAGGTAGCGGCACTGGAGCGGTCACCGCCATGTCAGTACTTGCAGATTCCGAAATGATTGTCGGAGACGGCTCTACTGATCCTGTTGCAGAATCAGGGGCAACTCTTCGTACTTCGATTGGCGTAGGTACAGGGGATAGTCCACAATTTACAGCGGTAAATATTGGTGCTGCTTCTGATACAACCTTGGCTAGGTCAGGTGCTGGCGACCTAACAATAGAAGGTAATGCCGTTTATCGAGCTGGTGGAACCGATGTACCAGTAGCAGACGGTGGCACGGGGGCAAGCACTCTAACTGATGGTGGGGTGTTGCTTGGTAGTGGCACAAGTGCTGTGACTGCTATGAGTGTCCTTTCTGACAGTGAAATGATAGTCGGGGATGGCAGTGGTGATCCAGTCGCTGAAAGTGGAGCAACATTACGCACATCAATCGGTGTAGGTACTGGTGACAGTCCCCAGCTCACAGGAATTGAATTGGGTCACGCAACTGACACAACAATCACTAGAGCTAGTAGTGGTAATCTTAATATTGAAGGAAACATAGTTTATAGAGCGGGTGGTACTGACGTACCCGTCGCAGACGGAGGAACTGGAGCAAGTTCATTAACTGACGGTGGTGTTCTATTAGGCTCAGGCACTGGTGCCATTACTGCAATGTCAGTATTGAGTGATGGGCAAATGATCGTTGGGGATGGTTCCACCGATCCAGTGGCCGAGTCAGGAGCGACCCTACGAACCTCGATTGGAGTCGGAACAGGAGACAGTCCGCAATTCACGGCGGTGAACATTGGGGCTGCTACGGATACAACTTTAGCGAGATCAGGCGCGGGAGATTTGACGGTAGAAGGCAACGCTATTTACAGGGCAGGAGGCACAGATGTTCCTGTTGCTGATGGTGGAACCGGAGCTTCTACGGCAACAGGTGGTTTTGATGCACTAAGTCCTATGACGGCATCTGGAGACATTCTTTACGGAGGTAGCTCGGGTACTGTTACGAAGCTAGCTAAAGGCAGTGATGACGAGGTATTAACTCTTGCATCGGGAGTTCCATCCTGGGCGGCTGCTTCTGCTGGTACAGCAAGTGTGGCAACTAATGTAACTGTAAGCGCAAATAATAGTACAGATGAAACTACATACCCTGTATTTGTTGATGGTGCTACAGGTAGTCAAGGAGCAGAAACTGATACTGGTCTTACTTATAATCCTTCAAGTGGCATTATAACAGCTACTCAATTCACAGGAGCAGTAGTAGGTAATGTAACTGGTAATGCTAGTGGAACGGCAGCAACTGTAACAGGAGGAACACAAGCTTCTATTACAAGTGCAGCTAATCTAGTTACTGTAGGTACAATCGGAACTGGAGTATGGCAAGGCACAGCTATAGCAAGTGGGTACATAGCAGCAGATGCAATTACTGGCGCTAAGATAGCCGACAATGCTATAGATAGTGAACATTATACAGATGGAAGTATAGACAACGCACATATTGCTGATAACGCTATTGATTCAGAACATTACGCTGACGGCTCTATTGATACTGCTCATCTCGGTAACCTACAAGTAACTACTGCTAAGATTGCTGCTGATGCAATAGACGGAACAAAGTTAGCTGATAATGCAGTAGATAGTGAGCATTACACGGATGGTTCTATTGATAACGCTCACATAGCTGATGATGCTATTGATAGCGAGCATTATGCTGCTGGCAGTATTGACACTGCACACATAGCTGATGATCAAATTACTTTGGCAAAGATGGCTAGCGGAACGGATGGAGTTATTATTACATATGATGCGTCTGGTAATCCAACTCACGTGGGTCCAGGAAGCGACGGTCAAGTTTTAACCAGTACTGGTGCTGGAAGTCCTCCTGCTTTTGAAGACGCTGGTGGTGGAGGTGGTAAGGTTTTGCAAGTTATTACAGGGACAACAACCACTCAGGTCGATTTAGACAGCACAACGCTTACCGATACCACGCTCACTGCTGACATAACACCGAGTGCGTCTGGTAGTAAAGTTTTCATATTGGTTTCTCAGGCTGTGGCGAATAATGGTCGCTCTGAGGGGCGGATGGTATTTTTACGTGACTCAACAAATATTTACGACACCATCGGAGTGGGCGATTTAAACGATATGCGTGCGCATCATTTCCACACGTTTTTGGACTCTCCCAGCACCACAAGCGCGACGACCTACAAAACGCAGATGTCTAGGTATGAGCAGTCAGGTACGCTTATGCTTCAAGAGGCTTCCAGTGGTTCGTCGGCAAAATCAACGATAGTTTTAGTGGAGATAGGAGCATGAGTTACTTAAAAACAGGTTCAGTTAGTCAAGCAATCAAGTCAATTAATCCAAATGCCGGATTCTCTGTCATTGATAACGACCCCGACAGAATTACTTGGGACAGCGAATCCGACGTGATCCCGAAGGCGGAAATTCTGGCAAAGGTGATCGCGATGCAGTATTTCGATCTGAGAAAAAAGGCTTACCCAGCAATCACGGATCAACTCGATCAGATGTATCATGATTTTGATGGTTGGAAGGCAAGTATAAAAGCCATTAAAGATAAATATCCTAAAAGTTGATGGATACCTGTCCAAAGTGCGGTAAAGAGAATTGCCAATGTGACGAAACATGTGATTGTACGGTAGTAGACGAAAATAAATATAGTGGAGACGACGACAATGATGAATAAGATACTTCTGATTGCTCTTCTTATACTTCCCGTTACTTGGGTTAGCGCAGATGAATTAACTGACATATTTGCCAAAGTGAGTCCTAGTGTTGGGGCGCTTTATAAGAGATCAAGCAACGGATCTATCGAGTTTCTATGTTCCATTACCGCTGTTGACCACAGAAACGGGGAGACAGTGGTACTAAGTGCAAGACACTGTGTCAGTAAAGATGTGGCATTTATGGTCAGCTTTGATGGCACACAATTCTATTCCGCGAGAGTGTGGAAGCTTCCTCACGACACACTAAACACAGCTAAATTCCCTCGTCCGTACGGTGAACCTAAAACAGATATGTCGTTGTTTCTAGTATCTGGTAAATTTCCCACAGTTCCGTTAGGTGACGATTCTGGCGTTGTACCTGGCGATCCAATTGCAGTGGTGGGTTTCCCGTTAGGCGTAACTAAAATACGCTATTCGGGATATATAGCTGGTAGGCTCAATCGCCCTGGAGACGACCAAGATGGTTATCTTATCCTTCAGTCTTTTGGTGCTCCCGGAAGTTCTGGTAGTTCAGTGGTATCCGTGGAGACAGGACAAGTGGTAGGAGTGCTAGTGTCTGGTGTAAGTGGTCGTTCTGGGTTACCAGTTATTTTTGCTACTCCAATAAGTTATCAAAAATATCTGTGTGACGTCCACTCTCCCAAGGACGATTCAGCATGTACTGACGAAGACGCAGACGAGAAACATCAGAAAGAATGAATGTAGGTGCTAATGAGGTACTGCAATTAACACTACTACTGTGCACCATTGCCGGTAGCTGGGGTGTTGTTCGAAGTAACGTACACAGATTGCTCAACGATTTGCACGCACAAAGAAAAGAAATAGACAATTTATCTCGTAGATCGGACGAGATAACACAAACGTGCCGGGTTATAGAACACCAACTTTCAGTGCTTTCACAGATTCTAAGCCCTAGCGAGTTGCGTTCTCAGAACAGAGAAGTAGCACAGTTACTAGCACGGGTCGAAACGAACACACAAGATGTAGAATTTCTTAAGAAGATGCACAACGGGAACCACCCACCCACCTAATTAACAATAGGCAAAATAATATGTCAAACTCTTTTTTTCAAGCACTAGGTAACATACCGTTAGCTCCAATTGCTACTGGACTAGGAGCATACTTAGGTCAAAAACAAGGCCAGGTTGCCGCCAATAAATTTGGAAAGGCAGCTGTTCCAGCAGCAGCCGTTACTCCTGGAGGATCTACATTCTTTGAGCAGGGTCCAGCAGGAAGTCCCGGTATTTTCAGAGCCACTCTGAGTGACACTCAACAGAAACTAGCAGATCAAGCGCTCGGTATGTCAACAAGTCAGGCGGACGAGTTTGGTACAAGAGATTTTGCTGGCCTTGAAAATGAGATATTCAGCAGGATGCAAGAAATAACGTCTACAGATCGTCAGCGTGCAGAAGAGTCTTTAAGAGATAGACTGTTTGGTCAAGGAAGACTTGGAACTGAAGCTGGTGCTCGGGAACTAGGTGAACAGCAACGAGGTTTTGAACAGGCTCGTAATCAGGCTTCTCTAGACGCCATGCAATTTGCAAGTCAAGAACGACAATCCGTTTTTGATAGAGCTAGTAGTGCTAACACCCTTGCACAAGGTGCTCTTAAAGGGTGGATGCCAGCCGGAGATGTAGCTATCAAAGCAGGAAATTTTAACTCAGCAGCAGCAAAGAATCAATTCGATCAAGATGTAAGGGCATCGAATTCAATAGCTACTCTTCTAGGAACTGTGGGTAACGCATTGGGCCCTCAAGTAGCACAAGCTGTAAAGTCCGTCGTTACTCAACCTGGAGTGACCCTTAAAAATGCTATCGACTGGGTAACTGGAGGTGGTACGCCTTCGACAACGATACCAGGAGTTATACCTGGTGGCCAAGGGGGCCCTTCCTTTGGAGGGGGTTCTGCTAACGCTGGAATCCCTACCACTAATATGTATGGAATCTCTACCACTAACCCCGCTACCGCAGGTAGTGTTACGCAGTTGTTAACGCCTCCTACAGCAC
>Ga0114901_1000989_pt1 | contig 17261 bp, 14 predicted proteins | sample MalvireepMed_s16_FD_89686 | JGI IMG/M metagenome (GOLD analysis project Ga0114901, IMG submission 89686) | Marine viral communities from the Global Malaspina Expedition - Malaspina viral metaG DeepMed_s16 | ecosystem: Environmental > Aquatic > Marine > Oceanic | place: Mediterranean Sea... | reverse complement strand
GCATCAAACAGGATCAGCGGGTGCAGGTTGCCGTCGCCGGCGTGGAATACGTTGGCTACCCGCAGGCCGAATTCTTCGGACATTCTCTCCATTTCCAGCAACACGTGCGCCAGATGCCGACGCGGAATGGTGCCGTCCATGCAGTAGTAATCCGGCGAGATACGACCCACTGCCGGGAAGGCCGATTTACGGCCTTTCCAGAGCAGCGCCCTCTCCTCTTCGCTCTGGGAGGTTTTGACCGAGGTAGCGCCCAGTTTTCGGAACACATTCTCGGCCTGTTCGATGTGTTCATGGACTTCTTCCTCGGTGCCGTCCACCTCGCACAGAAGCAATGCTTTCGCCTCGCGCGGGTAACCTGCCTGGGCAAAATCGTCAGCCGCGATAATCGCATGACCATCCATCATTTCCAGGCCGCCGGGGATGATGCCATGGGAGATAATTCCGCCGACGGCATCGCCGGCTTTCTGCACACTGTCGAAGCCGGCCATCACCACCTGGGCTATCTCCGGTTTCGGCAGCAGTTTTACTTTCACTTTGGTGACGATGCCCAGCAACCCTTCAGAGCCGGTCATCAACGCCAGCAGATCCATTCCACAGGCGTCCAGAGCGTCGTTGCCGACGGTCACCCGGTCTCCCTCGGCGGTGATCATTTCCACGCTGAGAATGTTGTGAACGGTCAAACCGTATTTCAAGCAATGCACGCCGCCGGAGTTTTCCGCCACGTTTCCACCAATGGTGCAGGCAATCTGGGAGGAAGGATCCGGCCCGTAATAGAGACCGTACTGGGCAACCTCCTCGCTGATCGCCAGGTTACGCACACCCGGTTGCAGTAAGGCCGTTCGCGCCAGCGGATCGATGTCCAGGATGCGGTTGAACTTGGCCAGCGACAACACCACGCCTTCCTTGTGCGGCATGGCACCGGCACTCAGGCCGGTTCCGGCACCACGGGCCACAACCGGCACTTCGTGCTCGTTGCAGATGCGCATCACCCGTTGCACCTGTTCGGCGGTCTCCGGCAGCACCACGAGCATTGGCATCTCGCAGTACATCGACATACCGTCGCATTCATAGGGCTTCATGGTTTCGTCATCGGTAATGACGAAGTCCGGGTCTATGAACGCACGGAACTGTTCCGCCAGCTCCGCTGCGCTGATTTTCGGTTTGCTGTTCATATCATTCTCTGGGAGTCATGGCTTTCAGTGAGACAGCCATCAACCGCGTTTGGTTTCAAAGTGATCAATCCCTGCCTGGGCACAGTCCATATCCTGTTGGGGGGTGCCAGAGCTGATACCGATACCGCCAACAACCTCGCCATCGACCATCACCGGCAGGCCACCACAGACAGAACTGATACGCCCACCCACTTCAGTATGGATGCCGAAAGCCAGCTTGCCGGGTACGTTCACGGCGTTGTAATCGTGTGTCGCCTTTTTCGCCGCTGATGCGGTGAAAGACTTGTCCTGGGCAATGGTCACGCTGGTGATCTTGCCGCCGTCCATGCGTTCGAACGCGATCAAATTGCCGGACTCGTCGGTGATGGCGATACACATGGGTACGCCGATCTCGCGCGCCTTCTCCGCCGCACCTTCGATGAGTATTCTGGCGTCCGCCAGATCAAGTCGTTTAACCGTCAACATGAGCAATTACTCCTCTTTATTAGCCATAAACCAGATTGGGCAGCCAGGTAACGACGCCCGGAATGAGCACACAGATAAACAAACCGAATGCCTGAATAGCAAGAAATACCAGGGACGACTTGAAGATTGTGCCCATGGTGATATCCGGCGGACACACGCCCCGAATGTAGAAGAGTGCGTAGCCGAACGGCGGGCTCAGGAACGACATCTGCATGTTCACCAGATAGAGCACACCAAACCACAGCACCACGTCCTCACCGGGCACGGCCGGGAAACCCAGCAGGCCAGGGAATTCCAGCGCCTCGACAATCGGAATGAAAATGGGCACAGCCAGAAGCAGAATACCCACCCAGTCAAGGAACATGCCCAGCACCACCAGCAGCACCATCAACAACAGCAGAACGGCGTAGGGCGACAGACCAATACCGAGGATGGTTTCGGTAATGAAGTCCTGACCACCCTGCAGGATGTAGAACCCGACAAACACCGATGCACCAAACATGATCCACAGCACCATCGCCGAAGCCTTGGCGGTGGTGACCGACGCATCACGCAGTGTGGCGACAGAGAATACCTTGTGTTTCATGGCCACCAGGATCGCCCCGAAAGAACCGATACCGGCCGCCTCAACGGGAGTCGCAACACCGCCAAACAGCAAGCCCAGCACCAGGAATACCAGTACCAGTGGGGCGATCAGGTCTTTCAGCAGCAGGAGTTTTTCCTTGAGGCCAATCCGCTCTTCCTCCGGCACTGGCGGCCCGAGTTCCGGATTGAGCCACGCGCGGGTACCCACATAAATCACGTACAGGCCAGCCAGAATCAGCCCCGGAATCACTGAGCCCAGGTACAACTCACCTACTGACTGCTGCGCCACAACCGCATAAAGGATCGCCAGGATGGAAGGCGGGATCAGGATGCCCAGTGTGCCCCCGGCCATGATCGAGCCCAACGCGATCTTCTGGTCGTACCCGCGTTTGAGCATCGCCGGTAGCGCAATAATGCCCATAGTCACCACAGCCGCACCAATAACCCCGACCATGGCGGCCAGAATCGTGGAGGCCAGTATGGTGGCAATGGCCAGGCCGCCACCCAGGCCGCCCATCCACTTGTAGACCACGTTGAACATCTCTTCGATCAGGCCGGCCCGTTCCAGCATGGAGGCCATGAAGATGAACAGGGGGATCGCTGCCAGGTCCGAGTTGGTCATCATCGGGAAGATCCGGCTGGGGATGATGTTCAGCATCATCGAGTCGCCCACCAGATAGATAAACGCCACGCCCAGGCCACCGGTCACAAAGGCCAGCGGCAGCCCCATCATCAACAGCACCGCCAGGGAGCCAAACATGATGTAGGTCAGCGGACCAATCTTCACGTCCGACAGCATGCCGGAGAGCTTGAACAGGAATTTTTCGTCGCTCCAGGGGTCGTAAAACAGGATATTGATGACTTCCACCAACACGACAAAAGCAAGGGCAATCGTGGCGATGATCATCAGCCAGGTGCCGAGCTTGCCGATCAGCGAACCCGTGCCCTGGTTGGTCATGGTTTCTGTGCTCATGCGTGTTGCTCCCGGCCGAGTTTAATGAAGATAGTGATGTCCTTGAGCAGTTTGGACAGGCCCGCCAGGAACAGCAGCGTCGACCCGAGGAGCATAACGCCCTTCACCGGCCAGTACTGAATGCCCCATGTCTCAACGGTTCGTTCGTCCATGGAATAAGAGTTCTCAAGGAAGGTCCAGGAGGTAATCATCAACGCAATCGCGAACATGAAGAAGAACATGGACGTGAAAATATCCATGCCCACGCGGCCCCGAAGTGGCAGGAAGTTGTAAACCACGTCAACCCGCACATGGGCACCGTGAAGCAATGCAAACGCACCCGCCATCAGGTACTGCATGCCGAACAGTAGAAAACTGGCCTCGTGTACCCAGATGGTGGGCTGGTTGAACAGATAGCGCATCACCACTTCGAAGAAATAGAACACCACCGCGTTCACGGTCCAGAAGGAAATAAAGACACCGGATTTCTCGCTGATCCAGTCCACCGCCTTGGTGAACCAGTTATTCGCATCACTGTAATCAACGCTTTTTTTCAGTTCCGCTTCAATCTGTTGAAGCTTCTGGTTGGCCTCGGCATTTTTGTCGATGGCTTCCACACCCCGTTGGGACAACCAACGGTCCAGCGCCATCATGATCAGCGGCATAACCGCCAGCCAGCCCCAGTAGAACCAGTGAGGCAATACAAAGCCGAACGCACTCAGGTCAGACATGTTTTATCACCTTTAATCACAGAGCGGGGAAGGCAGCGAGCGTGCCGTCGGCGCACTCCCTGCCTTCCCCGTGATCGGTTTATTATGGTTTTGCCGGCTTACATGCCTTTGATGTCTTCCTCGTTGAGGTAGCCAACGGTCTCGTTCATCATGTACTCAAGCTGGATATCCAGAATCGCCCTGGCATCCTCGTTCTTTCCGGCCCAGTTGAACCAGATCGGGATCGCAGCCTTCCGGAACTTTTCCAGGTCTTCCTGGCTCAGACGTGTCACCTTCGAGCCATCCTCTTTGAACTTCTCCATCGCTTCGATGTTGCGCTTCTGAATGGTCAGGTAGTGCTTCTGTGAGTAGATGCGAACCTCGTCCTCAACCAATTGCTGAAGCTCTGGGTCCAGCGCATTCCACGCACGCAGGTTGACGGTCAGGTCCATCAGGTCCACCGGCTGGTAGATGGACATAACACCAGGAGGCCCGAACATGATGTAGTCGGTCACCTGGGAGAAACCCAGCTCGTAGTTCACGGCAGGGCCGACGTAGTCAGCAGCGTCGATGGTGCCCTTCTCCAAAGCCGGGAAGATATCCGAACCCGGCAGGCTCACCGTGGACACGCCAAACTGCTGGAACACCTCAGCGACCATGCCGCCAGGCACACGCATCTTCATGCCTTCCATATCTGCCAGGCTGTTCACCGGCTTCTTGGAGTGAATGATGTTGGCGTCGTGTTGAATCGGGCCCACGTAAAACAGACCGAATTTCTTGTAGATCTCACGGGTCTTTTCCAGCATGCCCATGGAATAGAACATGATGTCCCACTGGTGCGGCTGATCGGGACCGGCCGGGTAGGACGACAGGAAAACGGAGGCCGGAATCTTTCCGGACCAGTACAGGGTAAAGGGATTCATACCCTGCAGAACGCCGTTGCGCACCGCCTCGAAAAGGGCGTTGTTATCCGCGGCAACCGATTTGGCCGGGTACGGCTTGATGATCAGCTCGCCACCGGATTTCTCCTCCATGCTGTTGGCCCATTCCTCGAACAGGTCATAGCCTACGGTGCCAGCGTCCCATACTGATTGAATCTTCCAGGTGGTTGCAGCCTGGGCCTGGCCAGCGCCTGCAATGGCCACACCGCAGAAGGCAGCGGCAAGTGCGAATGACTTCAGGAAACCTCGCCGCGGGGCAACGTTTCCAGACTGCGTATCCGGAGCGCTTAATTGCTCGCTGTTCTTGTTGGTATTCATCGCCACATCTCCGTTGACATTGTTTTTATCGGGGTCACGTCAACACCAGCAACAGCTGGCATTAGATCGATATTCGTAGTCCTGCCGGGTTTAGTCCAGAAAATTGCCAACTGGTCAGACCAGTTTTGTAAATGCCCGATAGACGAAAACGCTGTAATGAGCCATATTTACTGGTCCCGAAAGGGTTTCTTTAATTCAAGGCACGATAAAAACAACTGGTCCGACCAGTGACTCCTGGCAGGAAACATCATGGCAATCGCACAGGAAATTTCCTATCGACTCGAACGGCTCATTCTCGACGGCGGGCTGGCGCCGGAACAGAAAATGCCGTCGGAACGACAACTGGCTACCCGGCTTGGCGTGTCCCGCGCCATCATCCGCGAAGCCCTGCACGAGTTACAGGGGCGGGGCGTGATTGAGACCCGGCATGGCAAGGGCTCTTTCGTAGCCCGAATTGTGCCCGGCGGTGAAGAGGACGGCGAGGACAGCCCGCTGCTGCAGATGTTTACCGGCCACCCGCGAACCCTGTATGACCTGCTGGAAGTAAGAGAACAGCTGGAGGGCCAGGCCGCCTATCTGGCGGCACAACGTGCCACTGCATTGGACCTTCATCGCATCACCAAGGCCTACTCCGCACTCGAACAGACCGACCCACTCACCAACGCCCGGCCGGATCACAGTTTCCATCAGGCCATCGTGGAAGCGTCCCACAATCCGGTCCTGGTGCATGTTCTGAATGGCTTGAAGAACCTCATGCTGTTGACGGTGGAAGCCTCCGTGGCCAACCTGAATCCGCGTGAGGAAATGCGCAACAAGATCTCCCGGCAACACAAGCGAATCTACCAGGCGGTGATGGCAGGAAAGCCTGAGGCGGCAAAACGCATCGCCATGGCCCATGTGCGTTTTGTCAGTGACGCCATGCGTACGATCGAGCAACAGGGAACGGCCATTATCCGGGTCTCCCTGCACGCATCGGCAACATCGGAAAAGCCACCACAACGGGCATAAACGGCAAAAAGCTTGCATCAAACGTTCAATAATCCACAATTAACACGCGGTATGTGTAATGAAAAACAGAAAAACCCCGCTTTAGGGGGATTGATTTCCGCATCCACAGCCCGTAAAACTTGCGCCTTTGTTATATAGCCTCGGGAGCCACCTATGGCGGATTCAGCGCCTCTGATCTGCAAGGACATCCACAAGACCTTTGATCAACTGGAAGTCCTCAAGGGCATTTCACTGGAAACAAAGAAGGGGGATGTCGTTTCCCTGATCGGCAGCTCCGGCTCCGGTAAGAGTACGTTTCTGCGCTGTATCAACATGCTCGAGACACCCACCTCCGGCGACATTATCGTGCACGGCGACCCGATTCGGTTCACCACCAACCGCAAGGGCGAGCGGATTCCGGCGGACAACAGGCAAGTTGAACTGATTCGCGCCCGGCTTTCCATGGTCTTCCAGAGCTTCAACCTCTGGTCTCACATGACCGTGCTGGAAAACATCATTGAAGCCCCTATTCACGTGCTCAAAGTGCCCAGAAAAGAAGCCATCGAAAGGGCCGAAGCCTATCTTGAAAAGGTCGGCATCTACGAGCGCAAGGACTACTACCCGGCCCAGATGTCAGGCGGGCAGCAACAGCGGGCCGCCATTGCCCGTGCCCTGGCCATGGAGCCGGAAGTGATGCTGTTTGACGAACCCACGTCCGCGCTCGACCCAGAGCTCGTTGGTGAGGTTTTGAAAGTCATGCAGAACCTCGCGGAAGAAGGCAGAACCATGATCGTGGTAACCCACGAAATGTCGTTTGCGCGGGATGTGTCATCCCAGGTCCTGTTTTTGCATCAGGGCGTGATCGAGGAGCAAGGTACACCGGACAAAGTCTTCGACAATCCGGATTCAGAAAGAATGAAGCAGTTTCTGGCTCCAAAGTTCTGACGTGCAGTGCTATCTTGAAACCATGTTTCCTTGTCGGGGCAGATCCGCCCCGGAAGTAAATGCCAAAACCAGCAAAATAAGGCAGACCACTGCCGATAATAAAGCCCACAAGGCTGACTACTGGAGAAGTGACTCATGAGAAAACTGATTGTTGCAGCAAGCGTCGCCCTGGCCATGATGGCCGGTGTCGCCCACGCCCAGGAACGTAACCTTCGCATCGCCTTCGACGTGCCCTACGAGCCGTTCGAATACAAGGATGAAAACGGCGAACTGACCGGTTTCGAAGTGGAACTGGCCGAAGCCATGTGTGAAGAGATGAACGCCAACTGCGAATTCGTTATCCAGGCATGGGACGGTATGATTCCGGGCCTGCTGGCGCGCAAGTTCGACCTGATCATGTCCTCCATGTCCATTACGCCCGAACGTGCTGAGCGTGTGCTGTTCTCCGAGCCGTACTACAACACTCCGGGTGGCTGGTTCGGCCCCGAAAGCTTCAACACCGACGTCACTGACATGGCCGCCATGGAAGGGATGACCGTTGGCGTACAGCGCGGCACCACCATGGACACCTTTGTGACCGAAAAAATGGGTGGCGTTGTGACCATCAAGCGCTACACCACCGCTGACGACATGGTCCTTGACCTGGAAGGCCAGCGCCTGGACGTGGTCTTTGTGGACTACCCGGTTGGTGAGCAGACCGTCCTGAGCAAGGATGGCTTCAAGGAAGTTGGCGAGCCGGTCAAACTCGGCCAGGGCGTGGGCGTCGCCATGCGCAAGCGTGACGAGGATCTGGCGCAGGAAGTCAACGAGGCGCTTGCCACCCTGAAGGAAGATGGTACCTACGACACCATCATGGAAAAGTACTTCGCTTACGACATCAAGATGTAAAACTGGCCCGGGGGCAGCGTTTTTTGCTGCCCCCGCTTACCGGATGTACCCATGATTGACTTGAAAGGCTACGGCCCGGCCCTGCTGGAAGGGGCTGTGGTCACCATTGAACTGGCCTTCTTTTCCCTTGCTCTCGCGCTGGTTCTGGGGCTGATTGGCGCTTCCGCCAAGCTGTCCAAAAGCCGGGTAGCCATTGGGATTGCGACCACGTATACCACCCTGATCCGTGGCGTACCGGATCTGGTCATGATGTTGCTGTTTTACTATGGCGGCCAGGTCGCGGTTAATAACCTGTCGGATTACCTCTACGACGCCTACGACATAGACTTCTTCTTCCAGTTTGACCCTTTTATCTCCGGTGTCATCACCATTGGCCTGATCTTCGGTGCCTACATGGCGGAGACGTTCCGTGGTGCCTTTCTCGCCGTGGAGAGCGGTCAGATTGAAGCGGCCCGTGCCTACGGTTTCAGCCGCTGGCGCACGTTTCACCGAATCATATTGCCGCAGATGCTGCGCCATGCCCTTCCTGGCATCGGCAATAACTGGCAGGTACTGCTCAAAACCACCGCACTGGTCTCCATCATCGGCCTGACCGATATGGTGCGTGTCGCCGAAGAAGCCGCCAAGGCCGAGCGCATGCCATTCCATTTCTTTATTCCGGTGGCGTTTGTTTACCTCAGCCTGACAGCCGGTTCCGAGCTGTTTATCAAGTGGCTCAACAAGCGCGCCAATATTGGCGTGGTACAGGGGAGCTGAACCATGCCTGAATTTCTTGCTGAACTGCTTAACCAGAACGATATCTTCACCGCCCCCACCATCATGGAATACTGGGGCGGGCTGGTCACTACCGTTCAACTGGTATTTCTGTCACTGATCCTGGGCCTGCTGGTTGCCGTTCCCCTGGCGATCATGCGCACCTCGAAGAACCCACTGATCAACGGCCCGGTCTGGTTCTATACCTATATTTTCCGGGGCACACCGTTGTTGATCCAGCTGTACATCATTTACTACGGCCTGGCCCAGATAGAGGGTATCCAGCAAACCTTCTGGTGGGACATCTTCCGTGAAGCTTTCTACCCGGCCCTGCTGGCGTTCACACTGAATACCGCCGCCTACACCACGGAGATTATCCGGGGTGCCATTGTAGCCACACCCAGTGGGGAGATTGAGGCGGCAAAGGCCTATGGCATGAGCTGGGCACTGCGGATGCGCCGGATTATCCTGCCGAGCGCGGCGAGGCGGGGTGTGCAGGCATACTCCAACGAAGTCATTTTCATGCTTCACGCCAGTGCCATTGCCAGCGTGGTGACCCTGGTGGACCTGACCGGGGCGGCGCGGAACATTTATTCCCGATTCTACGCCCCCTTTGATGCGTTTATCTTTGTGGCGCTGCTCTACATGGTTTTGACGTTTATGTTGGTGTTTGCTTTCCGCAAGCTGGAAAACTATCTGTTGCAACATCAACGGCCGGTGAGTGGCTGACAAATCCACAGTGCAGGGACGTCCGGAGCGCAGCTGAAATGATTTTTGGTCCTGGCCTTGATTGGCTTTCTCACACGCTCACGCGAACAGAGCACGCAACATCGGAAAAGATTGTTGTTCTGGACGACGGCACGGGGTTGCAGTTGCAGGACTCCGGGCTCCTCTATCTGGAACCCCCTACTGGGCGCCCCAACCCCAACAATGAGTCGCTGATTGTTTCCGCTGGCATCCATGGGAATGAAACCGCGCCCATTGAGGTTCTGAACCATCTGTTGAATGAGCTGATCGACGGTCAATGGCAACTGGCCTGCCCGGCGCTGTTGATACTTGGCAACCCAATGGCGATGGATGCTGGCCAGCGCTTTATTGACGTGAACCTCAACCGCCTGTTCGGTGGCGCCCACCGTAAACCGGAATACCGGAACTTTCCCGAGGCGGAGCGGGCCCGGTTGCTGGAGGACGCCTGCAGGGCCTTCGCCACCAAACACTCTGCCAATGTGTGCCACTACGACCTGCACACCGCCATTCGCCCGTCATTGCGGGAGAAGTTCGCCCTCTATCCGTTTGTGGAGGGACGGGACATTCCGGATGGGCAGATTGATTTCCTGCTGGAGGCAGAGGTGGAAACCCTGCTATTGCAGCATCGTGAAGGCACCACCTTCGCCTCGTTTTCCTCGTCCGAACTGGGAGCAGAAAGCTTCACTGTGGAACTTGGCAAGGTACGGCCTTTCGGGCAGAACGACCTCAGCCGCTTCACGGGCATTGCCAATGCCTTGCGGCGCCGACTGAAAGGCGAGGAACCGCCGAAAAGGGATAAGGGGGCAGCACCGATAACAGTGTTTGAAGTGGTGCATGAAATCCTGAACACCGGTGACAGCTTCCAGTTCCACGTGCCAGACGACGTCGCCAACTTCACCATGTACGACCCGGGCACGGTCATCTGGGAAGACAGTAACACCCGATACACGGTAGGCGACACACCCGAAGGCATTGTGTTCCCGAACCGCGACGTACCCGTTGGCCAGCGGGTAGGCCTGATGATCAGGCCCACCCGCTAGCGTCAGGCAGGAGCGTTCTCTGGTTCTGCCACCTTACAGCTGATCACGTGGGTACAGACCGACGGCACCACCAGCAACGTCAACACTGTAGACGCCAGCAGGCCGGAGATAATGGCCCAGGCCATCGGCGGCCACAGTGTGGAGCTGGAGAACGCCAACGGCAACAAGCCGGCAACGGTGGTCGCAGTGGTCAGCAGGATAGGCCGTGTGCGCTGCTCCACCGCCTTGCGAACCGCATCCCGAATGCCATCCCCTTTCTCTAACTGTCGATCCATCACATCCAGCAGTACGATGGCATTGTTCACCACAATCCCCACCAGTGCGATGACACCCAGCAGCGACTGGAAACCAAACGGCGAGCCGGAGAATACCAACCCCGGGAAGATACCCACGGTGGCCAGTGGCACGGTGAGCAGGATGATGCCGACACGTCGGAAGGAATTGAACTGAATTAACAGGAAGAACAGCAACAGCAGCACACCAATAGGCGCCGTGGTCAGCAAGGCGTTGTTGGCATCGCCGGAGCCCTCGGCGTCACCGCCCATGTCCAGCCGTGTACCCGGTGGCAGGGGGTTTTCCGCAAGCCTTGCTTCCAGCCCTTCCAGGGCCTGACTGAAGCTGTAACCTGCCATCAGGTTGGACCAGACGGTGTTCATTCGGGTGCCATTACGCTGGAACAGGGCCGCCGATTGCCAGGACGTTTCCACCGAGGCAATAGCGGAAAGAGGCACCGCGTCGCCCCGATCATTGTAGATATTCACCGACAACAACCGTGGCAATGACAAGCTTGTGCCTTCCCGGGAGCGCAACACCAGGGGAATCGGGTCCTCCTCCTGGCGATACTGTTCAGCCACCACACCAAAGCTCTGACCATAGAGGCTTTGGGCAACATCGGCACGGTTCAGGCCGTAACGGGCCGCGCTGGCATCGTCCACATTGATGGCAATGCTCGGTACGCCGATATCCAGGTTGTGGCGCACATCTACTGTGCCCTTAACGCTGCGTAGCGCCGAGAATACCTGTTCCACGGCACGCGCGCGGGTGTCGTCGTTGGCATGATAAACCCGCACTTCCACCGGCGCTGCCCGTGGCGGCCCCTGCCCCAAGATTCCCGCCGTTAGCTGCAATTCCGGCATTTCGTGCCCGGCGCAGTCGCGAATCCACTGTACCAGGCCGGTGGTGTCTTCCAGGGTGGGCGTTGATACCACGATTCGCCCGCGGTTCGGCGCCTGGGGCTCGCGCTGCAGATTGTAATAGAAGCTGGGGCCGGTAAAACCAACAAACCGATGCACCTCCAGGGCCTCCGGTCGGGTGCGGATAGCACGCTCAAGGTCGGCCGCCACACTGGACGTGCGCTCCTGGTCCGTGCCTTCGGGCATGTAAAGCTCAACCACCACCTGGGGACGATCCGCGTTGGGGAAAAACTGCTGTTTCATGAATGGCGTGAGTGACAGGCTGAACACCACCAGCGCCGTACCCGCAAGGATCAAAGTGCCCGGACGCCTCGCCACCAGGGCGCCGAGAAAACGGGAAAGCCCAACCAGCTTGTCTTCGCGCGTGTCTGCCTTGCGGGGTTTCAGGAAGCGGGCCGCCAGCAGTGGTACGGCGGACACAGCCAGCAGGTAACTGACGGAGAGGGTGAGCATGATCATCACCGGCACACCACGGGTGAAATCCGCCGTCCCACCCTTGGACAGCAACAACGGCATGAACGCCGCAATGGTAGTACCCGTGGAGGCTCCCAACGGCCCCGCCAGCTCTTTCACAGATTGCTTCAGGGCGTCCAACCGTCGCATGCCGTCATCCAGGTATCCCTGAATGCTCTCGACAATCACAATGGCATTGTCGATCAGGATACCGAGGGAAATCACCATGCCGATGACAGCAATCTGGTGCAGTACACCACCACCCAGGTCATAAAGGCCGATACTGATCAACGCCACCATCGGCAGGATCGACGCCACCAGCAACCCCATGCGGATGCCCATACCGGTGAACACCACGGCCACAATGATGATAACGGACATCACCAGGCTCCAGGCCAGGTTGTCGAGCCGCTCTTCCACCTTATCGGGCTGGAAGAACATCTCGCGGATGTCGTAGGGAGAGAACTCGTCACGGATCGTCGATAGCCGTTCCCGCACACGTTCGCCAAACCGAATGGCGTCGGTACTGCCCTCCTCCATGATCATGGAAACCAGCACTACCCGTTCACCGTCGTACCAGGCTTCCGGTTGCCGGGGCTCCGCTGGGCCACGCCAGACTTCAGCAGCCGCGGCGAGGGGCACCTGGGAGCCGTCCGGCAGTTCAATGGGCGTCGCGCGAATGGCATCCACACTGGTGAATTCGCTGTTTGGCAACACCGACAGACGACGACCGTCGGCGATAACAAAACCGCCCGGCGTGGTCTGGTTGCGGCGCGCCAACGTGTCCAGCACGCGTGCGGGGGAAATGCCCAGCCGGTACATGGCTGCGTCGTCCAGCGCCAGGGTGATCTGTTCGTCCGCGTCACCCTCCAGTTCAATACGGGACACGCCGGAAATGTCCGCCAGATTCTGTTTCAGGCGCTCCGCCACGTCGCTCAGTTCGGTAACCGAACCAGAACCGCTGACCGCAAGAATAATGGCAGGAATATCAATCAGGCGGTCGTCCAGAACCATCTGGCCAACGTCATCCGGGAAATCCAGGCGCGCCCGGTCCATGGCCTGGCGGACACGATCCCAGGCGGAATCGGTATCGTAGATGGTGTCATTCAGGCGCACGTTGAAAATCGCCACACCGGTGCGGGCAGTGGCCTGGGTGTAATCAACCTCCTCCACCTGGCGCAACTCGTCCGACAATGGCTGCAGTACCAACCGCTCAACGGCTTCGGCGCTGGCGCCTGGGTAGTTGATGCTAATCAGACCGGCGCGATAGGGAAATGAAGGATCTTCCTGGCGCGGCATGGTGCTGTAGGCCGCAATCCCCAGGAGGCACAGCATGGTCACCACCATGCCCAGCAAGCGTTGAAAGTTCAGCAGGCGCAGTGACATCAGCGCACCTCCACGGAATCACCGTCGGAAATACGGGTCATGCCGGCAAAGACCACCTGATCACCAGCGCTAAGATCGGAGGCATCCACCACTACACGCTCACCGATAATCCGCTGCACCGTCACCGGCACACGGCGGGCAACGCCATCGGAAATGCGGAACACGCTGGCGCCTCCGTTGGATTTCATCACCGACAACAACGGCACCGTCGTGGCCACGGTTTCACGGGGCGTAATACCCACTTCCACCGGCTCCCCGGGTTCGAGGGTATCTGCCGGCAGGCTGACCAATACCGGATGGAGCTCGCCGCGAACACCTCCGGGCTGGGCAATTTCCACAATGGAGCCGGTGACTGGCGCACGGTTGCGATCCTGCACCGACCAGACCGGCAGCAGTTGCGACAGCGACACATGGTTGAGCATATACGCCGGTACCCGCACTTCCACTTCGCGCCCCTCTGGGGACGACAGACGCATCACCGGCTGGCCGGAGGCCACAAACTCATCCCGTTCCACCAGCAAGGCTTCAACCCGGCCGTCGAACGGCGCCCTCAGTTCACTCTCTCGCAGTAAGCGTGTGGCCTCGGCAAGAGATGCTTCGGCCGTTGCCATACTGGCTTTCAGGCTGTCCCGCCGGGAAGCCAGTTGCTCGAGTCCCTGCTCTGAAACGACCCCGCGCTCGTGCAGTTGGCGGGAGCGTTCCCACTCCCGTTTGGCCTGATCATATTGGGTTCTCAGTTCGTCCAGCCGGGCAGCTGCGGAATCCCGTGCCGGTTCCAGTGCGGGGTTATATACCCGCGCCAGAAGGTCATCGGTCTTGACGGTCTGCCCCAGTTCGACCGCGCGCTCTCGCAGGGTACCACTGACCTGGAACGTCAGCGTCGCCCGCTGGGCTGCCCGCACGATGCCGGAAAACCGCAGGGACACCCCTTCCGTCTGCCCCCCGGTGACATCGGTCGCGCGCACCGTCACCGGGGCAGCGCCCTGTTCTGGCGCCGATTCACTGGATTTACAGCCGCCAACAAGCAGGCTTGCAACGGCTACAAGGGAAACAATGGCGGAACGCCGGGCGATGCTCATCGAGAAGTCCTCTCTTCCATGGTCACGGTGTTTTTTCATCATCCATCCAATGGACAAAAATTCATTATCAGACATAATGTCATTCTTTGACAACTTGTCAATAATCGGTTTTCATCTCTAACCATGTATCATGAGAGCGCAGTCTCAATTATCCGGAATCCCCTATGAGTGAGCCGTTAAAAACCCGTAGAGAGAAAGAGAAGCAGGCCAGGTACGACAGCATCCTGGATGCCGCGGAGTTGGTGTTTGCGGAGAAGGGCTACGAGCGCACATCCATGGACGACATCGCCCGCACGGCCGCACTCAGCCGCGCATTACTGTACGTCTACTTCAAGGATAAGGCGGCAATCCAGCGCGGCATCATGCTGCGTGCCGGCCACAGCCTGTGCCGTCGCTTTGAGGAGGCGCGTCAGACGGCTGATACCGGGCTGGCTCAGATCTCCGCCATGGGGGTCGCCTATTACAACTTTTACCGCGAGCAACCGGATTACTTCTCCGCACTGACGACCGCCTCCACGGCGATGGCAGAGGCCGATGATGAGTTGGCGGGCGAGATGTTTGGCTGCAAGGCGGAAACCATGGAGTTGATGGTCGGTGCAATACACCTGGGGCTGGAAGACGGCACCATGAACCGCGACCGCATCCATGATCCGGCGGAGACAGCGCTTTATCTACGCGGCGCCCTGCACGGCGTGATCATGCTGTGCCAGAGCGAAATGGCCGATAGTGACCTGGATAGTGGCTTGGGTAGTGGCCTGGAGTACAACGTTTCCGCGGAATCACTGATACGCCATACCATGGAGATGCTGACGTCCTCTATCTCGTCCTGAGAAAAGAGGACAGAACCGGGTCAGAGCTGGAAATCGTAGATAGACCCAAGCCCCAGAATCCCCGTCAGCTCGTCCAGCGCCTTGCGCACTTCCTCAAGCAGCATCGGGTCACCCAGGTCGTCCTGTGAAAGTTCCTCGCGGTAGTGCGCTTCCACCCAGGTAGTCAGGCGCTCGTAAAGCGCATCGGTGAGCAACACGCCGTGATGCATGGCCTTGAGTTCGTCGTCATTCAACACCACCCGCAAACGCAAACACGCCGGCCCGCCGCCGTTGCGCATCGACTGTTTGACGTCGAAAACCTCCACCGAGGTAATAGGGCCCGCGCCTTCGACCAGCTCATCCAGATAACGGCTGACCGACGCATTTTCACGGCACTCCCCCGGCACCGCCAGCATCATGCCGTCGGGCGTGTTCAGCAACTGACTGTTGAACAGGTAGGAGGCAACGGCGTCTTCCAAAGGCACTTGCTCACTGGTGACACGCACGGCCTCCAGTTCCGCACCCGTCAGGCGTGAGCGGATATCCGCCAACACCGTTTCTTCGTCCAGGAATGCCAGCACGTGGTAGAACAACGCGTTGCCATTGCCCACCGCGATAACGTCGTTGTGGAACACCCCGGCATCGATCGCGGCCGGGTTCTGTTGGGCGAACACCACGTGACTGTCTTTCAGGCCGTGCAAACGGGCGATTGCCTGTGAGGCCTCCAGGGTCTGCCGCGCGGGATAGAGTTTCGGTGCTGGCGCCTGTTCGTTAAAGGCGATCTGGCCATACACGAACAGTTCCACACCCGGTTCGCCATACCCGCCACACAGGCGGGTATGGTTGGCGGCGCCTTCGTCACCGAACTGGCTGACTGAGGGCAACGCCGGGTGGTGGGCAAACCAGGCCTCATCCGCAAAGATGGATTTCAGGGCCCGGCCGGTGACTACGTGCTCAATGGAGCGATGGAACTTGGCGCTCAGGTTCGCCGGTGTGAAGTGCACCCGATGGTCGGATGTGTCCGCGCTCGGTGAAACTGTCGCGGCGTTGGCCGTCCACATGGTAGACGCCGACGATGCCGCCGCCAGGATGGACGGGCTCTGTTTGGCGGCAGCACTGAGAACGTCGCGGTCCGAACCGGTAAATCCCAACGCCCGCAAGGTCGGAATATGCGGGCGTTCATGAGGCGGCAGCACACCCTGGACAAAGCCACGATCCGCCAGACGTTTCATTTTCGCCAGCCCCTGCAGGGCCGCTTCCTTCGGATTGGATACCGAGCGAACGTTGGACTTGGACGCCACATTGCCCCAGGACAGCCCGGCGTAATTGTGGGTGGGCCCTACCAGGCCATCGAAATTGGCTTCTACCGCGTGCTTGGCCATGACTCGTCTTCCGTCAGTCGAAATTTAATCCGGGTGCCAGGTTCTCCGGCACTTCACTCTTCTTCGCCTCCAGCGAGGCCATGGGCCAGGCGCAATAATCGGCGGCGTAATAGGCACTGGGGCGGTGGTTACCGCTGGCACCGACACCGCCAAACGGAGCTGCGCTGCTGGCGCCCGTCAACGGCCGGTTCCAGTTCACTATACCGGCGCGCACTTCGTCCGCCAGTCGCTCGTAGAGCTTGTGGTCGTCGGTCAGGATACCGGCTGACAGGCCATAGCGGGTGTTGTTGGCGAGCTCCATGGCCTCATCAAAACTCTTGTAGCGATAAACCGTCAGCAAGGGACCGAAGAACTCCTCATCCACCAGATCCAGCCCAGTCGCGTCCACAATGCCCGGCGATAGCAGGCCCGTGCCTTCGCGCAACCGTTTCATTTCCAGTAACGACTCCGCACCAT
>Ga0114901_1000977_pt1 | contig 17376 bp, 25 predicted proteins | sample MalvireepMed_s16_FD_89686 | JGI IMG/M metagenome (GOLD analysis project Ga0114901, IMG submission 89686) | Marine viral communities from the Global Malaspina Expedition - Malaspina viral metaG DeepMed_s16 | ecosystem: Environmental > Aquatic > Marine > Oceanic | place: Mediterranean Sea... | reverse complement strand
GAGGAATAAATAATTATGAGTAAAGAAACAGTAGAACGAACAGCAGAAGAATGTGCAGCAGACTTCACCGCAATGGGTCACAGCATTAGTCTAATTACAGACATAATTGCGGGTGACTTTATGGCAGATAAAAAAGCCGCAGACCGTCAAGACTGTGTTGACAGAAATGTAGCCCACCTTGAACTTATGAAAGCTAAAGATGATTGGGGTAGCGAAAGTTTTACAGCTACTGACGCAGCGATTAGCGCCGGAAAAGGATACACAGCATCATGAGCGAAATAGAACGAACCGATGAAGAAAAAGCACAAATGTATAGCGCAATGCTTGGCAGTGTAAGCGTCATTACAAATGCCTTAGACGCAGACAATGATTTCTGCTCTGACATGACAGACGAAGAAGTTAAAGAACGTGTTATGAGAAGTTCAGGATACCTATCAGCAGGTGTAGCAATGGATGATTGGGGCAGTGAAGATATGTCCACCATCAATGCCGCTATTGCCGCCGCAGAAGCCGCTTAAGGAGATAAATCATGGCTATAACAACAACTTGGTCGGTGACCGACATGACACACGTTGACGCTGACGGTGGCGTTATTAAAGCATACTGGAGCTGTGCAGCGGTATCTGACACTACCCCATCGTACACAGCGGTTGAAGGCGGAAAGCTACTATGCACATACGATGCTTTTAGCAGCTCGTACATACCATATGACGATCTCCAAGAGTCTGACGTTTTGGGTTGGATTTGGACTAGTCTTATTAAAGATGAAGAGACAGCGGAAGAAGCCAAAGCCCGCATTGAAGCTAACCGCACCGCTCGCGTCCAGAATCAAATTGATCGTGCCGCTACACAAACGACTGGCTTACCTTGGTAAACTTTTAAAACCATTGTTAATTTTTTAGGAACAAAAACGATGAACGTAGACATCAAAACTCTTATCTCTATGTTGCCACTAGGCACTGTCATAATTGCATCTATCATCAGTTGGTCGCAGGTCACACTCTCGACTGAACTCAATGAAAAAAATATTGCAGAAAATGAAGCTCAAATTAAAGACAACGCTGAAAGTATTCAAGATTTGGACAAAAAAGTTTCTATTGTTGAGTTAAAAATAGACAGCATGCAGGACGATATTAGAGGTGCTAGAGCAGACACTACGTTAATCATTAACATGCTTAGAGAGAGTAATAAATAAATGAGATATTTGGTAAAAGTAAAAACACAGGTTAAGAGGATATAGTTATGAGTAGTTTATCCGAAGTGTTGGAAACATTAGGACGCAATTATCTAACGAACGAAAATATAGGTGAGACAGAAGGCGTAGGGCTCGCAGCTATAACAATGGCTAATTTGTTAGCTGACGAAGCAGAAACAAGGGGAACTTTCCAACCTTTTACTGTAACCTCTGATTTAGCTAATGTGGAAACTACAGCGGAAGGTGGTTTTAATGTTAATCTTAGCCCAGAACAACAAACACTTCAGTCTGGTCTACTGTCTCAAGCAGAGTCTGCTTTTGGTGAAATAGGTGCAGATAGGGCAACGAGGGAACAAGAGATATATGATAACTTAGTTGCTTTAAGACAACCACAACAAGAAAGAGAGCAGTCAGAGTTAGCCCAAAAGATACAAGCTCAAGGTAGGACAGGGCTTATGACTTCTGCCTATGGTGGTACTCCTGAACAATTAGCTATGAATAAAGCAATTCAGGAACAACGGTCTGTTGATGCTTTAATGGCAATGACCCAAGCAGGACAAGAAAGGACACAAGCCTTTAACTTAGGTCAGGGATTATTAGGTGAGTCTTATAAGCCACAAAGACAAGCCTTAGATATGCTAGAGTTAGGCAGAGGTGTTGCTCAGATACCCGCAGGGCTACAACAGCAAGTATTGTCAAGTACAGCAGAGTTAGGCGGTTTGGGATTACAAAGTTATCTACAGGCATCCGAATTAGCCGCCGCAGAAAGGTCTAAAAGAGATCAAGATCTCGCTGATCTTCTTTTTTCAATATTTTAAATAGGAAAGTATAATTATGGCACAAGTAGACATAGCAGGATTGTTAACTGGTATCCCCGCACTTCAAAGTCCAAGGATGCAAGGGCGTATTAATGCCGCTAATTTACCTTCAGGAACACCTTTGCCTTATTTAGCAGGTGCATTAGAAGAAGGTAGAACAGTAAACCAAGCGGGTATGCGTAGAGCATTGGGTGGTCTTTTGGGAAGGGATCTCAGAACCGAAGGTGAAAAGGCAAGGGAAGCTGTTGGTCAGGCCACAAGCAACTTAGAGTTAGCACAGGCTATACAAGGTGTAGCACCAGAACAAGCGGCTGCACTTAGGAGACTTGCGGCTCAAAAGCAAGCAGTAATGGAACAAGAAAAAAAACGAAGACAGTCTTTAATTACTCAAGCTGATTCCCTAGGTCTTTCTTCTACTTCTTCTCTTTTAAGGGAAGGGGGTAACATGGAAGAAGCAGCAAAACAAATAAGAGAAATTGAACAAAAAAATGTTTTAAATAAACAAGGAAGACGCGGTAAACTAGCACTAGCACAAAATAAAAACGTAGGGCAACCAGTATTAGACGCTATTAACTCAGGAGCTTATGATAGTCTTACTCCCCAACAATTTATAGAGACTGTTTTAAAAGGTGAAAAAGCAGATTTAAAGGCTTTTACAAACAAAGATGGTAAACCTGTAATGTACAGAGTTAATGACGCAGGAAAAATATATGATATAACCTCAGATTCTTGGAAAAACCCAACAGAATTGAATGTAGCTCCTGCTGTTACTGTAAATAAAACTTTAACGGATGAAACTCAAGGTGCGTTTGCTGCGGAAGCTAGTAAAAGGTTTTTTAAAGATTATAATATAGCTCAAGATGTTCCAGAACAGTGGACGGCCAATGCACAAGCAGAAGAAGTGCTAGATACTGCTTTTACTGGTATTGGTGCTGAGTATAAAACCTCAATAGCTAAAGTAGCAGATTTAGTAGGAATACCTGTTTTTGATAATCAAGAGGAAAGAATAACAGCTACAGAAGAATTTATTATTAACAGGGCAAGAAAAACTGTACAATTATTAAGTACGGGTGCTTTGGGTGCGGGAACTGGTTTATCAGATAATGATGTAAAATTTGCAAAGGAAGTAATTGCAGGAGATATTACGTTAACTAAAGAAACTTTAAAAAGGTTTTTAGCTATTGAACGCGATGCTTTACAAAAGGCCGCTAAACGAAGCAACACTAGCTTAGATTTTGTTCAAAAATCTGTAGGGGAGAATACTATAGACTTATCTGCATATAGAGTAGTTATTCCTCAACAAACAGTACCAACGGGTGTAACAGTAACAAGGGTACAATAAAATGTCTTTTTCTTATGATGTTAAACTTGGAAACGAAACTTATAGGGTAGACTCAGAAGAAGAACTTTCTGAATATCAAGCATACCAAGAAGTCTTAAAAAATAACCAACAAGAAAAAACAGCACCTCAAGCTCGTCCTGCTATGGAAGCTACCTACGGAGAAAAAATATCTCAAATAGCGAGTAATGTTGGAAGTGTTTATGCTCAAACTCCTCAACGAATAACCGAGGCTGTTTCTAGTGTTATGAATAAACCCAGTATGTTTACTGGGCAACCTCAAGGTTTAAAGGGCTTTTCTGATCCCAGTATGCTTCTAAGGGCAGGTGCAGAAGGCTTAGTACCTTTAGTTACTGAACCTATTTCATCTGCTATAAAAGTAGGGGGACTAACAGCTTTAGAGTTGATTCCAGATAGCTACGAAAAAGAACTGGCTGAAACATGGGGAATATTAACTTCTTCTCTAAAAGATACTCCTATATATTCGTCGGGTCTTTCAGCACTAAACTCAGGACTTGATGCTTATGCTTCTTTTAAGCAAGACTTTCCTGATGCCGCTAGAGATATTGAAGCTGTTATCAATGTAGCGGAAATCTATAAACCTGCCAATTTGAAGTCTCCTGTTAATAATAAACAAACAGTTTTTGGAAAATGGTCAGAAGAACAAGATTTAAGGGCGGCAGAATTGAGGGCATTGCCTACTAAGGATTTCTTAAACAAGCTAATAACTCCTAAAGACACGGCTTCTTCCAGATTAGAAAGAGTAGATCAAAAGGTACAGACTCAAGGATCTTTAGGTTTAAACCGTAATGTATATTTAAACACACCAGAAGAAGATGAAATGATCGCTGTTTTGTTTAACACGCCAGAAGTAAAAAAACAAAACACAATAATAGGTAATTATCAGGCAGTTGTAGAAAATATAGCTAAAAAGGGAGACTTATTAGAGCAACAACTAGACAAAGCATCTTTTGAAAAAATAAACACACCGGAGTTAGTGGCACAGTTAAAAGGCACCGTGAAAGATTTAAAAGAAAACAACCCAGTTATTAGTGGTCTTACTGGTGATGTTGCTAAGAAAATATTTGCCGAGGCTCAAAGGATTATTTCAAAACTTGATTCTGGCATAGAAGTAACGCCTAAGTCTATACTAAGAGCTAGAAAAGAGTTAGATGCTTGGCTAAACAAACAACCTAGGGATGCTTTTGGAGATACTGCTAACGCTTACACACTAGCGACTAGAGAAATAAGAAATGTTCTAAATGGTGCCGTTGAAAAGTCCATAGCAAAAACAGACTTAGACGGTAAGCCAATAGGAACTAATGTAGAATTCAGAAAATTATTAAGAGAACAAAACCTTCTTTTTAAGGTTAAGGAAAGGTTAGCAGAAAAAGGTGCTGACGAAGCGGATTCAGCGGTAGGGAGAGTTCTTCAGAATTTAAGAAACATGGACGTTAATCTTCCTTCAACTCCTTTAGGGATTGCAGCTACAGCCAGTTTTGGCGGTTCCTTCTTACTTAGTGGCCCCGTAGCTACTGCTTTAGCGTCTTTAGGTACGGCAGGAACACTTGGGTTTATTATAAAAAGAGGAACGATAAGCCCTAAAGCAAGGGAGTCTATTTCTAAAGTGTTAAGGACAATAGATATCGGAATCAAAAAAACTAGAAATAACGAAATGAAAAGAAGTTTAGCTTTAGATCGTGCGTTTCTTGTAGAAATGCTTAAACTTCCGTTAGAAACTGTAGATGATTCTTCTGAAGAAGAAAATAGAGAATAAAAAAATGGGGGCAAAAAGCCCCCTAAGTTTTACCTTAAACTATCTCACAAGCACCACCAACACATGCTAACTCTTGAGAACCAATAGTATTGTCTTCTGTCTCAAGTGCTTCTAGGTCAGCCCAGTCTACATCTTTAGGCATACTCTCTAGCATTTCTTTGTACTTCTCATGGTCTATTTCTTCATAGGGAGCCTGTTGGTAGACATGATCGCTATAGGGCAACAAAGAAATACCTGAACATATTTCAAAGTTTTCCCATATCCACTGGGCTACCTGTAGAAACTCATCATCATTGTAGTAAACCGTAATGCTTGGTTTATGCTCACACCAGTGGTTTTGATAAGCCTTCCAAAGTTCTAACTGTTGCATAGCCCCTACATCCTCAACGGTAACAGAGGCATGTGGTGCTTTTACAGGGAAAGAAAAGACCAATGAAGACGGGGACATTACATCTTGCTCAACAGGAAAACCGTTGTTAGACATGAATAGAGCAAGAGGATCTTTTGCATCCGATCTAACTCTACGAACATAATAACTAGAAAAACGGGGATGGATACCAGAAGCAGAATTAACAAGCTGAGACACAGTGCCACTTGGCTTAACACAGGTGATAGCTGCGCTTTGATTAATTCCCAGTTTCCTAGCCCATTCTTTATTTGTTGCAATAGATACATCTCTCATCTCCTCAAGCCAAATAGGAAGCTCTGAAGGCTCCCCTCCTGCTAATACATGGTGATCCATTATACCAGTTAAGCTCACACCTAACAATGCTTCTTCTTCTGTGTTTCTTTTCCAACTATTCCTTAGATACCTGAAGTCAGTTAAGGTAGCCTGTAGTGTTCCAATGATTGAGGCTATTTTTACTTTCCTCTTTAAGTCCTTTAGGGTGTCTTGGGATCTAACTACTACTTCACTTAGATTGCAGAACTGATTACTTCTTAGGATAATCTCACTACAAGGATTAGTTCCAAAGTCTTTATCTGCTTCTCTCCTTTCATTCCTAGAGGCTATCTTCTGTGCGGCTACTCTACTAAAAATTCCCCTTTCACCTGCCTTACTCTCATAAATGTTTTGCATTTCAGACAAAAAAGATTCAAAGTCAGGCTTTTCAGTATAGGCTACAGAGTTATTTGCTAATGCTCTTTGTGCTTCATTCCTCCACCAATCTCCTGACTTAGCTTTAGCCATTCGTGGATCAGACAGATTAGACAAAGAGATTAAAGCACTACGTCTTACGCCACCCACTACCACTATCTCAGCGATCTTACAGACAACATCATGGCACTCTATTGATGTTAGTTTTCTACCCGCTGCTTTGGTAAAAATACCTACACAAAAATTAAACAGATCCTCTAAAGGGTCAGGCCCACTAGCTCTACCACCAAATACTTTTAGTCTAGCTCCTGACGGCCTTACTTTAGACATATCCCATTTGGGTATCTTACCTGCATAAAGTAAACTAATTAGCTCCCTAAAGGCAGAAGCCCAACCAATCTTACTGTCTGCTACAACTATAGTGGTATCAGTATTGTGAAAAGTCTCAGCAATATCAGGAAGTTTATTAATGAACTTTCTTTCTACACTAAAGCCTACGCCAGTACCGCACATAAGAACATACATTAGTTCATCAAAACTTCTAGGGTGGTCTATGTGTAGATAGGAACAGTTAAACCCTGCTACATTGTCTTTGTCTAACGCCTTACCTGCGGTCATTAGGCATCTCATACTGGGCATAACATCTAAGTTATAAACAGCCTCATATATTTTCTGTCCTTCTGCTACAGTTATTTGTTCTCTGTCTCTCCAAAACTGTACATAACGATAAACAGTTTCTGCCCATGTTTCTCTTCTTTTATGTTCTGGTAGCCACCTAGCATAACGACTTTTATGTATAAACTCTTGATACTGATCCATTTCCATTACTGTACTTCCTCAATAAGTTTGTTTAAGTAAACCGCTGCTTTCTGTAAATCCTCTAAGGGTTTCATCTTATAGTTATATCTCCAAACATACTTCATAAGGTTACCTTTACAGTATCCTTGAAACTCTAATGTAGTCATACTGGCCTTTATTGCTTCTATGCACTCAACACCACCCATGTTATAGTGCTTGGGTCTGTTTACTGAATCACTCTTTTCTTCTAAATTATAGCCATGATTGTGTTTAATATTTGCTTTTGTCATCTCATCTCTGGCTTTATTTCTTGTTACTCTATCCCATTCTTCGGGAGTAACATCATTCAAACTCGTCATTTCTATAGTCCTCCATAAATTTATCTACACACATCATTAGCCTATCTTCAAAAGCAACAAGTATATCCTCTACAGAAATATCAAGAGCTTCACAAACCAAAGTAACATCGTATTCCTCTGTTATGGCTTCCTTTAATTCCTCAAAAGTTAGAGACATGGTTTCTTATCCTTGATGTGCTTATGTAATTCTGAAAGTGTATTTGCAGTATAGCATAAAAAGCCTTCCTTTGCACACCATTCTTCCATAGTTGTCTTACTATTTTTTCTAATTTTTTTCTTCTTACTGGACAAAATAAACACAAGCTCCCACCCTTCGTCCTTTAGGGAGTCTCTTATTGCCTTGTATTTCTGTATGTCTCCTGCCCTAAAGAATCCCTTACACTCTATTAATATCTTTTTCTTTTCATGTACAAAGTCTGGAACGTAGTGCCTATAGGTAACATAGGGTAATCTATACGGTTCGTAAAGATAGTCCGGCTTCTTTAACTGTAAAGCAACTTGTTTTTCTAACCCTGATCTATACTGTTGGCTCAAGGGATATCTCCATAACTTTAGGTTCAAACTCAACATGACTAAAGAACCTAGGCCCACCCGAATATGCAAATGCTCTTAGGTCAGGATAGCAATGTGCTTTAAACTGACAATAAGAACACCCTGCTTGTAGTTTTAAGTTTCCTGACTTACCATCCGGTACAGGATCAAAACACACCTTTTCGGGTTCTACTGGGTTTTCTACTATTCTTTTTACATGCTTAACTCTATCCCTTATGTCTCCCTTTATGTAGTCATAAATGGGTGCTTGAGTATCCTTTAGGTCATACTTTAGGTAAGTTAAGGTTCCATTTACTTTATCCATAGCTAACCACCCAAACTCTGTTTCTCCTTCTGAATGGGCATAGGCTTTTATCTGATCCAAATAACCAAAGGGATCATCCATAGCCAAGGTTCCGTCCTTAAACTTCTTAAAGCCAAAGGAACTAGCGGATTTTACATCAGTAACAATACCGTCTATCTTACAGTCCATACTTCCTTGTACACCTTCTACTTTACATCTCTTTTGTTCGTCAGTAACACTATGTCCTGCCATACGGGTAAAGAATAACAACATCTCCTCAACCAAATGGCCGTACATAAACTTAACGTAGGTGTTGGGCCTGATAACTTCTTTCTTTGTACCATTAAAGTGATTCCAGAGGAACTTATCAGTCTTACCTATATTTGATAATCTAAGTTTCCTATTATCCTGTCTCTTTTCTCTGCCAAACTCCTTTCGCATTAGAGCCTTGACGGACTCCCCAAATTTCTCTATCTCAGCTTCAACATCTACAGAACTGTCAGCATCCTTAGTCTCCATGAGTTTATAAATATCTTCAACTACCGTATATATTTTTTTCATTCTTTATGCTCCACAAAAGAACACGTATTTGTTTTCAAGTCTACTTGAAACACACAGACACCTAGTTCTTTCTGTCTTTCTGTTCTACCATAGCCCGTGCTATGTGTCTTTACGTCTATAAGGATAAGCTCACCATCCTTTAATACAATTAAATCAACAGGGCCAGTTGAGCTTGAATTTCTAAAAACTTCCCACCCTCTATCCCAAAACCAAGTAGTAGCTATAAGCTCAGAAAGCTCACCCTTTCTCGGCCCTAATGGGTGGTGATTAGTGAGTCTCTGCCCAGTTAGCTCCAACTTTGTATTCTCCTGCGAGTGGACATCCGAGCTTGTAGTATTCTCCCGCTGCTTTAATACATTCAGTCGCCAAGTAGCCAAATTTCTGTGCCATTTCCTGTTTAACTTCTGATTGGATTTCATCGTGTATGTTCCCTACAATTTTATATTCAATTTTCCATAGTTTTGCGTACTCATCCAAAAGACATAAAGATTTCTTCATTACTATGGCCCCTGCTGATTGTAACAATGTATTTAATGCACTGTGTTCTGATCGTATAATGACCCTTCTCCCATCCAATCCCTGAATATAACCTCCACGAGCCTTTCCTGTAACTCGTTTTCGTAACTCATCAAGTGATGGCGTATTTTCGAGGAATCTCTCTTTAAGTCGTTTACCATCTCTACTGTTTCCTCCAAAGAGGCTTCCAATTTTAGCATTTCCGGCCCCATATAAGAAAGCATAAATAAAAGTTTTAGCTTGATCTCGTGTTCTAAGTCCTGCAAGATTTTGGTTTGTAGTATGTATGTCTCCGTTGAGTATTTCATTTGTGTATGCCTCACTTTTCATGTAGTGTGCTAACATTCTAAGCTCTAAACCTGAAGCATCTACACCCACAAGAGAGTAGCCTTTAGGTACAGACCAACACGCCCTACACTGTTCTCCATAAGGCGAATATACGGCAGGAACTTGGGCAGTGTTGGGGGATGAATGTGTCATTCTACCAGTAACAGCACCGTTAGAGTTAACATACCCTCTAATCCTACTGTCTTCACTGTCCACAGAATCCAACCAAGAGCTAACCTGTGCTACACGTTTCTGCAACATCAAGTATTCAGCTATCATGCTGACTTCTGGAATACCCTTAACTTCCTGCAATACTTTCTCATCTACTATGGGGTGTCCTTTTTCGGTAAACATCTCTGGTTGCCAACCGAAATACTGTAGGTGTCTTCCTATCTGTTGTCTTGATCCTAGATTAAAAGGTTCCCAATCAATCCTAGAAAACCAACCTTCTGCGGTTTCCCATGAATCACCTAAGAACTTTAGGCCCACTATGGACTTAGTGCCGTCCTTCTTAATCTTCGGTGTTACTTGTTTAACAAAAGTAGGTAAGGGTTTAAAACTTTTCTGTACCTTTTCCTCTAAATCATTTTTCTTCTCCTTTAGTTCAGCCAATAAGATAAAGGCTTTCTCTTGGTCAAACAACCAACCATTACTAATCTGTTTAGCTATTATCTTTTGTGTCTGATGCTCTAAAGAAATAGACTCATCAGAAAAAAACCGTAGCTCTTTAACAAGTTCATTATATGCTGCCTTAGTAACCCTAACGTCCTGTATGCAATATTCTTCCATCTCTGGTGTAAGCATAGACCAATCAGAATGCTCTCCTTTAGGCCCGCCAAGGATATCTCCCCAGTTCCTTAAAGAGTGTCCACCTTCCCTGTTGGGACAAGCAAGTCTGGATAAGACCAACGTATCACTATGCTTAAACCCAGAGAAATCTATCTTCCACAATCTCTCCAAGACAGGAACATCGAAAGCAATAGAATTATGACCTACAATGTGCTTATCTTTTAGGTTGGACAGTAACACCCTAAAGTCCTCTGGTTCTTTGATAATAACTGCTTCCTGATTATCAACAATACAACCAACACAGAATATCTCAGTAGGTTTTAGACCGTCAGTTTCAATGTCAAACCAAAGCATTAGGCTTTCCTTTGTTTAGAAGTCATCAGAAACCTCCAAAGGACAGCTAGTCTCCTCCAGTCTTCCTGTATCCTTGTTGTAGTATAGATAACAGGCAGGGCCAGTAAGACCACTAAAGCGATTCTTTAGCACCCTAACGGTAGTTGTGTTCCTAATATAAGGATCTGCATTCTGTTGATCTCTTTCTAAACCAATGACCATATCCGATAGCTGTGCAATGGCCGCTGAACCCCTAAGTTCCGCTAAAGATATCTGCCCACCATCCTCATGTGCCTTACCTTGGGGTCTTCTCAGGTGAGACACTAAGAACAAGCCTACACCTGTCTCCTGCACAAGTTTTCTCAGGTTAGTCATAATGGAGTCAATGGCCTTCCTTTCATCATTAACTTCTTGGTCACTAACGACTATGCTTAAATGATCCAGAATAATCCACTTACAGTCTAAACCTCTAGCCATGTATCTAACCCTAGCTAGTAGGTTATCCTCTGAAGTAGATCCCCAATGGTCAAACAAGTACACCCTTCCAGTTCCTAATGTTTTCTCCCAATATGTCCTCTTATCTTCTCTGGTTATATTGTCATTAAGATGTAAAGGTTGATTAGCTTCTATGGACATTAAACCTAAAGCAGTTCTAGGGATATCTTCCTCTAATGCCAATATACCTACATTGTCCTCAGTTGCATCTAAGATGTAATGCTGTAGCTCTCTGACCATTTGAGACTTGCCCATACCGGAACCACTGGTAATTGTGACTAGCTCTCTCTCCCTAAACCCAAAGGTAAGATCATTCAAACATTGCCAAGGATAAGGATAAACCAAGACATCCTCCCTATCCATGAGTAAATCCCAAGTGTCCACACCAGAGATAATCCCGTCAGGCTGATACGTCTTTGCATTCCACCATTCCTTAACAAAAGCAGACACCTTATTCGCCACTAGCATATCACTAGCGTCCTTCATGGGTAAGGTTACATTCTTAGCCTTGTTGGGTGAAAACAGATCCAAGACACTCCTAGCTGCATCCTGTCCTGCCTTGTCATTATCAAAACATATGACCACACTCTCAAAAGTTTCAAGATATTCTAGGTTCTCCTTTATATCTCTAACGGCACCACTACAACCTGACCTAATGGAAACCACAGGCCACTTATTATCAAACATCTCACTTACTGATAGGGCATCCTTCTCACCCTCAACTATAGTAATAAACTTCTGTCCAGTTCTAAATTTAGATTGTCCAAATAAACCTACGTTGGTAAAATGACCAGTCGTAGAAAATTGCTTAGAGTCAACTACTCGCACTTTAGTGCCGACAATCTCATCTGTACTTTTATCCACATAAGGATAGTGGTGCTTGACTATTTTACCCTTCGTATCGTATTCTACAGACACACCATATAGATTCATTGTGTCTTTAGATAGCCTCAACTCTGGAATAGCCGCTATTGTTCCTAGCATCTCTACTCTCGCCTTTTTAGTTGGTGTATGAGGGACAAACTCAGGATCCCCTTCTTTATCTACTGTTGCTGCTTCATAATGATGACACCCAAGGGAAAAACAATAACCATGTCCATCTGAATACCTACCAAAATTATCCTTAGAGCCACACTTTACGCATGGCTCATGGTGGGAAAATTTATTGCTCTTTTTCCGTTGGGAAACAACGGCCACTAAAAATCGCCCATGTCGATATCAGCTAAAGACAAGACTTTAACTTTGTTTAGATAAGTAGCAACACCGTGTACTGGGTGAGGCTTACCTAAAGTATAAGCAATGCGAAGTTTAGAACCTCTGGTTATATGCCCATTGAATGGATTATTTTCACTATCAAAGACAGGAATATCATATTTGGACACAAACTTACGTTGTCCTGTTCCTTCATAATCTTTAACCTTTACACCTTTGTTCTTTAATTCATCTACTACGTCTTCTCCCAAAGACAGTGTAAGGGCATACTTACCTGTAGATTGCCCGTTGTACTCCTCATGCTCACTAAGATTAACGAATGCTGCACTACCTTCTAATACTGACATATTGATACTCCTAAGTTAGTTAACTTGTTGTTTAAAAAATTAATTACCTAAATGGTAAGATTGGATTATACCATATTTTTACTACTTTGTCTTATACAACGTCCCCTTTTTAAAAATCATCTTCGCCACAATAACTATCCTCTAGTAAATCCTCTATAGTTAACCCGTTGGAAAGTAAGAAAGTTTTTCCACTTTCAACAAGACACAAGGTGCATAAATCATAGTACACCCTAGTGTAGTTATCGTCTTTCCTGACAAGTTCCCGATCATTTAATATACAATTACAGGCTCTACACTTAGACATTTTAATTATCCTCTTTAATAGTCCTCACTTTTGTCTTCTTCCTCTATGTTTTCAAATGCTCGGAGATACTGGTATTCATTCCAAAGACCCACTAATTCGTCGCGTTCCATCTTCCGAAAAACATCTAAGTTGTGCTGCCAAACTATATCTTTTGCTTCTTGCAAACTCACAAACTGCGTGTGGTGATCCACAATGGCCTGTAGGGCATCGTTGTACTCTGGGTCATCTGGAATTACATCATACCCAATTAGGTTTTCTTTAATCTTACTCATAATATAATCCTCATTCGTTCCACATAAATTCTACGTTTAATTGTACAGCACTTCCATTAATAGATACTGGGTTATCCTCTCTCAACTCATATAGTGCCTTATAGTGCTCGTTAAATACAATAAGTCTAGTGCTAACCAAATTTAACAACAATTCTAAGTCATTATTGGTTAGCTTGTCGGCTAGTTCTTCTATATCTGTTGCTTGCATAACTACCTCGCTTAATTTTTAAATTATAGGTTTCGATAAAAACACTGATGATCGTTTGTGGGCTTCATTTTCAAATTGAGGCCAAGCATAGTCTTTTTCTCGACGTTCTAGGTGCTTATCTAGTACAACCTCGGAATACTTTAAGGCCGCATATAGACTACTTTGGGGCAGTAAAGTGGCCTCTGCAATCTCTGGCACCGTGTAGAGAAGATGCTTCTTTAGATCTTTATGGCTACTGTAGTTCACCCACTCACGCAATTTTTTAGGTTTTCTAGTCCTCACTGTCATTTTCCCCATATTTGAAGTTATAATCTGCCGTGGTTTGATAATTGTGAAAGTTACTCTCATTCTCATCATCATCATAACCATTCTGCCAGTCTTCGTCAGTCACTCGACAGGGCATGTTTGGATCTCTCACGCCCAAACACTCACCCAAACCGACGTATAAAGCACTTTGCATTTTCATAATCCACCTCTAAGTTATAGATAAAATAATTCTCAAATTGACCAGTATTATACATGATAATACCAGAGCGGCACAAGATAACATCGAAAGGCACAGCAGGGTGACAAACTTTTGTTTTCTCTTGTGTTTTTTCTCAAGTTCAAGCATAGCACTGTTCATTGTGTACCTCTTTTTTGTCTTGATTCCCTTTGCATATCCTATAGACTTTCCGCTGCAAAGTCCTCGGGACTTGCCACAGTTTACGTCCTGAGTGTCTACCCCATCCACTAATTCTAGCATGATCTGAGAACGCCAACCAGTCCTCGAAATTAGTCAAAGGGATATCTTGTTCTACGTCTCTGCTTAGATCCCAATCAAAGGTCACGCTGTATAGATCGCGGTCGCCTGCCATTTCTATAGATTTAGGTATTGGTGTTGTCATTGTGCAACCTCCCGATCTTTCCTAAACCAATCTAGTGCTTGTTTTTTGCACTCTTTTAGTTGGTCTTGGGATATCCCTAGACTAACCAAAAGAGCATTCGCTTTCTGAATATATACCGCCGCCTCATCTTCGTCAGTCGCGGACAAAGCCAGATATACTGCAAGCGTTAAGCCCTCGGTGTTGTTAAATTCAAAGTCTATTTGTTCACTAATCATCTTTTACTACTCCGTTTTTGATTAAGATTTACAGTTTAATGCGCCAAAAATTGTCTATATTTAGCACTTTTATGCGCTTATTCACGCTACCTCGTTGTTGATTGCCTGCCACTCTAATATTATAGCAAAGGCTTTCCCATCTAATCGTTGAAGCTCGCTATCTGTTAAATGCCCAACTTGATGTACGCGCTCAAAGCCTGCCAGTGCGCGGCCTATATCGCCTACTGTCTTACACCTGTTTAATCTATCTATTGCTGATTTGTAGTTGGTCATGATGCCACCTCCTTATTGAACAACACACCATTATAGTCGTTGAATAATTCATCAACGGAACACCTAGCGTACTCAGACAAGGCCATATACTGCCCCGCTTGTATCATCTTGTGATATTCGTTGACCCCTTCGCATATACCTTCTTCCAGTGCTTCCTCTACATACTCCCAGTTTTCTACTGCCCATATTCTCAAGTCGTAATAATAGAGATCTATATGGGAATCTATGATCTCGTGTAGGCTTCCCGAGTAGTCCAGTAGATCATATAAAACGTCACTGCAATCCATTTTTTCATCGCCTACGAGTGTTTCTTTTATTAAATCTAGTATTTCATTTTTCATTGTGTTGTACCTCTTTGTGTTTGTTGATTCAATGTGCATTTTTAAAGCTCCCTATTGTTTAAAGTGTTGTTACTATCATGTTCATCTCTGCAAAGTGCTTTCTGTTCTCAATACAACGAGACCAGTCCTTCGGTATTATTGTGATTTCATCAGAAAACATCGTAGAATCTTCAATCTTTTCCATAATAAATACTGCACTAAATGAACCTGAGCTGAGAGCTGTATGGATTGACAGCTTGTGGAATAACTCCTCTCCGGCACCATATCGACCATCTTTGGTAACATTCTTGTATATGTAGTAAACGTCACCAGTCTCCTTAGATATCCAGAAGCCTTTATTATTGTTAAGAGCTTCGGGGGTAAATCTCTGAGGCTCGTACTGGTTCTCGCAGCCAGCGTAGAAATCTCTGCCTGTAACTTCTGCTGAGATTGCTAGTGCTTCGTCAAATGTAGCTGCTTTGATGTATGGGATTACGTATTTCATGTCTATCTACCTATATATATCAATGAATGTGTAAACATATTACCCAAAGGATTCACCAGAGTACAATGATTTATGTGCATTCTTAAAATTACTTTTTATGTCTTTTTGGTATAGCTTCTACCCTCTTTATATACACTATTAGTTGTCCATTGTTAGACTATTGGTTATCCGGTGTTGGACTATTGGGTACTACATAAGCACTCACATGTCAACCATTAGTTCTACAAATGTCTGCCCCATGTATAACCTGTGGATAACTTGACACCATTTGGTCTGACCAATGTATAACCTGTGGATAACTTATGTATAACCTGTGGATTGGGGATAACCTGTGGATAACTTATGTATAACCTGTGGATAACTTATGTATAACCTGTGGATAACTTATGCCCCCGAGGGGGACTGGCGGCTATAGATTACTTGTAGTACCCACCCGTATACAAAAAAAAGACAAATGGGAACTTAGGTAGTTATTTTACATACAATAATAACAATAATGGTGTATTTAGTAAGACAAAGCCAAGGGATACTTAAGTCTTTGAATTACTTAGGAATTACTTTGTAGATTGTTTATAGTTATTTATACAATTTACTACATAGAAAATTACTTAGGTTTAACTAAAAAATACTTAGGGGTGTCTTTAGTATAAGACAGTCCCTAGAGTAACTAAATGTAACTTTTTTGTAAAATAGTTAAAATAGTTCTTGACATTTAAGAAAAAGTATGCTACACTAAATTAGTAATCTAAGGAACACCAAGATAAAGATTTCTGAATAAACAAAAAACATATTCTTAATGTGAAATCTACAGGGTAGCCCATTAGGCAATTTACACAAGGCAAACTTAAGTTATACTTATGACTACTGATGAAGCTCCAAAGAGGAAGCGTGGGCGGCCTAAAAAGACTGAAATGGTGTCTCGAAAGAGAGGTGCTACTGGTTTATCCAGAGGTAGGCCCAAAGGTGATGCCGCGATTATCAATGAATATAAAGGGAGGATGCTGTCTTCCCCTAAGTCTAAGCTAGTATTAGAGTCTATATTCAATGCAGCACTTAATGATGAACATAAACATCAAGCAGCAGCTTGGAAGCTAGTAGTTGATAGGATAATGCCCCTAAGTTACTTTGAGAAAGATAAGGTAGCAGGGGGTAAAAGTGCTATCAATATCTCCATTACTGGTGTAGGTGGAGAACAAACCACAATATCTTCAGGTTCCACAACAGATGATATAGACGGTGAAGCACAGTATATAGAATAAGAGTACACTATGTCTAACTTTAAATATTTTACAAAAGATGAATTTGCTTGTCAGTACACAGGTAACAACCTCATTGAAGATTCTTTAATACATAAACTTGATTTACTTAGGGAGGCTTGTGATTTTCCATTTATTATCTCTAGTGGCTATAGAGATCCAACCCATCCAATCGAAGCTAAGAAAACTAAAGCGGGTACTCACAGTAAAGGTATTGCGGCAGACATTAAGGTTCAGAACGGTATGCAACGATATTCTATTGTACAACACGCAATATCACTTGGGTTCAACGGGATTGGAGTTGCTCGTAATTTCATTCATGTTGATATCAGGAATAGT
>Ga0114901_1000966_pt1 | contig 17502 bp, 17 predicted proteins | sample MalvireepMed_s16_FD_89686 | JGI IMG/M metagenome (GOLD analysis project Ga0114901, IMG submission 89686) | Marine viral communities from the Global Malaspina Expedition - Malaspina viral metaG DeepMed_s16 | ecosystem: Environmental > Aquatic > Marine > Oceanic | place: Mediterranean Sea... | reverse complement strand
GCGACGCCCTATGAGATTCTCACCTTCATCGGCCGCGGCACCAGCCTGCGCGATTACCAGCGCCTCAAGGCGGCGCTCGACCGGCTGCAATCCACCACCATCTCGACCACGATCCGCCAGCCCGCCGAAGGACGGCGACACCGCTTCTCCTGGATCAATGAATGGCAGGAACGAACCGACGGCGCCGGCCGCCCCGACGGTATCGAACTGATCGTGCCGGACTGGTTTTATCGCGCTGTCCTGGACGATGCGCTGATCCTGACCATCGATCGGGCCTATTTCGATCTGACCGGTGGGCTCGACCGCTGGCTTTACCGGCTCGTGCGCAAGCATGGCGGCCGCCAGAAGGGCGGATGGCGGTTCGATTTTCGTCATCTGCACCAGAAGTCCGGCTCGCTCTCGCCCTATAAGCGCTTTGCCTTCGAACTGCGCGATATCATCCGCCGTCAGCCGCTCCCCGGCTACAGGCTCTTTACCGAGATCGAGACCGGGTGCCGGGCACTGCTCGCCTTCGAGCCATGGCCGGCCTGTGGAAAAGCTGTGGACGGCCTCGTGCTATCGGGAACCCGAACTATCGTGCCATCGGGAACCGGTGGCTCGTGCTATCAGGAACCCGATCCAGGCTTAAGGCACGGAGATCATTCGGCAAATCACGCCCGTAACAGAGAGTCTAACACAGAATCTAACCTTGAAGAGCGCAGGCGCGATGTTGAAAACCTCATCGCCCGCACCGGCCAGGCGCTCAGAGTGACGGTGAACCGGCGGCCGCCAACGCTATCCGATCACACCTCAGAGATCCGCTTCGACACCATGCGCCCGCCGCGCGGTGAGCGTGAGGACGGTCAGCGATGATCGTGGCTTTGCTCAACCAGAAGGGCGGTGTCGGCAAGACGACACTGGCGCTGCATCTCTCCGGAGAATGGGCCGGAAGGGGGCAGAGGGTCACTTTGGTCGATGCCGATCCGCAAGGCTCGGCGCTCGACTGGTCTGAGCAGCGCGGTCATGAGGGCCTGCCGAGGCTGTTCGGTGTCATCGGTCTTGCTCGCGATACGCTACACCGGGAAGCGCCGGAACTGTCCCGGCAGGCCGATCACGTCGTCATCGATGGGCCGCCGCGTGTCGCCGGTCTCATGCGCTCTGCGCTGCTCGCCGCTGACTTGGTGCTGATCCCGGTGCAGCCTTCGCCCTTCGATGGCTGGGCTTCCGCCGAGATGCTGTCGCTCATCGCCGAAGCGCGCATTTATCGGCCCGATCTCGTCGCCCGCTTCGTCCTCAATCGCTGCGCTGCGCGCACCATCCTTGGCCGCGAAACCGCCGCTGCGCTCGCCGATCACGATCCTCCGGTGCTCGTGAGCCGGATCGGGCAGCGTGTCGCCTTCGCCAGCGCTGCCCAGACCGGCCGTCTCGTTTACGAATTGGACGGCGCCACGTCCGCGGCCGCTGAGATCGCAGCGCTGGTTGATGAAATCGAGCGGCTCCCGCGCACGCGGAGGGCGTCATGAGCACCCGAGCGCCCAGGAGCGGCTTTGCCCGCCGGCCGGCCGATCCCGAAACATGGGTGAGAGCCGCAAAAGAGCAGTCGGCCGGCAGGGCGGACGGTGCTGCGAACACGGCGCGGCTCACCATCGATGTGACACCGGCGCAGCGCGGCCGCATCAAGATCGCGGCCTTCGAGCGCGGCATGAGCGCCAGCGCATTGTCTTCACTCAGCCGGACCTTGTCGGCCAGTTTCTCAAGGCGCGGGAACAGGTAGTAGTCGAACGGGGTGCGATTGGCGCGGTCCATGCGCACGACCACGGTAATGTCAGGGGCAAGCGAGGTGTCAAAACGCAGCTTCCAGCGCAAAAGCCCCGCCGGGGTTTCGAAACAGCGCGCGATCACCACCGAGACGCTGAATTCGCCATTGACGATCACCCGGTCGCTCTCGTCCTCCTGCCACGCTTCGCTGCCGCTTGCCTGCAGACCGTCGAGCACCTCGCGCAGGATGCCAGGATGGAGCTGGCGCAGTTCGCGGTTGATCGCGACATAGCGATAGTCCCGCTCCGGGGTGAACCCGACCAGGCTATAGACCCTGAGCAGGCTGCCGAACCGTGAACGGTAAGCGCTGCTCGAGGCCATGGCCTCGCATTCGTCGATGATGATCCCCGAAAGCATGCCCTGACGCTGGTACAGCTCGGCCAGGGCCTTGAGCATCTCTTCATCGCTCAAGTGGAACGAGCGCGCGGCGATGATCGCGCGTGCCGCCTCGAACAATTCGCGCTCGACAATCGCTGCGAAGGCGCCGTCGGCGCGGATCCACATCTCGGGCACATTGCGCACCCGCTTCTTCTTGAGCTTGAACGAGCGGCGGTTCCAGACATTGTCGCCGACATATTTCTCATTGATCAGCAGCTGATGGACCGTGCCGCGGGTCCAGGGCCGGCCAAGATCGGTGGCAAGGCCGCGCGCGTTGAGGTCGGCCGCGATCACGCTTTCGCTTCGACCCTCATGGACAAAGGCGCGGTAGACATCGCGGACCAACGCGACCTCATCGTCCGGCCCGGGCGTGAGGATCACCCGGTCGGTCTGGATGCTCTTGTGCTCGCCGCGGACCAGCACCCCCTTGATCGCGCCATGCTCGTCGATCAGCGTGCGCCTCAAACCAAACCCGGCCGGGCCGCCCTGGCGAAATCCCTTTTCGATCAGCCGGCCTTGCCCGGCAAACACCTTGGTCGAAAGCTCGCGGCTATATTCGCCGGCCATGGCGCGCTTGACGCCCTTGACGATGGTCGAGACCGGGCTGCCATCATTGTCGAATTGCTCGGCGCAATATTGCACCGCAATCCCGGCGCGCCGGCAGATATATTCGTAGTAAGCGCTCTCGTCGGCGTCCTGGAAGCGGCCCCAGCGGCTGACGTCATAGACCAGCACCAAGGTGAAATCGGCCGTGCCGGCCTCAACATCCTCGATCAATTGCCTGAGCGCATCGCGGCCCTCGATCTTGAGCCCGCTCTTGCCAGCATCGGCATAGGTGCGCACGATCTCGATCCCGCGCGCTTCTGCATATTGCCGGATCGCGTCGGATTGGTTTTCAGTCGAATATTTCTGATGATCGGTCGACATGCGGACATATTCGGCCGCGCGCACCAGAGGTGCCGGCTCGGATCGGTCGTCGTCGTTAAGATCCCATCTCGGCAAACTTTGCCCTTTCCTGCTTTACCTGAGGCGGTCCGGGCAACCGACCGCCTCAGCACGTGGCCTCGCCACCGCTTCCGCACCTCGACCAGTTTAACTGCGGAGAGACCGGAAGATGTTGCAGAAAAAGGGCAGGAAATTACCGCCATGGAAAGGTGTCCTGGCCACGCGCCAGATCTATGCGCAAACCATGGCCGAGCTACTGCGCAAGGAGCACGGCGACAGCCACCGTGCGGTCAAGCAGATCATGCGCCAGACCCACGCCAGCGAGCGCACCGTCAAACACTGGCTCTCGGGCCAACACGGTCCCGATACGGTGTTTTTCTTGCGCCTCGTGGTGTCCTCACCCGTCATTCGCGCTTTTGCTCTCGGGATCATCGAGGGACCGGTGGCCGCCAAATTGTCAGGGTCCGTCGATCGCTATGCGCTGGCGGCAGCCAGAGCCGCCTATGTCGTCGGCGAGTTTGCCGGGGGCAGGAGAGCTGCGGATCACCGGCCAAATGACCCTATAGATGACCCTGATCGCGACCCTATGAATGACCCTGATCGGGCAGAACTCAATGAGCGCCAATACTGGTTTCTGGCCAGAGTCGCCGAAGGCGACCGCTGCGGCGCCAGCGAGATTATGGCCTTGTGGCAAGTCAGCCTCAAAACGGCCCGCCGCGACATCGCCGCGCTGAAAACGGCGAACTTGATCTGCTATGTCGGATCGCGGCGGAAAGGGCGATATCGACGAACAACCGGTACTCCGGAAACCCATGAGCGGCCGCTCGGTGGATGAAGTCGTCATTGGGGCCACTTGTTCTTCGTTCCAGCCGCCGACCCGGTCTTATGCGCGTCGTCGCAAGCGCGCGGCCGAAGGCGCCTCGGCTCCTTCACTATGCCTGCAATCGGGGAACTGGTTGCACCCGCTGAACACCGTGCCGTTCCTGTTGCGCTTCTCGACCATCTGCCCGACCAGGCATTTCGGGCATTGACGCAGTGCTGTGCCTTCGATCGTCTCAAAGCGGATCTCGTCGCTCGCGATCTCGCACAGCTCCCGGATATAGCGGGACGGTTGCCGGCTATTGGTGATGAGATAGGCGCCCCGGCTAGCGCGCGTCAGCGCAACGTAGAAGAGACGTCGTTCTTCCGCATATGCGTAGATCTCTGGGCGCGGAATAACCAGATTGAGCAGTTCATCGTCCTCGATGCGGCTCGGCACACCGTAGTCGCCCTCGCTCACATCGAGCAAAACCGTGTAATCGGCCTCAAGCCCCTTGGCCCGGTGAAAGGACATCCCCGAAACCTCGATATGGGCAAAGGCAGGCGGACGCCCTGCGAACGGATCGAGCAGATTGTACCGCCATAAAACCAGAACTTTGAGCTTGGCGTTCGGCTCCTTGCGCCACTGCGCGGCCATATCGCCCAAAGCCGTATCGAGCCGTTCGAGCAGGCGATGGCAAGCCTTGGCAAAATCGGGTCTGCCGCGCTCATCATCGATGGGAATGACCCGGATCGAGCGCGCAATGGCGGGCCGTGTCGAGCGAACCGCCTTGGCGATTTGTTCCGGATTGCGTTGGACGAATTTTGCGGCCGTCTCGGCGATCAGTTGATTGCAGCGGTAGGTCTGTTCCAGTCGTCCCCGCCAGCTTGCTCCGAAATTGGCCTCGAACTGCGTGAAGATCGTGATGTCCGAGCCGGCAAACCGATAGATCGACTGCCAGTCGTCGCCGACAGCGAATACCTTGCTGAACGCCACCTGCTGCTTGAGCGCCTTGATGAGATTGGCGCGCGGCTCGGAGATATCCTGGAACTCGTCGACAAGAATCAGCGAATAGGGGCTCTGATAGCGGCCGGTTTCGACAAGCCTGACGGCATCGGCGATCATGGAATCGAAATCGATCCGATCGGTCTCTTCCAGGCGGCGGGAATAGCCTTGCGCGATCGACCAGACGACCCGGGCATAGAGCTTTGCCCGCTGTTTGTCGTGCAGGGTTTTGGCGCGTTCGAGCAGCATGTCGAGCGTCAAATGGCTGGCGCGAATGTGCTTGATGCAGATCGATATGAGCTTGTGATAATGCTTGATCACCACCGGCTCGAGCGCCTTGGTGATCTCGGCATAGTCCCTGCGCTCCAATGGCACGGCGCGCTGCGCCAACTCGGCTTCGAGCGTGCTCAAAAGCGTTTCGCTGCTGGCCTGGGCCGACGTCGTTTCGAAGAAGTCGATGCCTTTGCGGCGATAGGCCTGCCGCTTGCTCTCGGCATGCACGACATAGTCGGCAAATGGCGAGGTCCCATCGGCGTTGAGTGCGAAGTGCTCATGCACCGTGTCAGCCTGCGGATAATAGAAGTCGGGATGGAGGTGGCGCACCGTACCATCATCGTCTTCGACTGCGATCTGCCGCTCGTATTCGAAGGCAACCGAATGCAGCCACAGCCAGTTGACGATCTTCTGCTCCTGCAGGGACTTGACGATAGTGCCGGCAAGCGAGCCGATCGTGGCAGAGCCCTTCCTGAGGCGATCGGAGACATAGCGATTGTAGTCGGTTTCGGTGTCGAAGACCTCGACCGGAATGTCGGCCTTGGGATGCACCACCAGCAGATCGCTCCACATCCGCGCGAACTCCGGATCGCTCTCGACCAAGGCTTGAATGATCTCTTCGATGACCTTGGTTTCGCCGGCAGGGTGCTCGACCCAATTGGCCAGTTGGGGCGGCCGCCCCTCGACCTCTTCGATAATGCCGCGTCCCAGCGCATGAAACGTCGTGACGCGGCAAGCCAGCTCGCTTTCCTCGACCTGCAGCTGCCGGGCGATCCGGGTCTTCAATTCATCGGCAGCACTCTTATTGAAAGCCAGAAGCAGGATCTCCTCAGGCCGGTAGAGCTGCTTTTCCAGGACATAGGCAACCTTGCCGACCATGGTTGCGGACTTGCCCGAACCCGCCGAGGCCACCAGCAGATTGTTGTCCTCGAGGCGAATGCAGGCTTCGCGTTGCTGATCGGACAGGGACCGCCCGTCGAGATCGTCGAAGAACGGCCCGAATTTTTCCAGCTCCGCGGCGACGAATGCTTCATTATAGGCTTGGCGAACGCCCGGATCCGTCAGGAAGGTGAACGAAGGCGGCAGAGACGCCTTGAGCCTGGCCGGCATCAACTGTGAATTCAGGAGCGGGTGCGCGAGGGCTGCGGCCGCATCGCCTGGAACGCTGGCAATCGCCCGGCCAAGATCGGCTTGAGCGAGATACTGCCTGCTGCCTTCGGTGATTTTCCGAAGCTGGGCATCGACATCGTGCAAGCGGCCCGTTTCGGCGCCAATCAGGCCGAAGAGATGGGTATTGATGAAGGCGTGAAGGTCAGCGACCAATTGCGCGGCGGCTTCGCCCGTCAGCCCGGACAGACCATCCGTTCTGCCGCGAGAGCGGATCTCAACGCTGTACCACAGCAGAGCCTTGCTGGCCGAAATCGACACAATATCGAGGCAGGCAAGCTCGATATCACCTTCCTGGCGCAACCGGATGCGCCCGGACAGTCTCGGGTCCAGGGTCAGCTTCCATTTTCCGGAAGCAAACAAACGCGCAAGAAAGCCGGGGCGGTATGTCTGCGCTCGGCCGGATAACAATTTGCTCAACGCCACCTTCGATATGCCCGAACATCCAGATTCAAAGGGCTGATTATCAGCAACTTGTTGAGATGTTCCAAACCGGTGGCGGGCAGATTTTTGAATGAGCGGTCATGAGCGCCGCCGCGGAAGTGATACTTTGACTGCTAATCGATGCGGCGCACGCGTACCGCCTTAGGCATGCCCTCGACATGCATATACCGGCCCTCGATCACCACACGCGGCCGGTACTTGTACTGATAGCGATAATAGTACTGATCCTGGCGCCAGACCGTTCCATTGGCGAGCTTGACAATGGTATCGCCGCTCCAGCCCGTCCAGGCTCCTGCAATACGCGTCTGCATCGGCGTTGTTCTCCTAGTCGATCCGGCGGACGCGGATGCCGCGGCTCATGCCCTCGACATGCATGACGTTGCCGGACAGGGTCACTGAGGGGCGGTAGGCGTAGCGATATTCATAGTGATATTCCTCCTGACGCCACACCGAACCGTCGGTCAGCCGGACGATGGTGTCGCCGTCCCAACCGTTCCATTCATCCTCAATCTGCCTTCTCATTTGGTCTCTCCTGCCGCCTCCGGCGTCACGCTGCGTTCGGCAAGCGCACGACGTCGGCGATTTCCGCGGCAATCTCTTCAACGGTGTGGGTGGCGGTGCTGCGCGCCAGTCGATCGGCGAGCGAAGCCGAGTAGCCGATCACTTCGCGTTTGGAGACGTTGTGCCAGATCGGCAGCAGGATCTGTTCCCCCGATACGGCGCGGGTGACGAGCCCGTCGAGCTCGTATTCGGGCCAGCCTTTGCCAAAGAACGCCTGCGACAGCACAACCACGCCGAAGCGGCTGCTTCCCAGGCCTCGGTCGATTTTGCGGCGAAGGCTGTCGCCGATTCGCAGTTCGAATTCATCATACCAGACCGACAATCCTGCTTCGCGCAGTGCATTTGCCAGCGGTCGGACGACCTCGTTCTTGTCTTCGGACGCATGAGAGATGAAAACGTCGAACACTCGGCCATCGGGTGCCTCGGGCGGCGCCGCGAGATCATCATCGGCGTCGCGGACGAGTGTGGGGACACTGCGCAGCGGTGCCTCGTTGATTGTGGGCAGAGGGGTGAGCGCCGCACCCGGGACCACCTGAACTCCGGACCGCACCGATCCGCGAAGCCCCTGCATGTCGATGGCAACATGCCAGGTGCCGGAACGCGGCACCGGTAGGCGCACGGGAGAGCGCTTCGCGAGGCCTCCGACATAACTATGGCGACGGCCCGCTTTGTAGCTGTTGAAGTTCGAGCCATCCATGAGGCGGACGTTGGCCGCACTGCCGCTGAGCGTCACCACGACGACACTGCCCCGTTCGACATGCCCCAGATTGTAATGCGTGAAATTCATCGAGCTCTCCGATCGCGTGCGTTCAGCTAAGAGCAGACTGTTCGAGAGCGCGGAGAGCGATCGCGAATCGTCTATCCTTTTCAGGATAAAATTCGCATACGAAGGTGACAAATCCTGTCACCTACGCCGACTGCCTAACGCGGCCCAAAGTCCGGTCCGTCACCATGCGATGGACAGATGCCGCGCGATGCACACTAGGGACTGGTGCCCTGAGAGCTTTTGCTATACCAATCATCTCAATGATTCTTGAATTATTGAGATGATTATGGATGAGAAACGAGCTCTCGCGGCCTGCGCCGCGCTTTCGCAGGAGACGAGGCTACGCATCGTTCGGCTTCTTGTGACGGCCGGGCCGGAAGGAATGTCCGCCGGTGCCATCGGCGAAGCAGTGGACGGCGCGTCCTCTTCGCGCATGTCTTTTCACCTGAGCCATCTAGAACAGGCCGGGCTTGTTGAATCCCGGCGAGCCGGGCGCTCGATTATCTACACCGCGGCGCTCGGGGTGCTCTCGGGCCTTATCGAATTCCTCATGCGCGACTGCTGTCAGGGGCACCCGGAAGTGTGCAACCCGGCCATGGCCGCGTTGTCATCTTGTTGCGAACCGACGAAAGGCACAGCCCATGTCTGATGCAAGCCAACCCGATCGTATTTTCAAGGTCCTGTTTCTGTGTACCGGCAATTCGGCGCGCTCGATCCTGGCAGAAAGCATCCTGAACAAGGATGGCGCGGGTCGCTTTCGTGCCTTTTCCGCCGGCAGTCAGCCCAAGGGGAAGGTCCATCCCCTCGCGTTGAAGGTGCTGAAAAGCTTTGACTATCCTGCCGACGGCTTGCGCTCGAAGAGCTGGGAAGAATTCGCTGCGTCTGATGCGCCGACCATGGATTTCGTGTTCACGGTCTGCGACAGCGCGGCCGGTGAAGCCTGTCCGGTCTGGCCGGGCCAGCCAATGACCGCGCACTGGGGCATCGAAGATCCCGCCCCGGTGGAAGGCTCCGAGATCGAACAGGAAGCCGCCTTCGTTGCGGCCCTTCGCTACCTCAAGAATCGCATCTCCATTTTTACCGCGCTCCCCGTAGCCAGCCTCGACAAGGCATCCCTGCGCGCCAAGCTCGTGGAGATAGGGCAATCGGATGGGGCGTCCTCGTCCCGCAACAGCGCCGCGTGAGGTCAGCCATGGACGTTGTCATCTATCACAACCCCGAGTGCGGTACCTCACGCAATACGCTGGCGATGATCCGCAATGCCGGTGTCGAACCCGATGTCATCGAATATCTAAAGACCCCGCCCTCAAGGGTGATGCTGGACCAGCTCATCCAGCGCATGGGCATATCGGTGCGCGCGCTGCTGCGCGAAAAGGGAACGCCTTATGGGGAGCTCGGTCTTGGCGATCCGGCGCTGACCGACGACCAGCTTCTCGACGCCATGATGGCGCATCCGATCCTCATCAATCGACCGATCGTGGCCACACCCAAGGGCGTGAAACTCTGCCGGCCGTCTGAAGTCGTGCTCGACCTGCTGCCGCCGCAGCAAGACAAATTCATCAAGGAAGATGGCGAGCGCGTCATTGACGAGCACGGTCACCGCGTAGCGACCGCATAAGGGAAATCCATGTCCACATTCGAACGCTACCTAACCCTGTGGGTCGCGCTTTGCATCATCCTTGGCATTGCACTCGGCCATTTTGTGCCGGGCGTGTTCCAGGCCATTGGCGCAGCCGAAATCGCTAACGTCAATCTGCCGGTGGCGGGGCTGATCTGGCTGATGGTTATACCGATGCTGCTGAAGATCGACTTCACGACGCTCGGCGAAGTTGGCCGGCACTGGCGGGGCATTGGCGTAACGCTGTTTATCAACTGGGCGATCAAGCCTTTCTCGATGGCGTTGCTGGCCTGGCTGTTCATCGGCTGGCTCTTCCGGCCCTTTCTGCCGGCCGGCCAGATCGACAGCTATATCGCCGGCCTGATCATTCTTGCCGCTGCCCCGTGCACGGCGATGGTGTTCGTGTGGTCGCACCTGACCAAGGGCGAGCCGCATTTCACGCTCTCCCAGGTCGCGCTCAATGACGCGATCATGGTGGTGGCCTTCGCGCCGATCGTTGGCCTGCTGCTCGGCCTGTCGGCGATCACCGTACCATGGGGCACGCTCGTTTTATCGGTTGTGCTTTATATCGTGATCCCGGTGATTATCGCCCAGATCGTGCGTCGCTATTTGCTGGCGGCAGGCGGGCAAGCCGCGCTCGACCGGCTGCTCGCCAGGCTAAGCCCGGCCTCGCTGACGGCGCTGCTGGTGACACTGGTGCTGTTATTCGGCTTTCAGGGCGAACAGATCATCGCCCAGCCGATGGTCATCGGGCTGCTCGCGGTGCCGATCCTGATCCAGGTCTATTTCAACTCCGGACTTGCCTATTTGCTGAATCGGATCACGGGCGAGCAGCATTGCGTCGCCGGCCCTTCGGCCCTTATCGGTGCCTCCAACTTCTTCGAACTCGCCGTCGCCGCTGCCATCAGCCTGTTCGGGTTCCATTCGGGCGCGGCGCTCGCCACCGTCGTCGGCGTTCTCATCGAAGTGCCGGTCATGCTCTCGGTCGTGTGGATCGTGAACCGCTCGAAAGGTTGGTATGAGCGGGGCAGCAAGACCGTGGCTGTCGCGGAGGCGAACCACTAATGCTGAACGCTCTGCCCAATATCGATCCCGGTTGCATCGATGTTCCCGATATTGACCGGCTGCGGGCGTCGCCTTCGGCGCATCGGCCGCGCATCCTGCTGCTTTATGGCTCGCTTCGCGAGCGCTCCTATAGCCGGTTTCTGACGCAGGAGGCCGAACTACTGCTGAATGCCTTTGGCGCCGAAACACGCATCTTCGACCCGACCGGCCTGCCATTGCCGGACGGAGCGGAAGTCGCTCACCCGAAAGTGCAGGAGCTGCGTGACCTGTCGCTCTGGTCGGAGGGGCAGGTCTGGACGAGTCCCGAGCGGCACGGCGCGATGAGCGCGGTGATGAAGGCCCAGATCGACTGGATTCCCCTTTCGGTCGGGGCCGTCCGGCCGACACAGGGCCGAACACTGGCCGTCATGCAAGTATCGGGCGGCTCCCAGAGCTTCAACGCCGTCAATCAGATGCGGGTGCTTGGTCGATGGATGCGCATGGTGACGATCCCCAACCAGTCATCCGTCGCCAAGGCGTTCCAGCAATTCGACGAGGCCGGCCGCATGAAACCGTCCTCCTACTACGATCGCGTGGTCGACGTGATGGAGGAGCTGGTCAAGTTCACGTTGCTCACACGGGATGTCTCGACCTATCTCACCGATCGCTATTCGGAGCGCAAGGAAAGCGCCGAAGCGCTGATGGAGCGCGTGAACCTTTCGGCCGCCACCTGATTTGCTCGCCGATGATGATGACGGCTCCGGCCTTCTACGACCCTATGTTGCCAGAACCTCTTCAAGCTGCCGCACCAGTGCCTGGCGTTTCTCAGCCTTCAAACCATCGAGGTTTTGTTGCCGCCATCGCACGGCCGGCAGTTCGGCGCCGGCCTCCAGGTTGAGGGCTGGCCAGTCGGGTTCGCCGCGCTCGAACGCCAACAGAAATTGGCGGTGCGCATTGGGCATCTCTCCGACGATGTCGGCAATCAGTGCTTCACGCGCCGCAAGCAGGGTCTCGAGTTCGACCGGTTGTCGCGTCATGCCGACGAAACCTCGGTCAAATTCTACCGCAATATCTTTGCGCCGCACCGCCAGAACTTCGGCCATGGGGCGGTCGTGGCTGATCAGGTAGATGAGGAAGGCCCGACGCAGCGCATCGTCGATGCCTTCATTCGCCAGAAGATCACGCACGTCGAACAGATCGCGTGGATGCTGACGGTCGAGGGCGGCGACAATCTTGCCGGCGTAGAGATCGGGAAACGAGACGATCCGCATTTCGGCAAAGCCGAATTCATCTTCCACGCTGGGGGAGACCGACCGTATGGCGGGCTCGAACACGCAGCCACGCAGGACCGGCGTCACCTCAATCTTGATTTGCGCGCCATCGCCACGGACGACGAGCTTAGTGATCACATTCTCGCGCGAGCGTGACGGAGCGACACGGGAGCCGCGGACTGACTCGGTAATGCGCTCAGCGATGCGCGCCATCGCCGCATTGATCGTTGCAAGCGAGGTCGCGCGGTCCTGCACTGGCAGGTAGGTAAGATCGATATCGACCGAGAGGCGCGGCAGGTCGCGCACGAACAGATTGATCGCCGTGCCACCCTTCATCGCGAAGCACTCTTCCGCAACCACCGAAGGCAGTGTGCGGATCAGTAATGCGACCTGATTTCGGTAAGTGTCCGCAAATGCCATCAATACGCCTCGGCCAGTTCCTTGGGGACAGTGATCTCGTAGGTCGGGTCGTACCTGCCGTCCTTGACCAGCATGCGCTTGCCCGAACCCAGTTCGATTGCGGTCCGGTCGACTTGCTTGAGCCATGCATGGCGATGCCGATCGGCAAAGAAGAAGAACAGGCGCTTCACCTTCACACTGCGGCAGCGGACAAGCAGCTTCTGGAGCCGCCTCGGCGCAAGATCGCTCAGACCTTCCATCAGCACGTCGACCTGATCGAAGCTCTCACGCTGGGGCAGCTCATCGAGAAGTTCGAGAACCGCCCGTTCGGGCGTCGATACCGTCAACGGCCAATCCCATTGCCCCCAGGGCAGAGCGCGCAATCCGGCGTCCTGAAAAGATCCCGCAACTCGCGCATCAGGTGCGCGGTCCGAAACGAGGGAAGGAAAGCTGACATCCTCCAGGTCGGCCCCGAAGAGCGGCGAGCTGTTGTGATATACGAACCGTTCCTTCAGTGGGAGCGTCGTGAGCCAGCTGGGCGGCTTCGCTGGACCGTGAAGATGGATCTCGGAACGATCCTGTGAGAGGTAATGGGCATAGCCTTGCAGCTCGAGGGCTGTCCGGCCGCCAACGGTGAGACGATAGCCGAGAAGCGTCTGCAGCGAGACGACCACCTGCTGCCAGCCAAGCTGTCCGCGAGGGCGCCGATACACTCGGCGTGCCGGCTGCTCGAGCCAGCCAGAGGCAACATATTTGGTGCGCAGCGAGGTTGAGTAGCCTTGAGCGGAAAGCCACGCGGCATCGACGAGCAGGCCCTCAGGCAGGACCTGTTCCAGTTGCTTTAATTTTCCTATTGTTTGCTCACTCATAGTGAGTGTTTTAGCATATTTTCAAACCAAGCGCCAGTTTGAAGATGCCCTGGTTTGCTGCTTTGTGGTTAGCAAATCGGCATAAACGCAAACTGACCTCTTGTCCGAGGCAGGCTGCTCGTTGTGGTCAGCGGTGTTTTCTGCTACAGATTGGGTCAATCTGTGGGACGGCGTTCACAGGGTCGAGACTGGCGATTGACGCCGATTGTCCTTGAAACCCACAAATTTTTTTTCGACCCTTTTTCCCTTTAAAATCAAAAGCGTAACATTTTGACTAGCCAGTAGTCGGTTTTTGCGCGCCCCAAGGCCATAATTATACGTGATATCAACGGCTTAATGTTGGTTTGGACGATTGAGTGGGAGTAAGCGGCCGCCCGCTCGCAAGGACCGTCCGCCCCTGCGGCCTTTGCCGCCTTGTCAGCTCGCTCTTGCAAGCAGGGACGGACCGCCTCTACCGCGCATGAACACAGATCATGTCGTGCAACAGCAAGGGGCGCGCGGCATGACATTTTCCTGCTTGATCCGGATCGACACGAGGCGGGCCAAAGAATTTCCAGCGACATCGCGCCACTCTCCGGCAATCATGGAGGGGAGATGCCCGGCAAAGTCGTCTGCGCAGTCGATCAGGCGCTGGCTGTGATCACCCCTTTTCGTCCCGAAGCATCGGCTCGCGCGGCATGATCGAGCATCCGCCAAGCGTGCCGACTTGCACACCGGAAATCTTAGGATCGCATTCCACCGACATAGCCGCCGCGCGGCCGCTCAAGTAGGCATTGATCCCAAGACGAGACCGGCACTACAAACAGTTCAATTGACCATGAACCTTTGGAAACTTGGACTGCCACGGCACGTTGATGGCTGCACAGCTGAGCATGACGCCATGGAGAACGCGTGAGGGAGTTTCGAAAGCACGCGTGGATCTCTCCGGCGGTCAAGAAAAGCGCGATGGTCGCAGCGGGGATTATCTGTATTGCCGTGATTGCCTTGGGCACCTTCCCCGTTGGATTGTTAAAACGAGCAGCCGAAAATCGCCTATCCTCTGCCTTCGGCGCACCTGTCGACATAGGTTCGTTGAACCGGGCTGAGGTCTTTTCCTTTACGCCGGAAATCTCCGTTCGCGATCTTCGCATCGGACAGCCCGAAGGGGCTGGAAAGGGCAATTTCGTCAATGTCCGCCGAGCCAGTGCCCGTATCCCTGTTTGGCCTCTGATCACCGGCAATGTCACTATCCGATCACTACACATCTCCGGGCTCAGCCTGGCACTGGTGCGCGACGCACAAGGCAACAGCAACTGGGCGGGCAAGGCGGATCAGCAGCGCAGTGATGGCCGAAACCCCCTTCAGCTTGAACAACTTATTATCGAGGACAGCCGGTTCTCGCTACGCGATGGCAAGCGGCGGCTTGATCTGGCCGGAAGCATATCCGCTGACCAGACAAGTGGGCTTGCCCTCAACGCTGCAGGTACATTCAATGACTCTCCCGCACGCCTCAGTTTCAGTGGCGGTCAGCCCGCGAAAGTCGATGCTGGCCTCGGCTGGCCCTTCCGCGCGCGACTTTCATCCGAATTGCTGGTCCTGGCCGCAGAGGGAACGATGGCGGGCGCGCTCAATACACGCGATATGCACATCGCCATACAGGCGCGCGCGCCGAGCCTCAAACAGCTCGATTATATTATCGAAGCAGGCCTGTTCGGCACGCAGTATATCGACCTGAACAGCACTGTCCGCCATCGCGGCGAGGACTGGTTCATCGACACCCTGAAGGGGACGATCGGCCAGTCGCAGATCGATGCGAAAGGCAGCGTGATCAAGCGCGACGAAAGATCCCTGATAGACGCGACCATCCATTCCTCACGCCTCGATTTCGATGACCTGTCCGATCATGCTGGACTGGCCGAGGCGCGGGCGAAAGAGGCGCGGATTGGTCCGCGCGTTATTCCGGACACAAGGATAGATCTGAGCAGAATGGGGCCGACCGACGGCAAGATCCGGTTCGCCATAGACCGTCTGGTCGTAAAAGGGGGGTCGGCGTTTCGCAGTCTGAAAGGCGATCTATCCCTGCAACACCGTGTGCTGCGGCTGGACCATGTGAAGGCGGGCCTAACCTCGGGCAGCATGACCGGCTGGGTGCAGGTGGATTCTACAACCGCCCACCCCGTGCTTTCGACCGAGTTACGAGTGGAGGGTACGTCTCTTGAAACGCTGATCGGCGAACCGGATATAATCAGCGGGCCGCTGCGCGGTCTGATCAGGATTACCGGTTCGGGGTCTACGATCCGGGAGGCATTTGCCAGGGGCGACGGAAAAATTGCATTCGTTGCCAGTAAGGGGTCGACGAACCGAACGGCCGCTTTCGTGCTGGGCCGGGATCTTGGTGGCGCTATCGGTCAGCAACTGCGGGACGGGGACGCTCGCGCGTCACTACTCTGTGCCGTCCTCTCGTTCAGGGCGGAAGACGGGGTGCTCCAGCCTGATCCGGTGGTGATCGCTACGAACATTTCGGATGGTCACGGTTCGGGGCAGATCAACCTTGACGGAGAAACGGTCGCGCTGGTCATCGATGGCAGCACCGGGCGTGACGCCGCGCTGAAGCTGGCCAATCCCATCCGTGTCGGTGGCACGTTGTCGCGCCCCACTATAAGGATAGACGAGGGCGCCATGGATGATGGGGGACCGGGACGCGGTATCGCCCGGGCCATCGGAAGGTCCATTGGCAGTGCCTTTGGCCTGCGGGGAAAGAACAGGGATGATACCAAACGCTCAGCGGGACCGTCGGCACATTGTGGCGAACTCTCCGCCTCAGCGTTGCGATAACCAGGGGAGAAGAAAGAGCGGCGTGCCACTCTGGCCTGCGACGGCGTTGCCGCTGTCGCCAGCATAGCGGTCATGCCTCGCTCGAAGCGTGAACCTCAGAACCTGCCGTACAATCCAGATAGGTTGGGGCCATTTGCAAAGGCAGGAGGTGGCCCTCGTGAGCATCGACGGCGTGCAACAGGCCGCCTAACGCCTTGGGCTCCAGTAACGCGGCACGATGCTGCGTTTTGGGAGTGATCAATGCTCCACGCAGATCTGCCGAAACGTCACGTTGGGCGCGACCAGTGACAATCGCATAGCGGAAGATAGTCCCGAACGTGCTGCGGAGGGGATTCGCTGTTTCGTACCGACCCCGAGCCGCGACCTGGCGCAGGACCTCCAGCAATTCGGGTGCCGTAAGGTCTGCGATCGATCGAGTGCCGATGAGCGGGTAAGTTAGATCAAGCAGTCAGCGCATCTTCTGAAGGGTCTTGAGTGCCTGGCCCTCCATTTCCAGCCGGGCGAACCATTCATCGGCGATGGCCTGAAAGGTTTCCTCCGCCTTGGCCGCTACTCGCGGATTTTTTCCTTGCGAACTTTAGTAAGATCTCGGCCATCAGCCAAGGCTCCACGTGCTTCTGACCGCTTCTCCCGAGCCTTCGCGAGAAACACGTCCGGATAGTTCCCAAATGAAAGGGTCTTCTGGCGGCCGAGGAAGCGGTAGTTCATGCGCCACAGCCGTCCACCTGAGGACCCAACCAGCAGATACAGCCCAGACTATCGGCCAGTTTTAAGCCTTTTCCCTTGTTTTTGGCAGCGTTTATTGCCGTGAGGGTGAGCGCCGTGATGGTATTCTTCAGGAATAGCATCACCGAGCGGTGGCTGCCGGTGTATCCCGGGGACGTGCGGGGACGATGGGTTGTTGAGAAACCCACATTTTCGCCCAACTTCTGGACGGCGCTGGATGCAGCTGGATGAGGGAAAAGGAACAAATGGTGCCGGGGACGGAATCCAAGAGATGAAATAAGGATTTGATTCCAAATTCTTGATTGCTCGTCAGCCGCAGAGAGATACCGCAAAATGTACCACGAGGCTAAATCGATGGGCCTACACCTAGCTTAAAGCTATAATATCATTCAAGAATTCTGCAAGCGGTATCCATTTTTATCCGCTCTCGTCCGAACATTGAGAAATCCTCAAGTTTTGACCATGGGTTCGGTTCCCATTTGAACGGCTTTAGCGTCTATGTTGGTTAGGTTTCGTGGACAAAGCTTGACTGGGTGACTCCGGATTGATTCAAGGCTGCTTTTTGGGAGGCAGACTTGGGCGAACGGATCGGTGTTTCGGATGAAGAATGGGCACTGATCGGACCG
>Ga0114901_1000965_pt1 | contig 17502 bp, 18 predicted proteins | sample MalvireepMed_s16_FD_89686 | JGI IMG/M metagenome (GOLD analysis project Ga0114901, IMG submission 89686) | Marine viral communities from the Global Malaspina Expedition - Malaspina viral metaG DeepMed_s16 | ecosystem: Environmental > Aquatic > Marine > Oceanic | place: Mediterranean Sea... | reverse complement strand
GTAGTTTTCAGGATGGGTCTCATTGATACAGTTGCCCCTTACGGTTACAGGGGTAGATTCAAAAAGACCTGTGCCGCCCAATTGTTCGACCAAAATTTTGATGTAGTCATAATAGGGGCGTGAAATCCCATACATTTCAATGTGCAATATATCGCCAGGCTGAAAAGGATCGATATGCTCATCTTCATCCTCCTCGATCTCGTACCACCAATCAATTTCATTTCCGTTCAAGAATCTATCTTCGCCCACTTCCAGACCGGGCAGCAGATCGCCTTCCCGCTGAAATCTGAAGAGATAGTTGTTACCTTCCTCTTCGGGATCGGTGAAAACGATGTGGACTTCAAGTTCCTCGTCATTGAATCCTTCCTCCCGGTTTTGAAAAATGTCGGTAATATCGGTCACTGGCGTCATGGTTTCTGTGGCGGTATAGACCTCTCCGTTGTGCTCGATGCGTAAGGTATAGGATTGTGCCAATACAGGTTCAAAGGTCGTGGAAAGATATTCTCCATTGCCTTGGTCTGCAAAGACAAAAACATCACCGCTCGTATCATTGGTCACCACCACGGATGCACCAGTAACTTCTGTGATGGTACCCGTGTTAAAAAAAGGAGTGGATTCGCTCAAACGGATGGTCTGTTGGTTGCCCGCGGTCCCTTTTTCCCAATCCAAGGATGCCTCTACCACCAATCGTGTGGGACCATTTTGGACCTCTACATCCACCACGTCAACGCACGAAGCAAAAGCAATGACGATAATAACCAGTATGATTTTTTTAAATGTTTTCATTGTATAGAATTTAAAGTTGTAGGTCAATGAGGGTACAATGCCAAAAATAGCTGTCCGGGTAGCTTGGTTGGCGCCCGTCTCCAGATTTTGACCAAAAGAAATCGAGGCTGCATTTTTTCTGTTGTAGAGGTTATAGATGCTAAGCACCCATTCTCCTTTAAAACGCTTGTTCTGATATTTCCTAGGTTTGTAATTCAAGGAAACGTCCATCCGATGATAGGCGGGCAAACGGTCTGAATTTCTTGGTGCATAGGTGGCAATGGACAGGTCTTCGTATACATATTGCCCATTCGGATAGGTTACCGGCCTTCCTGTTTGAAAAACCAAATTGGTCCCAAAACTCCATTGATCATTCAGTTGATAAGCACCAGAAATGGAAATATCGTGGGTCCTGTCAAAAGCAGAATTGTACCAGTCGCCATCATTGATGCCCGGACCACCGGCGGTTCCTCCCAAGGTCCTTTGTTCAGACTTGGAAAGGGTGTAGGCGATCCATCCGGTGAAGTTGCCCTCATTCTTTCGCAACAACAGTTCCAATCCGTAGGCCCTCATTTCGCCGTTCAAAATCTCAGTTTCTATGGTATTCTGGCCAATGAGGTCCGACCCGTCTATATAATCGATTCGGTTGTCCACGGTCTTATAATAGGTCTCAACTTCCAAGGAGTATACCTTATCCAAAAAATTGCGGAAATAGCCCAAAGCATATTGGTTGGACAATTGTGGTTTGATAAAAGGGCCACTGGGCGTCCAAACGTCCAATGGGGTCACCGATGAAGTGTTCGATAACAAGTGGATGTACTGTGCCGTTCGGGAATAACCGGCCTTGATGGACGAATTCTCATTGAGAAGATAGGCCAAGGAAACCCGGGGGCTCAAGATTGCCGAAAGTCTCGATGGTCTCACTTTTGGCATAGTCCTCTTCCCCAATGGCCTCACCCCTTTCATAAATGCCCAACAGGGAATTGTATACCACAGGTTGGCCGTTCGCGTATTTGGAAATGGGTTGTCCGCCCAAGCGAGAAAAGGCACTGTACCGCATACCGTACTGTAGGGTCAGGCTGGGGGTCAGTTTATGCTCTGCATTGATATAGATGCCACTTTCCAATGCCCTTTTCTGGTCCAGTTTCAACGGATTTACGGGAGATGTATCCGCTGTTGGGTTCACTTCCCCTGGATCAAAATCGTAATAGATGCCATTCGCCCCAAAATCCAGGTTGAAGGCATCGCTCAAATAATATTTGAAATCATATTTAAGGTTGTAATTGGTGATGGAAGAGATCCATTCAAATTCATCCTGGGCAAATTCCAGATCGTAGTCATATCGGCTCCAAATTGCAGAAAGGTTGGAGAACAAACGGTCATTGAAGATGTGGTTCCAACGTAGGTTGCCCGAAGCATTACCATAACTACTGTCAAAACTGCTCCCCAATTTAAAGGCATCCCGGCCAAAATAACCGCTCAGAAATAATTTGTTGTTAGGATTGATTGCATAATTGGTCTTGAGATTCAAATCGTAAAAACTGACACTGTTGTCTTCCCCTGCGGCTTTGAGCAATAGGTCTACATAGGAACGGCGACCGGCAATCAAAAAGGAGCCTTTTTCGCGAAAAAGGGGTCCCTCGGCCGTCAGCCTGCTGGAGATGACCCCGATACCACCTGTGAGGGCAAAGTTTTTATTGTTGCCGTCCTTTTGACGGATGTCCAATACTGAGGAGACCCTGCCCCCAAAGCGTGCAGGAATACCTCCTTTGTAAAGTTTAACATCTTTGATGGCATCGGCATTGAACACCGAAAAGAATCCGAACATGTGCGAAGTATTGTAAATGATGGCCTCATCGAGCAATACCAAGTTTTGGTCCTGGGCGCCTCCCCTAACATGAAAACCTCCTGTTCCTTCCCCGTTGTTGGTGACGCCGGGCAACATCTGCAAGGATTTAAGCACATCCACTTCCCCGAGCACTACGGGCATCTGCTTAACCGTGCCCATGTTCATCTTCACCACACTCATTTCGGGTTTGCCCAAAAGGGCACGTTCCGGCTCATCCGCGGTGCCGACCACCTCATCCAGTTCGGTGGAGAACTCTGAGACTACCACATCGTTTTTCAAGTCCCTCTCCAGATTGATCATCATGTTTACCTCATTATAGCCCATGTAAGAAATCCTTAGGATATATTCCCCTGCCGGAGCCGTGATGGAATAAAAACCATATTCATTGGTTATTCCACCGATCGTGGTCCCTCCCAAGAGCACCGAAGCCCCAAAAAGGGTTTCCCCATTGTTTTTGTCGGTAATGGTCCCACTTATGGTGTAACTTTCCTGTGCCATGGCCTGTGCACAGCCCAAAAGGAAAAGCAACAACCAAACGGTGCTTTTGGCCGTCTGGCCCAATTGCGTTCTTCTGTTCATTTTTTGAAGTTTTGATGATTGTATTGTTTTATGTTCACCACCATAGACAGTTCAAGAAATGAAGGGTTGCACACATTTCTTTTTTTTGATCATTTTTAAAGTATTTGATAATTTTTTGCACGCAGGTGCAACCTTTTACTTTTGCATTTGTCTTTAGCTCAAACAAGGCATCAACCTAAGCCATTGGAAACAGACATCCGTTTTACGCATAGATCCATAGTGGAACAGTGCAAAGCAGGAAATGCCAGCTCGCAATATGAGCTGTATTCCCGCTATGTGGATGCCATGTACAATGTGGGGCTTCGGTTTTTGGGAAATACTGAAGATGCCGAGGATATAGTGCAAGATAGTTTTGTAGAAGCCTTTAAGAACCTTGACCACTTTAAGTATGAAAGTAGTTTTGGCGCTTGGCTTAAGCGGATTGTCATCAATAAAAGCATCAACCATCTGAAAACCAAACGTATCTCTGTAGTACCCATGGAAGCGCATGAGTTTCATTTGGCAGATGAGGAACCTGTAGAGGCCGAGGCAGTGGATATTTTGAAAGTGAAAAAGGGCATTGCCCAACTCCCGGATGGTTACCGGGAGATCATCAATCTGTATTTGATTGAAGGATATGACCATGTGGAGATTGGGGAGATCTTGGGTATTTCTACCAGTACTTCCAAATCCCAATACCACAGGGCCAAGAAAAAATTATTGGAAATCATCAATGAACTGTAATGGACAATTTTGAAAGACATATCAGGCACAATGCAGGTCAATTTGACGGGCATAAAGCGGACAAGGACAAAATGTGGGCAAAGATTTCAGAAGGACTACGTCAGGAGAAACCCAAAGTAATCCCTTTATGGAAAAGGCCCCTGTTTCGTGTGGCTGCCTCTGTGCTATTATTGTTGGGTATTGCTTCGTTTTTTGGACTGGCAGTATTTAACAACAGTGCCGACAAAACACAGTATGCTTCCAAAGAATTGATGGAGATAGATATGTATTATAAAGACCTGGTTTCCTACCAAGTGCAATTGGTAAAAAACAACCAGGCCCTTTCCGAAGAAAACAAAGCGGAGTTCCTGTCCTTTATGGATGAACTCGATGCCGAATATGAAGTGCTTAAGAAGGAAATGCAAAAAAACCTTGACAATGAGCAAGTGCTGGAAGCCATAGTGGGCAATTATAAAAAGCGCATTGAACTCATTGAGAATTTGTTGCACCAGTTAAACGAATCTAAAAAACCGAACGGAGATGATTATGGATACACGTTATAGAATGATCCTATGGATTGCCTTGCTACTGGTTTCGGTACATTTCGGAATGGCCCAGGAAAAGGTATTCAAAACCATTGAGAAAAGCTTCCCCTTGACAAACTCGGACGAGTTTAGATTAGAGAATAAATATGGTAATGTTACGCTCAAGGGATGGGACCAGAACAAAGTTCTGGTGAACATTTCCATTACTGTTAACCATCGTAAAAAGGAAAGTGCAGAGGACCTGTTGGAGCGTATCAACCCAAATATAAAAACGAGTAACGGTTATATTTCCATTGTTTCGGAAATCACCAATAAAAATACGGGATGGTTTGCCGATCTTCTAAACAGTGCAAATCCCATTGATTTTGACCGGAGCCATGTGCAAATAAACTATGAGGTATACCTTCCCCAAAAAGCCGGACTCAAGATTACCAATCGTTTTGGGGATGTGGTCATTGAAAACTGCTCAGGTACCCTAAATACCTTGATCGAGCATGGTGATTTGTGGATCGGGGAAAGTTTAAACAAGGCCGATATTGTTTTGAGATATGGGAAAGTCCGCGCCAAGGATTTGAACTATGCGGATCTGGATTTAAAAATAGGTGAATTGGATATGGAAAATTCAAAAAATCTACGTTTGCGAAGTGATGGTACGGAAATCCATATGAATTCGGTCAATTCGTTGGAGGTATACTCCAACAAGGACAATATCTCCATAAACGAAGTGGGTTCCCTATTTGGAAATTTGGAATTCACAACATTCAAATTGGAACGGTTGGCAGGCGATGCGGACATGAAAATGAAGATTGCGGATTTTCAGGTGTACAACATTATAAACCCATCTGCTGAAATATCCATACAGCAAGAATCTGCTGATATCACACTTACAGTAAGTCATTTCTCTCACCGCTTCACGGCAACCTTGGAGCAAGGTGTGGTGCGCCTGCCCAAATCTTTTGAGAACGTCAGCTCCGAAATGTTGGACAAGGGCCGTAGGCTTCGAAAAATAGATGCCACCTATGGAAAGGAAAGAAAAGGAAGCATTTCCATACAAGGTGAAAAGGGAATAGTGACCATTAACGATTAAAAAAACACTAAAAAATGCAACCCTTTGCCCAATGCATTGTCTTTAGAAAAAAATCAATCAGAAATCCAATAAAAATGAACAATCAAAAAGCGACAATTTTCTTACTTTTCTTACTAATGGGTACCCTGGGGTTCGCTCAGGATGATGATGGCCAATACATTACCTTCAATGACCGAAAGAATGTGGTGCATGGGGTCTACCTAGGGTTATCCACCTACTTTGGTGAAATTGAGGGTGAGGACACTTACATTGGAGGACTAAAAGTGGCCTACGTGGCCAACAGACAGTTTGAAGTAGGTTTCATGGCCAGCATACTGTATTCCGAACAGAACATCTTTAATCCGAGAACAAACAACAATGATGATATAGTTGCCGTATATGGGGGACTACATTTAGAACCCATCTTGTTTGGCAAAAATAGGGTAAGCTTATCCTTTCCCATATTGATTGGCGGTGGTGGTATGGGCTATGTGGACCATGACGCTGTGCGAAGGGATGAGAATGTGGACCTTGACGAAGACGACATCGATGCCATATTTGTTCTGGAGCCGGGCATGAACGTTCTGTTCAATGTGTCCAGATATGTCCAATTGGAAGCAGGGGTGCGGTACAGAATGTCCAATAAAATTGACCTCGCACAAAGTCCGGTGGACAGGCTCAATGGTTTTTCTGGGGGTATCGGGGTCAAGTTGGGTGTGTTCAACATGGGCCGTAACCGATATCGAAAACAACTGGACTGATGGGAAATTTCAATCGCTCCCACCATCCGATCAACACATTACGGGTCTATTCAAAAAACGAACAAGTATTCGCACAAAACGGAAACAAGGGCTGGTCGGCCATTCCATTTCAATGGGTCTCCGTCCCATCTATCAATCGATAGTATTTTCAAACATTCATCACATCAATCAAAAAACAATCAAAAATGAAAACACGGATCAGTGCCACACTGCTCATTGTGCTATTGACCCTTTTTTCTTCCTGTGACCATGAAACCATTCATGCGCATGGAGAGGTGACCTCTGTATATCATAACATAGAAGGTTATACTAGGTTGAGGGTTTCCGATGCATTTCAAGTGTATATCAATTTTTCCGAGGTTGAGGAAGAAATCCGCATGGCGGCCAATGACAATCTACATGAAAAAATTGTGGTCGAAAAAGACGGGGACGAATTGGTCATCCGGTTGATAAGCCATACTTCAATAAAAGGCAAGGCCGTTATGAACGCGTATATCACCACCACAGATCTTTCTGCATTCCGTCTTGACGGGGCGTCCCGATTGGTCTTGGAAAATGTATGGGATGTGCAGGACGGTAAAATTGGGGTTTCTGGCGCCTCTGATTTCAAAGGAGAGGTGGTTGCTGACCGATTGGAGGTGGACCTTGATGGCGCTTCGTCCATCGATGTGACCGGAAGCGTTTCATTTTTGGATGCGGAGCTTTCCGGAAGTAGCGATCTATTGGATTTTGGGTTGGACGTTTCCAATTTGGACATTGACCTTTCGGGTGCCAGTACCGCATTTCTCTCCGTGGAAGAAACTATTAGAGTGAAAGCTTCCGGTGCCAGTACCCTTAATTACAAGGGAGACGCCACCATATTGAAAAGTGAGCTGTCCGGGTCTTCCCGTGTTATCAAAAAAGATTGAATTGCTGGCGTGGTCAGTGTCGCTGCTCCAGAATATTGACCACGTCACTGAGCTTAAAGTTCTTGGCCTTCAACAAGATCAGATAGTGGAACAATAGATCTGCACTTTCGTTCAGGAAAAGGTCGTCGTTGGTATCTTTGGCCTCAATGACTGTCTCCACAGCTTCCTCACCTACTTTTTGGGCTATTTTGTTGATGCCTTTTCGGAACAATGATGCCACGTAGCTATCTGGATTGTCCGGATCATTTTTTCGGGATTCGATGATGTTTTCCAAGGTAGACAAAAAGCCGTATGCCTGAACATTTTCCTCGGCCCAACAGGTATCGGTTCCTTTGTGACAGGTTGGTCCGACTGGGCTTACACTGACCAAAAGTGTATCGTTGTCGCAATCCACTTTTATATCGACGAGGTTCAGGAAATTTCCACTTTCCTCACCCTTGGTCCAAAGCCGTTGTTTGGAACGACTGAAAAAGGTCACTTTTCCTGTTTTCTGGGTATTATCGAATGCTTCTTGGTTCATATAGCCCAACATGAGCACATTCTTGGTCTTCGCATCTTGGATGATGGCAGGTACAAGACCTTCAGGGTTTTTGGTAAAGTCAATTTTCATACTATGTTGTTTTTGAATCTATCATATCTCGACAACTCCTTCAACTGCGCTCAGGATGACAGTTTGATATGGCAATCAATTATATTCTAACAGGAATCCCTTCCCTCTTCAATTCGTTCTTCAGATTTTGTATTTCAATCTCCTTGAAATGGAACACACTGGCAGCCAAGGCAGCATCCGCTTTTCCTTCCACAAAGGTATCGGTAAAATGGGAAATGGTTCCGGCACCTCCTGATGCAATGATGGGAATGTTCACCGATTCGGACAATTGCGCCAATGCCTCGTTGGCAAAACCATTTTTGGTGCCATCGTGGTCCATGGAGGTGAACAATATCTCTCCCGCTCCCCGCTCTTCCACTTCTTTGGCCCAATCGAATAGATTGATTTCGGTTGGAACTTTACCGCCCACCAAGTGCACTTTCCAAGTGCCGTCAATCTGTTTGGCATCGATGGCGACCACAATGCATTGGGAGCCGAATTTGGCAACCAATTCGTTGATGAGTTCTGGTCTTTTTACCGCTGAAGAGTTGATGGAAACCTTATCGGCGCCATTCTTCAATAAAATGTCCACGTCTTCCACTGAAGAGATGCCACCACCTACCGTGAACGGAATGTTGATGGTTTCCGCCACATGATAGACCAGTTCTGCCAAGGTCTTACGCTTTTCCTCTGTGGCCGAAATATCCAAAAAGACGAGTTCGTCTGCCCCTTCTTGGGCATAAATGGCAGCTAGTTCCACAGGGTCTCCGGCATCACGAAGGTCCACAAAATTGACGCCTTTCACGGTGCGTCCGTTTTTGATGTCCAAACAAGGAATGATTCGTTTTGTAAGCATGTTTTTTGGAATGGCGTTATTCGTTCTTCACATTCAAATCCACCCCATCATAAAAGCCCAAATCGGTGTTTTCCAACAGTTTGGTCCAAAGGGCAATCTGCCCTGTATGGTAGGACAAGTGTTCTGTGACGTGGATGATGTTCCCAACCCCGGAAAAATTAAATCCCTGTACGGAACGTTTCCGGAGCAATTCCTGTAATGGAGCCTCGTAAAAAGTCCTTTTCGCCTCTTCCACGGTCTCACTGAGTTTTTTGAACAATTCCTCTTTGGTATATCCGGAGGTGGTGAAAAATTCTTCATCCCGCTTGCGGTTGTCCTCTTCATTTTTGATGGAAGCTATCCCGTATTGGGTAATATTGCCACATAAATGCAGTATCAAATTTCCAATGCTGTTGCTGGACTCATTCGGTTTTTGCCAAACTTTGTCCTCGGGCAATTTATCGAGACAGATTTTGATCATGCGAAGGCTTTCGTTCATACGGTATCCCGCATTCCAAACCAATTCTTCCCGAAGTTGTTGTTCTTTATCCATGTCCAAGAATGTATTGTTCCAATTGTTTCAAGCTGATTCTGTTTTCATAAATGGCCTTACCAATAATGGTGCCCTCACAGCCGATTTCGGCAAGCTTGGGAATTTCATCGTAGGTAGAAATGCCTCCACTGGCTACTAATTTCAATCCCGTTGCGGTTTGGGCCAGAATTTTTCGGTATAGATCGAAAGAAGGTCCTTGCAACATCCCATCTTTGCTGATATCGGTACAAATGACATACTGAATGCCTTCCTTTTGATAAGATTGTATAAAAGGTACTAGATCTTGCTTGGATTCTTCCTGCCAACCTGAAACCGCCACTTTTTCATTGTTGGCATCGGCTCCCAAAATGATTTTATCATGACCATAGGTCTCCAGCCAACCCAAGAAAGTTTTTTTTTCCTTCACTGCAATACTGCCCCCAGTGATTTGGGAAGCCCCACTTTCAAAGGCGATTTTTAAGTCTTCGTCTGATTTTAGACCTCCGCCAAAATCAATTTTGAGGCTGGTTTGGGAGGCAATGCTTTCCAAAACCTTGTGGTTAACGATGTGCTTGGATTTAGCACCATCCAAATCTACCAAATGGAGGTGTTGAATGCCGTGCGCTTCAAATTGTTTGGCAACTTCCACTGGATTTTCATTATAGACTTTTTTAGTGCCATAATCCCCTTTGGAAAGACGGACACATTTCCCTTCAATAATATCTATGGCTGGAATCAATCTCATTGCTTAATCATATTTGGCGCGGTCAATAGCTAACCACATTTCTGAACTACCCACTCTTTTAAAACCAAAAGCCTCATAAAAACTATGGGCATCCTTCGTTTTCAAGGCTACCGTTTTAACCTGCTGGATATCTGGTCTTTCCAAAATGTGTTTGACCAACATTTTACCCAATCCTTTGCCTTTATAGGGGTCGAAAATTATAACATCCATGATATAAGCGAATATCAAGGAATCTGTCAATAGTCTGGCAAAACCTACTTGTTCATCCTTATCGGAATAAACACCAAAACAGATGCATTTGTCAATGGTCATCAAGGTTTGGTCCATGGTCCTGCCACCACCCCAGTAGGTGGATGTAACAGCTTGGTGAATCTTAGGAACATCCAATCTTCCCTTGTCATCAGAAATGTAGAATTCCATTTAAATGAGGGTTAAAAAATTATTCAAAATGGCACTGCCTACATCGCTGCTCTTTTCAGGATGAAACTGTACTCCGTAAAAGTTTTCTTTTTGAAGGGCCGCACTGTATTGCAGTCCGTATTCGGAAGTTGCAATAGTTTCCTTTCCTAGTGGAGCATAAAAACTGTGCACCAAATAGATATAGGACTTATCAGGAATCCCTTTGAACAAATCCGTTTTTAAATCTGTTATTTGGTTCCAACCGATTTGCGGCACCTTCACTTGGTTGGAAAATTTCATTACGTCTAAGTCAAAAATACCAAGTCCACGTGTATTTCCTTCCTCTGAGGAATGACACATGAGCTGCATGCCTAAGCAAATCCCCAAAACAGGTTGTTCCAATTCTGGAATGAGGGTGTCCAATCCGCTGGATCTCAATTTGGTCATGGCCGAACTGGCCTCTCCCACCCCAGGGAAAATGATCTTGTCCGCCTCTTGGATTTCTTTGACATTATGGGACAATACTGCATCATGGCCCAATCGCTTTATGGCAAAGATGATGCTTTGGATGTTTCCCGCACCATAGTCGATGATTACAATTTTCACTGTACTTCTTTTTTTGTCATTTTGAACGAAGTGAAAAATCTAGATTTCTCAGTTTCGGGTTCCCTTGAAATGACCATTTTTATAACATTCCTTTCGTTGAGGGCAGTACCATTTTCTCCACATCCCGTTTTACTGCCATTTTAATGGCTTTGGCAAAAGCTTTGAATATGGCCTCGATCTTATGGTGCTCATTGATGCCTTCTGCCTTGATATTCAAATTAGCCTTGGCCCCATCAGAGAACGATTTGAAGAAATGTAAAAACATCTCAGTGGGCATTTCACCAATTTTTTCCCTTTTGAACTCCGCATCCCAAACCAGCCAATTCCTTCCTCCAAAATCTAAGGCAACTTGGGCCAGACAATCGTCCATGGGTAAACAAAAGCCATAGCGTTCAATGCCCAATTTGTTGCCCAGGGCTTTGGCAAACACATCGCCCAAAGCAATGGCAGTATCCTCAATGGTATGGTGTTCGTCCACCTCAAGATCACCTTCAACTTTAATGGTTAGGTCCATTTGTCCGTGTCGGGCCAACTGATCCAACATATGGTCAAAAAAGGCCAATCCGGTATGGATATCACTTTTTCCGGTTCCATCCAGATTCAATTTGATTTGAATATCCGTTTCGTTGGTTTTTCTACAGATTTCGGCAACACGATTTTCCAGTTTCAAAAACTCATAAATCTTTTCCCAATCGTTGCTTTCCAAGGCGATATATGGGTCCAATTCTTCCCGTTTTACGGTAATCTCCCCGGTTCCCAAATGGGTTTCATCGTTGATGTAGATGCCTTTCGCGCCAAGGTTCTTGGCCAGCTCCACATCGGTCAATCGGTCACCGATCACAAAAGAGTTGGCAAGATCATACTCTTGCGAAAAATAGGATGTGAGCATTCCAGTTCCCGGTTTTCGGGTCGGGGCATTATCCTTAGCAAACGTTTTGTCGATAAAGACATTATCGAAAACAACTCCTTCAGCTTTAAATGTGTTGACAATGAAATTATGTACGGGCCAAAACGTGTTCTCGGGAAAAATATCTGTTCCCAATCCATCTTGGTTGGTAATCATGACCAATTCATAATCCAGTTCCTTTGCGATTTTTCCTAAAAACGTGAACGCTTTGGGATAAAAGACCAATTTTTCAAAGGAATCAATTTGTTCATCAATGGTTTCCTTGATAATGGTTCCATCGCGATCAATGAATAATACTTTTTTGCCCATGTTCATAGTTGCTTTAAAATGGCTATCAATGCTTTGTTTTCGGCTGGTGTACCAACGGTAAACCGCAGTGTGTTTTCGCACAAAGGCTGGGTACTTCGGTTCCGTACCACGACCTGTTTTTCCAGTAATTGATGATAACGCTTATCGGCATTATCAACCTTGGTTAGTACAAAATTGGCATCGGAGGGATATATTTTCTCCACAAAGTCCAAGTTTTGCAGTGCCTGCTCCAGATTGTAACGTTCTTCCAAAATTTGAACGACTTCCTGCTGCACGGCATCTTCATTCAGGATCCGCTGCAAGGCTTTTTGTTGGGTCAATTGATTGACGTTATAAGGTGGCTTGATTTTGTTCAATATGGCAATAATCTCTTCCGCAGCGTAACATATTCCCAAACGAATCCCAGCTAAGCCGTAGGCTTTTGACAACGTTTGGGTAACGACCAAATTTGGATATTTTTTCAAACTTGACAAAAAACTCTCCTGCTTTGAAAAATCGATATAGGCCTCATCAATGACTACCAATCCATGAAAGGATTCCAAGAGTTTCTCCATACTTTCCCTTTTAAAGGAATTTCCGGTGGGATTATTGGGCGAGCAGATGAAAATGAGCTTGGTTTGTTTGTCCACCTTGTCCAGAATAGCGGGAACATCGGGTTCAAAGTCCGTGGTCAACAAAACTTCCCTGTTTTCCACTGCATTAATACCTGCCAGTACCTTGTACATGCCATATGTAGGTGGCAAAGTGATTACATTGTCCTGATTGGGTTCACAGAAAGCTCTATAAATCAAATCTAATACCTCGTCGCTGCCATTGCCCAAAAGCATGTTTTCTTCAGAAGCACCCTTCTGCTTTGCTAAAAGTAACTTTAGGCTTCTTTGGTAAGGATCGGGATACCGGTTGACCCCATTATCGAAGGGATTTTCATTGGCATCCAAAAAAATCATGGTGGACCCATCGGAAACATATTCATCCCTTGCCGAAGAGTAGGGTTTTAATGCCGCAACAGATTTTCTGACGATGTTGTTTATGTTGAAGGTTTTAGTCATATCATTGAGGTCTCGACTGCGCTCGACCCGACATTTAGTTTGTTTTTGTACTATTTAAGCGAAGGGTCACTGCATTTTTATGTGCCTGCAAACCTTCTGCTTCCGCCATCAATTCTATGGAAGGACCAATGGCTTCCATTCCCTTCTTGGATATTTTTTGAAAGGTCATGCTCTTCATAAAACTGTCCAGGTTTACACCACTATACTGCTTAGCGTAGCCGTTTGTGGGTAAGGTGTGATTGGTCCCAGATGCATAATCACCCGCACTTTCAGGAGTGTAATTACCTACAAATACTGATCCAGCGTTTTGGATCTTTCGAAGGTAAAAATCCTCATTCTCAACACAAACGATAAAATGTTCAGGGCCATATTCATTGATCAAATTAATAGCCGATTCATCGTCTTTCACTAAGATGAGCTTGCTATTCCCGATTGATTTTTCTGCAATAGCTGCTCTTGGCAGTTGTTTTATTTGAGATTCGATTTCCTTTTCAACAGCATCGATCAATTTTTCGGAAGTGGAAACCAGAATCACTTGGCTATCGGTGCCATGTTCTGCTTGACTCAACAAATCTGAGGCAACAAAAGCGGCATTGGCTGAATCATCCGCGACGACGAGAAGTTCGCTTGGTCCGGCTGGCATGTCGATAGCAACTCCATATTTAGTGGCCAATTGTTTGGCAACGGTAACGTATTGGTTGCCTGGCCCGAATATTTTGTACACATTGGGAATGGTTTCTGTTCCGAATGTCATTGCCGCAACGGCTTGAATGCCACCCACCTTAAAGATTTTGGTTACCCCACAAAGTTGAGCGGCAAACAAAATGGTTGGGTTTACGTTCCCATTTTTATCCGGAGGCGTACACAATACAATCTCTGAACAACCAGCCAACTTAGCAGGTATGGCCAACATTAAAATAGTGGAAAACAGCGGTGCCGTACCTCCGGGAATATAAAGCCCCACTTTTTGGATGGGTCTTTTTTCTTGCCAGCACAATACCCCTGGCATGGTTTCCATTTCCATTTTGACCGTTTTTTGGGCAGCATGGAATTTTTCAATATTATTTTTTGCCAAGGAAATGGCCTTTTTCAAATCGTTCGAAACCGAATTGGATGCTATTTGGATTTCATCATCGGTCACCAAAATAGAATCCAATTGCACATGGTCAAACTGGTCTGTATATTTTTTGATGGCCCCATCTCCATTTGTTTGTACCTCCTCAAAAATGGACTCCACGATTTTTTCAATATCAGCCACCGTTTGGGTAGGTCGTTTAAGAATCTTGGACCAATCTTCTTTTTTTGGATGATAAATTTTGTTCATTTCAATATATTTTGATCAAGTGTATGCCCAAGGCCTCGTACCCTTGATTTTCCCAGAATTTTTTGCCTCTTACATTTTTGGCGTAGCAGTTCACTTCGGCGCGTTCACAGCCAATTTCTTTGGCATAATCATTCAGGAAATCTAACATCAGTTCTCCGATACCCTTCCCTTGATATTGGGGAGAAACGATTACATTATCCGGCTCCACGTGTTTGCCCGCATAGAGTTTGTTCAATACCCATACCCCGCAAATGCCGATCAGTTCCTCTTGATCGTACACCCCGATACATTTGTATCCCATCGGGATCATTTCATTCAATCTCGCTTGCAACACGTTCATGGGAATGGTTTCCCTGTTCAGGATATAAGCCAGCGGAAGGATGCTGTTGAGCTTTTCCGTTGGAATCCATTTGATGGTGAATTGAGGTTCCATTACTGATTACATCACCATTTTTTCGATCGGACAAACCAAGATTCCCTCTGCCCCGGCTTGTTTCAGGGCATCGATGACTTCCCAAAAGGTATCGCGTTTGATTACGGAGTGCACCGAACTCCAGCCTTCTTCTGCTAAAGGCAAAACTGTGGGGCTACGCATCCCCGGCAAAAGGGAAATGATCTGGTCCAGTTTGTCATTGGGGGCATTCAACAAAATATATTTGTTCTGACGTGCCTGCAGTACTGACTGAATCCTAAATTGGATTTTCTTCAAGATTTCCCTTCGTTCTTCCGATATTCTAGGGGAAACGGCCAATACTGCTTCGCTTTGCAGGATGATTTCTACTTCCTTCAAATTGTTTTTGAACAACGTGCTCCCACTGGAAACAATATCACAGATTCCATAGGCCAAACCAATATTTGGGGCGATCTCCACCGATCCATTGATCAAATGTAGATCTGCGGTGACCCCTTTCGATTTGAGATATTCACTGACCGTATTGGGATAAGAAGTGGCAATTTTCTTGCCTTCAAAATCCTTTACCGAATTGTACTTGACCCCTTTGGGTACTGCAAGGGACACCCTGCATTTGGAGAAGTTCAATTTTTCGGCCACGGTGATGTCCTTGCCCTTTTCTACCAGTACATTTTCACCTATAATGGCAATATCCACTACACCATCCCGCAGATATTGGGGAATATCCCCGTTACGCAGGTAAAAGACTTCCAAGGGGAAATTTCTGGCGGTGGCCTTTAACTGGTCCTTTCCATTGTCTATGGAAATACCACAATCCTTGAGGATTTGAAGGGAATCCTCGTTTAAACGACCGCTCTTTTGTACAGCAATCCGAATTTTTGTCATTAGTTCAACGATTATGTTCAAAAAACCAAATGGGCATAAAAACAAAACCCGCTTGATTTCTCAAACGGGTTAGAATATATTTTATATACAACAATACACTTCTATCTCGCTTGAGGGCAAGTATAAAAATGATGGTGATGTACGTTCTTATTTCTCATTATGCTCCAAATTTAGAACATATTTTTTTATCAAAAAAGGGTTATTTAGTTATTTCCCAAAATAAGGGGCAACCCATCATTCCCGGAACCCACTACGACCACCTTGGTATTTGGGGACTGGGCCAACATAAGAGTAGCTTCAATTCCCTTGTCCTGAAGGATCTTATCGGTCAAGGAGGCACTCAAAATCCTGTTGGCATCTGCCTTACCTTGGGCTTCAATCCGAACTTTCTCCGCTTCTTTTTGCGCGGTAACCAGTCTAAATTCGTATTCCAAGGATTCCTGTTCTTGCTTCAGTTTTCTCTCAATGGCCTCTTTTATGGTGTTCGGCAATGTAACATCGCGTACCAAAATCTCGTTTAATTGGATGTACTGCCCATCAACAATGTTTTTTGTTTCTTCAAAAATTTCATTCTGAATGGCATCCCTTTTGCTGGAATACAGCTGTTCCGGGGTATACCTACCAACCACACTTCTCGCTGCGGAACGGATGGCTGGAAGCAATATCCTATCTTTGTATTGCTCACTTTTTTCCTGATGTAATTTCCCCAAGAACTCATATTTGGGTTGAAACCATGCAGAGGCATCCAATTGAATATCCAATCCGTTGGAAGACAGTACCTTCATTTTTTCAAAAACTTCTTGTTGACGCACCTCATATATGAAAACTTTGTTCCATGGAGCTACCAAATGAAACCCTTCCCCCAAGGGAGGTTCATTGGTAACCACACCATCCCCAAAGGTCCTGTAGAGTACCCCCGCCTCTCCAGAACCGATGGTAATTGCTGATTTAGAAATGATAATGATCAAAAAAATGATGCCTGCAATGGCAGGTAATGCAATCTTGGGTAACTTATCCATGTATATGTTGTTTAGTTTAATCCGTTGTATTTTCTGATGAACCACTCCAAAGCCAAGGTAAAGGCCATCAGTCCAAGTAAAATACGGAAATCTATTAAAGATACAACATTCTGTCTGCTCTTTTGGACGGGCAAGAATTGTTGTGAATTGGCTAAGTCAAGAATTAGGGAGTCGACTTGGTTCAAATAGTATAATGTGCCTTGGTTCTTTTGGGCCAAGCGCCGCAACTTTTCATGGTTTGCCGAGGATAGTTGTTTCTCTGGATTGAAATCTAAAATCTTGAAACTACCGGTACGACTATGATTTTCACCGGAAACGATTACGGTAAAATTATATTCTCCAGCTTCCAAATCGCTTAGATCCACTTCAAAATAAGATCCTTTCAGTAGCAAAGGTACCTCTCTAACCATCTGATTTTCTTTTCCTTCTACCTTGATATTAATCCGTGCATTGGAATCGAACTGGTAGCTTTCATCAAAAAAGGACGCCCTAATTTTGGCCAAACCTGCATTTTCGAAAACTAGGGAATAATCCAGTTCCAGCCTACTCCTTTGATTGTTGGAACCCAAATAGACCATAAGTTTCCCCATAAATGTATCAAACTTTTGGAAACTTTGATCATTGCGATAAGCCTGGGCCCGCCACCTCCATATATTTTCCCCAAACAGGGCCGCTTCCCTTTGTTTGCCCTCCGTGATGATGGTGAACAAAGGTTT
>Ga0114901_1000958_pt1 | contig 17577 bp, 19 predicted proteins | sample MalvireepMed_s16_FD_89686 | JGI IMG/M metagenome (GOLD analysis project Ga0114901, IMG submission 89686) | Marine viral communities from the Global Malaspina Expedition - Malaspina viral metaG DeepMed_s16 | ecosystem: Environmental > Aquatic > Marine > Oceanic | place: Mediterranean Sea... | reverse complement strand
CTTGTGATTCTTGTGTTGATGTCGGAGAAATATCCCGGAGAGCTTTTTGGCCAATTGGAAATGCTCTGGGCCAATTGGGAAGTTGCAATGGGGTCTGCCTTCAGGGCGTTCACCACATCTACCCAATCCAGGGCATGCAGATGATAAAAATGCACGGTATGATCATGCATATACAGGGCCCCTTCCATAATGTTCCTTACCATTTCGGCATTCGGCGGTACGTCAATGCCCAACGAATCTTCAACGGATCGTACGGAAGCCAAGGCATGAATGGTGGTACACACCCCACAAGCACGTTGCACGAATGCCCAAACATCCCTAGGGTCTCTTCCTTTTACAATATTTTCCAGACCCCGGACCATGGGACTTGAACTATAGGCGTCGGTGATTTTTCCATCCTTCACCTCCACTTCTATACGCAAATGACCTTCAATCCTGGTAATGGGGTCAACAACAATTCTATTTGCCATGATACTTTTTTTAAGAATCTAATTTCTTTTCGTTTTGTATGCCACGGGAAGTCCTGCTCTTCAATTCTTTCCGTTTGTAAATATTAGCGGCCACCGCATGCACGGCCAAACCACCAGCAACCACTCCAGCGGCAACCTTACCGATGGTATCTGCAGAACTTTCAATACCAAATCCGGCTAAACCAGTCAATCTTTCATAGAAAGGCCCGTTGTCCCAAAAATTCTCTTCACTACAACCGATGCATCCGTGACCTGATTGGATTGGGTAACTTACCCCATTGTTCCATTTAATGGTACCACAGGAGTTATAGGTCATCGGACCACGGCATCCTACCTTATACAAGCAGTAGCCATCCTTGGCATTTTGGTCGTCAAAGGTCTCGGCAAAAAGACCGGCATCATAATAAGGTCTTCTATAACAGGAGTCGTGCACCCTTTTTGAGTAGAATGCTTTTGGTCTGCCCAGTCCATCCAATTCAGGCAATCTGCCAAAAGTAATCATGTGAACTATGATACCCGCCATGACCTCTCCAATGGGAGGACATCCGGGTACCCTGATGATGGGTTTGTTCTTGATGATCTTGTGGATTGGTGTAGCTTGGGTAGGGTTGGGGTAGGCTGCTTGCACACATCCGTTGGATGCGCAACTTCCCCAAGCAATAATGGCCTTGGCACCTTCCGCAGCCTCGATCAAAAGATCTTTGGCAGATCGGCCGGCAATACAACAATAATTGCCATCATCGCCCAAGGGTACCGAACCTTCCACACATAGAATGTATTCCCCTTTGTATTTTTCCATGGTAGCTTGTTTGGCCGCTTCGGCCTGGTGCCCCGATGCAGCCATCAAGGTCAGGGTGTAGTCCAAGGAAATTTTATCCAAAATAATATCCGAAACAATCGGGTGATCGGATCGGATGAACGATTCACTGCAACAAGTGCATTCTTGGTAATGTTCCCAGATCACGGGGATCCTGAACGTGTTTTCCAGGGATTTGGCCACTTGACCGATCATGGAAGTTTCCAGACCCATATATGCTGCGATATAGGTGGCGAACTTCATGAAATCACGTCGGCTGTAACCCTGTTTGATGATGCTTTCGTAATAGGTTTCCTTTACTGATTTTTCTATTGCCATGACCCAAATTTTTAAATCTAAATATTGATTTTTCAGGGATTTAGCTCTAAATGTACCCATTACATTCAGCGATTCATATGACAAAAATCATGTCAATGGAAAAAGGTTTTGAATAATATTGTGTCTTATGTTGCTCTTTATCAGCATTTAAAATTCAGTATCATGCATGAGCTTTCGGTGGCCATGGGCATTGTGAAGATTGCGGAAGACGAGACAAAAAAGGCCAAGGCAAAAAAGGTGACTTTGATCGAACTGGAAATTGGCAAACTTGCCGGGGTCGAGTTTGAATCACTCGATTTTGTATGGCCGGCCGCGGTAAAGAATACTGTGCTGGAAGATGCCGAACGGAAGATTGATGTCAAGGAAGGATTGGGGCAATGTGGGGATTGTGATACGGTTTTTGAAATTCAACATTTTTATGATTCCTGCCCCAAATGTGGTAGTAATCTCAAGGGTATAATTCAAGGAAAAGAACTTAGGGTGAAGGCCCTAGAGGTCATCTAATTTAAAACTTAATACTATGTGCGGTACTTGCGGATGTGGAAGCGATGGGAATGGCGCTAAAATTTTATCCCCAAAAATGGGCAAAGAGGAACATGGGCATCACCATGATCATGGACACAGTCATCATCATGACCACGACAATGACCATCATCATGGGCACCACCATCACCATCTTGAGCACGATCATGACCATCATCATGGACACCACCACCACAATCACGACCATGATCATGACCACCATCATAAAACCGTTTTGGAGGTGGAGCGTGATATCCTTCAACAAAATGAAATCATGGCAGCCAGAAATAGAGGTTACTTTGATGCCAAAGGCATATTCGCCCTCAATTTGGTTAGTTCTCCCGGTTCTGGAAAAACATCACTTTTGGAACGTACCTTGAAAGATCTAAAAGGTAAAATTCCCTTTTATGTGATCGAAGGGGATCAACAGACCCTGAACGATGCCAACCGTATAGCCGCCTTGGATGTTCCCGTAATACAGATCAATACAGGAAAAGGATGCCATTTGGAAAGCGATATGATCCATGACGCAGTTAAAAAATTGAATATCGCCAATGATTCGGTTTTGATGATCGAAAATGTGGGCAATTTGGTTTGTCCTTCCATGTTCAATCTGGGGGAACACAAAAGAGTGGTGATCGTGAGTACTACGGAAGGTGATGACAAACCCATCAAATATCCGGATATGTTCCACACCTCGGATATCTGCATCATCAATAAAATTGACCTTGCTCCTTATTTGGATACCAATATTGAGGTGTTGAAGAAAAACGCACTTCAAGTAAATCCTGAATTGGTCTTCTTTGAAGTTTCCGCAACCAAAGGAACTGGAATGGAAAAATGGTACGAATGGCTTGAAAACCAAGCCAAGTTGGTGCCCGAAGAACATTAAAACATTGAGATATGTGTTTGGCTATTCCTGGTAAATTATTGGAGATCACCTCGGAACTGGATGAAACCTTCCGCATGGGCAAAGTGTCTTTTGGAGGAGTTAAAAAGGAAGTGAGCCTAGCATTGGTACCCGAGGCCAAAGTAGATGATTATGTTATGGTGCATGTTGGTGCAGCTATCAGTGTTGTAGATGAGGAAGAGGCCAAAAAAACTTTTGAGGTCTTGTCCCAACTAGGCGAATTGCAAGATCTGAATCCTCCGCCTGAAAATAACCCATAACCCTTTACAGATGCCTTATTTTGAGCTTAAGAAAGATGAGGTTTCTTTTCCTCCCGCGTATTTTGCGGATATAGATGGTTTGTTGGCCGTTGGGGGCACCATGTCCGTGGAACGCTTGCTGTTGGCCTATAACAGCGGTATTTATTATTGGCACTATCCCTTAAAACACATCAAATGGTGGTCGCCCGATCCAAGGATCGTGTTAAAGCCAGATTCCTTTGAAAAATTCAATTTACAACAGGAAAGCATATTCAAAGATTTTGATATACAGGTAGATGCACATTTTGTAGAGGTCCTTCGGGGATGCCAAAGTGTGTACAATATTCAAGATTGGATGGACAATAATTGGTTATCCGAGCGGATGGTCCGTTTGTTTATGGAATTGCACCAGCAAGGTTATGCCCACTCCATAGAAGTATGGCAAAATGATGCTTTGGTCGGGGGATTGTTCGGCGTAGCCATCGGAAAATTGTTTTTCGGGGAATATGTGTTTGCCAAAGTGGAACGTGCGGATGAAGCCGCCATGGTTTATTTGATTGAAAAACTCAAAGACCAGAATTATCATGTAATCGATATGCAAAAGGAGACATTTTTGCTGCCGGGTTTCGAATATGATGAAATGCCCAGGTTGGAATATGTGGATCTGTGCAAAGAAAATGCCCGATTACATCCTGAAGATTACCAAGATTTCAACATTTAATAAATTACAAGATGAACCTATCCTTTGAAGAACAGTTACAGCATGCCAATGTGCTTTTGCAGGAAAATGATCTGGAGAAGTCCATTGAAATTTATTTGGAAGCACTTCAACTGGCCCGAAACGACCAGGAAAGAATCCATTTATATAGTGTTTTGGGCAGATTGTACCAAAAAATGAAAAATCCCAAAGAAGCATTGACGGCTTTTGAAAAGGCCTTGTCATTTTGTAATGAGGAGATCTGTAATCTGGTGGAGAAAGCCTCATTGTTGAACAATTTGGCGGCCATTTACGTGGATTGGGACAGGGCGAAGGCCATCGAGAACTATAAGGCAGCCTCCGAAATTTTTTCAAACCAAATAGAAGAGGGAAAAGTGGAGTTCATGCCGCATTTTGCCAATACCCAATTGGCACTGGCAGAGGTCTACAATAGGAAGAACGATTATTATTTTGCCAAGAAGCACTTTAAAGAAGCCCTTAAATATTATGAACGCTTGGGCGAAAACATCTATCAAAGCTTACGGGCCAGTGCACATTATCAACTGGGGAATATTTATACCGAGGAGTTCTATGAGTTCGATGCCAAAATGCAATATCTGAAAGCCCTAACACTCTATGAAAGTTTGGTAAACGCAGGTGAAAAAAGTGTAAGACCACATTTGGCTGCGGTCCTTAATAATTTGGGGGTTACGTTCAATGCCATGGGAGAACCCGAAAAGGCTTTGGAATATTATGACAAAGCTTTGGCGGAATATCAAATTTTGGCGAAGGAAGTCTTTGACGTCTTTCAACCCTATGTGGCGGCCACCCTTAACAGTATGGGAATTGTACATGCTGAATTGAAGCAACTTGAATATGCCATTGATTTTATATCAAAAGCGGTTGAAATATATAATGACTTAGCTGATGCACGTCCCCAAGAATTTACACATTACTTGGCCACTGGGTTGCATAATTTGGGATTGTTCCATTTTGAATTGAAACAAATGCAAAAGGCGGCCGAGTATTTTCATCAAGCCTTGGAATTACGAAAAAGGCTGTCTGCTGCACAACCCGAAAATTTCGATCCAGATTATTGTGCCACCGCCTTGAACTTGGTGGAACTGTACCAAGCCGAATTGGAGGAAAAGGTTGATTTGGAATACCGGGCAAAGGCCCTTGCTCTCCTAAAAGAAGTAGAAACAAGGTTGGGTCAAGATGAAGACCACAGACCCGTGATCAAAAACATGAAGGGTGATTATGTTTTTTATACAACCTATTTCAAGACTGTGGATGAAGAACAACTGGATATGAATCAGGCCTATGGCAGAATCAAAAACTTAAATCAAGAAATTGATAGTACCATTGATGCGATGGAGAAATTGGTATTTCAAGAAGAAATTTGGTCGCTCCTCAGTTCAAAATTTCAACAATATCCGCACAATGAGAGATTGCAAAAAGAATTGGCTATTGCGTGTTCCAATTTGGGATGGCTGTATTTGAGGACAAAGCAGTTTGATCAGGCTATGGAGGTTTTACAAAATGCTCCCCGGCTTCCAAATCCGCTGTGGTCCTTAAAATGTAATCTGGCCCATGCCTATCTTCTAAAAGATGAATGGGAAAAAGCGCAAACCCTTTATGCTGAATTAAGAAATCGGGTTAATGATGAGGGAAAATCTTTCCAGGAAATTATCTTGAACGATCTGAATGTTTTGGCAAGCGACGGAATTCATCACCCAAATTTTATTCAGATAAAATCCCTGTTCTCCTAAAAACAATTTATCAAAAAAAGGAACCGACCAAGAAGTGCTTTCCAAATTGGAATAATCACTTTTTGACCGGTTCCCATTACATATGAAAAAGGTATCGTTTTCTATATTGATCAGATGAACAACAATTGGGTTCCCTCTTGATCGGCCCTGCTGTAGAAGTCGCCGATGGTAAGGATGCCATCCAATTCATCGATGAGGTCTTCTTTTTCCAAGTGGAACATGTCCACTGCCAATTTACAGGCCCATAGCTTGCATCCGGAATCTGAGAGGATTTCCAAGAACTCGCCTACGGGGGGCATGTCCAATTTTTCCATTTCTTTCTTCATCATGGTAGAAGCGAAGGCTTCAACACCGGGCAATCCGCCCAACATGGTGGGCATGTGCATAGCTGGGTTACCTACCGTGGCCACATGGAGATGTTCCAATTTTTTCTTTTGAATGGCTTCCAATCCAAAGAAGGTGAAAAATATTTCTGATTCAATGCCTTCCATTCTTGCTCCGTTGGCCATCACAAATGCCGCATAGACATTTTCCAAGGTGGCCTTGGAGAGGATAAAGAGCATTTTTTTGACTTTTGTTTGACTCATGACCTTACATTTTAGGGTTCATTCAATTTGCTTAAATACAGCTTTTTGGTTTTGGAACACCAGCGATCATAGTGGCTTTTTTCAAGGGGCCTCCAGGGAACAGGTCGTAAAAGGCCTTAATGTCTATTACGCCACTTTTTTTGATGCCCCTGATGGACAAAGGTTCTTCTTCTTTGAACTTTTGTTGGATGTAGTCTATGATGGCCCAGTGTTTATCGCTCATCTCAATGCCTTGTTCTTTGGCTATCTCTGTGCCAATTTCTTTGTTCCATTGGGAAAAATCGGTTAGATATCCTTCTGGGTCCACGGAAATTGTTGCATGTGCTAATGTCTTGTCCATTTTGATAGATTTTTATGGTTTATATGCTTTTTGATTCTTCGAATTTTTTGCCTTTTTCGCTCATGGTTGCGGATACGAAGGGGATATGGATACCCTTGATCAACATGTTCCAATAGATCCACCTAAAGGCCAGTTTGCCCATGTGGTTCATTCTACTTTCCTTCAGCAGGTTCAACGGTCCCACTCCAGGGAAGGGGAATGTTCCTTCAACAGGTTCATGGGTGTAATTGAAATCGATCAACAATGCTTTGCCATCACCAGTTTCAATAAAACAGTTGGCATGGCCATCGAACTCTTCTTTCAAGGGCTCCCCGTTGATGTACCTCATGATGTTCTCTGTCAAGATTTCCGCCTCAAAGTGGGCCACGGAACCAGCTTTGGATGCTGGTAGGTTGGTGGCATCGCCCAAGGCAAAAATGTTTTCATAATCCTCGGTTTGTAAGGTGGCCTTGTTGGTAGGAACATAGTTAAGGTCGTCTCCCATACCGGAACGTGCGATCAACGCATCTCCCATGTTGGTGGGAACGGTAACCAGAATGTCATAGGGCACTTCGGTATCTGCGTAATCAATGATCTTATTGTTTTCATAATCCACACGTTCTATATTAAAGTCCGTAACCTCTGTTATGTTTTTATCGGTCAACAAATGGTGAAGGGCTGCAGTGGCTTTGGGTTTGGTGAAGGCACCACCCAAGGGGGTCACAAAAGTGATTTCCACTTTGTCACGCATACCTTTGTTTTTGAAATAGGAATCGGCCAAGAAGGCAAATTCCAACGGAGCAACGGGACATTTGATGGGCATCTCGGTGATGTGCACCACCAATTTTCCACCTTCCCATTCCCTGAATTTGTCACGTAGGGCCTTGGCACCTTCATAGGTATAGAAATCAAAAACGCTCTTATGCCATTCAGGCCCCTTCATGCCCTCAACTTCCTCAGGCGCTATCTTGGTGCCTGTGGCAATGATCAAAATATCATAGTGGAGTTCATCGCCTTTTTCCAACAACACTTTGTTTTCTTTAGGCTTGATCAATTCAATTTTCTCTTGAATATAATCCACGCCCTTGGGAATAAACTTGGAACCTTTCTTTTTTACCTGGTCCGTAGTATATATATCAAAGGGCAAGAACAAGAACCCTGGTTGATAGTAATGTGTTTTGTACTGGTCTACAATTGTGATTTTCCATTCGCTATGGGGAAGCTTGTGTACCAGATGGTTCGCCATCATGGTTCCTGCTGTTCCCGCACCCAATATGACCAAATTTTTCATGATTTCTAGATTGTGTGATTTACTGGTGTAAAAGTAGATCAAGGACACATCCATAAATATGATTATTATCAGTTTTGGCCAATAAGTTGTGTAACTTAGGTTACATAAGTATCTATAAAACAATTAGATATAAAGAAAGTGCCCGCTGTGAGCCAGTCTCTTGGGAGCAATTTAGACTTCGCGAAATGGTAATCAGGCCACCTTGTTTTTTAACGAAACACTCTTCATGATTTTAGTAAGGAGCAAAGGCCCGTTGACAGGTTTGGTCATCAGATCATTTGCACCCAATCTGAAGATTTCTTTTCGGGTATTGCTGGTATTATCAGCAGTGAGTACAATAATTGGTATTTGGGTGGGGCAGTTGGCCTTTCCACTGCGGATGATACTCGTCGTTTCAAAGCCATCCATTTCGGGCATCTGTAGATCCATCAAAATCAAATCGAAGGATTTTTGTTCCATGATTTCCAAAGCTTCCTTGCCATGGTTGGCTATGGTCAGGTTCATATTCTCCCACTTCTTGAACAGGAGTTTCACCACGGTCTGGTTCATTTTATTGTCTTCAACCAACAGTATTTGACTTTCTTGTAAACCAAAATCATCCTTACTCAATATTGGCTCCTTGTCCAGGACCACCAATGCGTCTTCATCAATTTGGAAGGATAGGCTTAGTTTACAAGTGGTACCTTTCTTGACGTTGTTGGTGATATCGATGGTACCGCCTTGTAGGTCCACATAGCTTTTTACGATGTACAGACCCAATCCCAATCCGCTGTATTCTCTTTTGTCCTTGAAGGATTTTTTGGTAAAAGACTCAAAAATGGTGCTCATTTTTTCCTTTGAAATACCTATTCCCGTATCCTTTATCGTAATGTCAAGGGTAAAGCGATCAGAACCTTTGTGTTTTGTAAGCATATTGAATTCAACAGTGCCATTATTGGTAAATTTAATGGCGTTGTCCAATAGGTGGTTTAGGATTTGAACCAATTTACCTTTATCACCAACAATCCGTTTTGGCAAGGTATCCGGCATGGAAACCTTGAATTTCAATTGTTTGGTTTCTGCTTTTTTCTGCTGAACGGCAATCACTTTGGCAAGGGTTGAAGGCAATTCAAATGAAACCTCTTTCAACTCTTGGTCTCCCTTTTCAATTACCGTAAAATCTAAGATGTCCTCAATATTTCCCAAAAGATTTTTTGAAGAACTGAGGATCAACCTACATTTTTCTTCCAAATCCCCATCCTTTTCATTTTGTTGGAGGGCACTGGCCACTCCCATGATCAAGTTCAAGGGTGTTCTCAGTTCATGGCTGATGTTGGAGAGGAAGGAAGATTTTATCTCGTTCATATCCTCTGCACGCTGGAGCGCCAGCAGCTGATTTTTTTCATTCTCCATTCGGAGGAAACGGATCCTGTTGCTCATGGAAATGGACAGGAAGATAATTTCAAACCCAATACCAAACTTTGCCCCGTTGTTGGTGAAGAATGAATTTTCTATGGTATTGAAGTTATTGAGAATGAAAATCACAAATCCAAATACCAGAAAAGAAATACCCATAATAAAGTAAGGGTCCACAGGAACTTTTTTACTTTTCACCAATATCAGTGAACTGATCATGTGGATCAGCACCAATATTCCTATGGCATTGGCCAATGGGTAGCAAAAGGCAAATCCGCCAGGAAAGGTTAACAAAAGCAATGTTCCTACCAAGGTGGAAACACTCAAAAGGTTACCGGTTCGGTGCAAAAGGGCACTGTTCTTTTTCAGGTTCAAGAATTTATCGCCATATCTTCCAAAAAAAAACAAGGAAACAAAGGCAGTCAAGAGAACAGACCTATCCGAAAGCCAACCTCCTTCAGGAGTAAGATATTGATGGAAAAAACCATCAAGTGAAAACTGCATCAAGGCGATAAAAAGTACATAGAGACCATAATAAATGAACGCCTGGTCCTTGAGTGCGAAGAAGAAGAAAAGATAGATGATGCAGGCCAATACCAAAATACCATAAAAAAAGCCGTAAAAAACCTGCTCTTTATACGTAAGGTTAAAAAATTGGTCTTTTTTATAAAGTTGAAGAGGAAACATGACCACCTCGCCATCACTCTGTATATGGATATAGGCGGTTACCTTTTCGTTGGGCTTCAGTTTGAGGTCAAATATGGATTTACGGTGCTGTACCGTTTTTTTATCAAAGGGTATTTTGTCACCACTGGCCTGTTTGTTCACTTTGCCATTGCCATCAACAACGTAAAGGTCCACCAAATCGGTGATGGGTCTTCCTGTTTCCAAATAATATTCCTGATAAGCGGAAGAGGTGTTCTCTATGTCGAACCTTAACCAATAGTTTTCATTGGAGAAACCGATGTTTTCCTTGAGCGAGGAAAGTGGAATAAAAGCTAAATCATTGTTCTTCCGAATATCCTGGAAATCATATTCCGTTTTCCCTGCCAAAAAAATGGAGGCGTTCTGCCGTAGGGAAACAGCATTGGTTTTTCCATCTAAAATGAAGGTGGCGGCCATCATTACTGTCGGTAGCGAAAAGATTACGGCATACAAAAAAGCTTTGGCCGCAAATGAGGTCAACTGTCGCATAAAGTAGGCATTATAATGTTACCCTTTGGGAAAGTAACATCATGTTTGTTTGGTTATCGAACAATAGCTGTTCAAATACAAGTTAAAGGAACAAAAAACCTTTCATCTTGTTAACTTTTGAAGATGTTCTGCATATTATTTCGATGTTCGACATAGTTTGCCCAACCCTGGGATGGCTTGGTTTTATTGGATTAATCTAGTTTTTTGCCCAAGCTTATTATTAAAAAAGTCAAGGAATTCTGAAAGGAATTCCGAACATCGTGGACTAAATTTTCCATATCCAATCCGTTAAAATTGAGATAATGGGAAAAAGAAAACTGATTTTGGCTCTTTTCTTGGCGATAGGGGTCTTGGCCCAAGCGCAAAGTATAGACTACAACACCAAAAAAGGATATGCCGCCAATGGCTATGATGTAGTTTCTTATTTTGATGGAAAGGCTATGGAAGGCTTAAAGGAATTTACCACTACCTATGATGGGGTAAACTACAAATTTGCAAATGCATCCAATTTGGAAAAATTCAAAGCAGATGCCAAAGCGTTTCTTCCGGAGTATGGCGGTTATTGTGCCTATGCGGTCGCTGTTTCGGGCAAAAAGGTAAGCGTGAACCCAAAAACCTTTGAGGTTCGGGATGGCAAGTTATACCTGTTCTACAATTCGGGCAACACCAATACCTTGGAACTTTGGCTTAAAGAATCACCGGAAAACCTTCAAAATGAAGCCGATACCAATTGGCAAAAGATAAAGAACAACTAACTTTTGATGGAAGGCTTCAGAAAAAGGGTTAGAGAAATCAAAGCGGTAAATATGGTGTTGGAAACCACGTACCTTGGATTTTCTTTCTATCTTATGTTCCAATTCATCAAAAAACTAAATTCAATCAAACTTCAATGATCCTATTCAAATCTTCTTTGGATACCCTTGAACAATTCAAGCAGGTACTATTGGGATTGCCCAAAAATTGTTACTCGCGTTCGTGCAGTGTACTTTCCAATTCCAGTATTGGGCAACATACACGTCATATTATAGAACTTTATCTCTGTTTGCTGCAAGGTTATGATACAGCCGATGTGTCCTACGATCGCAGAAAGCGTGACCTTCAAATTGAACAGGATCTTTCATTCGCCATCCAACAACTGGAATTTATCCAAAAACAATTGGATCGTCCAAATAAATCCATCAAGATCAGTTACGAACTGGCAGGTTCCGAAACTCGTTTGGATTCCAATTATTTTAGGGAGGTCATGTACAATCTGGAGCATACCATTCATCACCAAGCCTTGATCAAGGTAGGTATTGAGCACTTTACCAGTTTGCCACTTCCTGAATCTTTTGGAGTGGCACCTTCCACCATGCAATACAGGGAAACATGTGCACAGTAAGTTTCATATCACGAGGCGATTGCTATTATATTACCTCCAACAGGGATGAACACATTTCCCGACCCATTTCCCATGAGCCAAAAAAGGAGACCATTGGTTCCATGAAACTTTTGTTTCCGAAAGATCCCAAAGCAGGGGGTACTTGGTTTGCCGTGAACGAGTTGGGTTCCGTGGGCGTGTTGTTGAACGGTGCCTTTGTTCGGCATGTCCCTAAAAATAACTATGCAAGGAGCAGGGGGTTGATTTTGTTGGATGTGCTTGCATCAAAAAATCCGTTGGGCTTGTTGGAACAAATGGAACTCTACCAAATTGAGCCTTTTACCTTGATTTTGTTCACTTCCAAATTATTGGAGTTTAGATGGGACGGTACCCAAAAATATTTTAGGCCTTTGGATAAGGCGCAAAACCACATTTGGTCCTCCGCCACCCTGTACCAAGATGAGGTGATGGCACATCGCGCTAATTTATTCGGTCGATTTGTAAATGGGAACGACCAAATCAATGCCCGGGATGTGATGATTTTTCATTCCAACAACCACGACGATTTTGAGAACGGCTTTATCATTGACAGGAAAACAGGCTTGAAAACCTTTAGTGTCACCCAAGTGGTTTTGCATGAAGATGAGATCTTGATGAGGCATGCCGATTTGCTTAACGATAGCATCCTTGAGGTACCATTTTCATCCCGTCAACTTATGGTGTAATGATTATGGATTCCCTTAAACTTATGTGGCATAGGATTACCCATTGGGAGTATTGGCCCTTTTGGATGGTGTATTACCCTATGTTCCCGGTTTGGTTGTATTATTCCTTCAAAGCACGCTCCTTTTTCTTTTTCAACGCAGCCAATCCTGCCATGAAAAATGGCGGTATGGCCATGGAATCCAAAATGGTGATCTATAATATGATCCCCCGGCAATTCATCCCAAAGACGGTTTATATTCCAAAAGAACAATCGCCAGAAATGGTGTTGGAAAAGGTTTTGGCTTCGGATATTGGTTTTCCCTTTATTGCCAAACCCGATATGGGCATGAAAGCATTTGGGGTGGAAAAAATTCATAACAAGGACGAATTTCGAAGTTATGTATCGTGGAGTCCATCCAATTTTTTGGTACAGGAGCTTATTCCCTACCAGAAAGAGGTAGGAATTTTTTATGTCCGCAAACCTGGGGAAGATCAAGGGACCATTACGGGAATCGTTTCGAAGGAATTCTTGTCCGTTAAAGGAGATGGAAAAAGTACCTTGTTGCAACTGATCAAGAAAAACCCAAGGAGCCACCTGCAGTTAAAACCTCTTCGGAAAAAATTCGGCGAGCGATTGAACGAGGTGCTTTCTGAAGGGGAGGACTTGATTTTGGTGCCTTATGGAAGTCATACCCGTGGTGCCAAATTTGTGGATATCAGCCATCGTATCAATAAAGACTTGACAAAGACCATCCATGCCATCTGCGACCAGATGAAAGATTTTCATTATGGTAGGTTAGATGTGCTGTACAATACCTTTGAGGAGCTGTGCGAAGGGAGAAATTTCAAGGTGATCGAAATCAATGGAACAGGGGGAGAGGCCACCCATATTTATGATCCCAAACACTCCATTTTCTGGGCATGGAAAGAAGTGGCCAGACATTGGGGCTTACTGAACGAGATCAGTATTTTGAATCATAAAAAGGGACATTCTTATCTGAGTTTTAAGGATGGAAGGGCCATGCTCAAACAAAACGGGCAGAACCAGGCACGGATACGCATGAGTTTCCGCTAGTTTTCCATCAAACCCAACAACTGTTCCTCAGCTCCTTGTCCAGGTCTATCGGCAAATCTATTTACCAATTGCCCATTTGGATTATAAATCAAATAATGGGGTATAGTCTCAATGCCAAGCTCTTCTATAACCTTGGATACATTGCCATTTTCCATAAAATAATTTTGGCTATCCAAGATACCGTTCTTATCCATGGCGTTTCTCCAAAGTTCTTTTTTATCATAGGAGCTGATGTAGATAAACTCCACATTCTTGTTTGCCAAACGCTTTTTCATGGTTACGGAGGCAGGCATATTTTCCCTACAAGGTCGGCACCAGCTGGCCCAAAAATCAATATAGAGCCATTTGCCAAGATTCTTTTTCAGCATATCTGAATAGGTGGTGGTATCACTTTGGAAATTGGTTAGTATCAAGGTGTTCGATTTGCTGAAATCCAGTTTGTATTTTTTCTGAAAAGCGTACAATTTTTCTGGATTGGTGGTGTTTTGTTGTAGCTTTTTAAAATAATTTTCCTTGTCCTTTACTTTGAAATTTTGTCCAATTCCCTCATAAGTTTTGAACAACAAATGGTTCTTTGCGGTTTGGTTCAGGCGATTATCGGCCAAGATAGAATCGAAACGGATGCGTGAATCGATATAGGAACCTCCCGAACCACCGTGGTTTTCCGTAATCAAGTTGAGATCATACTTAGTGATTTGGTCCAAATAATCTCGGAAAAATGAAAAGGTCATAAGGGAATCGGTTTTGTCCAGATCAAAAGAAACCGGTTCTTCCATCTGGTCCTCACCAAGTAAGTATTGATTCACATTTAACCAATCGGCAATTGGTTTCATGGTTTTATGGGTCTCCATCAACATGTCCAATGCATCTTTTCGATATTTATAGTGCTCATCTGACAAAATAGTGGATTGATGAAGGGAATCCAAATACGCCATTTCCCTATCAAAATCAATTTTTGCCAATTGATAATAATGAACCGAACGTTCGTTAAAACCTTCAATACCATCATCATGGGCAAGCATATTCCCCAATAAAATGAGGCTGTGGCTGGTGTATTTGTTGTCAAAGAGTTCAGCCAAACGATGCTTGTTATAATTTAATTCCCAATCATTTACGGTTCTGTTCGTGATCTTTGCTTCTGGAATAAGATGGTCGTAAGTAAACAATACAGTATCTCCTTTTTTCACCAAAAAGGTTTCTTTGATGGAAGTAAAAAAGTTTTGGGTAGCTAACTCCAAAAACTCTGAATATGTTTCAACGATCAAAGTGTCATTAATGTTCGGTTTGGGAATCCAAAGTTTTTCATTGTTCATATGGTCCAAATAGTAAAAACCCCTATTCGGATGGATAGCTTTAGGCCCGGTACTGTCCTTGACAGATTTTCCAACACTATCCTGGGCCATGAGATGCACATATTCGGCAGGAGCATCAATGGATATCAGAACCACTTGGTTGAGCGTGATGAGCGGTGTATCCAAAATAGGCGACTCTTTTTTACAAGAAGTAAAAAAGACTGTAATAGTAAATCCGAAAAAGTAAAAGGAGCTCTTATTAAACATTGAAAATGAGAGGTTTCCTTAAAAATAGGAATATTTGGAGGAAAAAAAGATTGAAGTGACTAAAGGATCTCCTTAATATAGTCTTCCATAGATTCTGGAGTGCTGATAGGGGCAAAGCGTTTTATCGGCTTACCCTGTTTATCCACTACAAATTTGGTAAAGTTCCATTGTATTTTGCTTCCCAAAAGCCCACCCAATTCAGATTTCAGGTACTTAAAAATGGGATGGGTGTTTTTTCCGTTTACGTCGATTTTGGCAAACATAGGGAAGCTCACACCGTAATTCAATTGGCAGAACTCCTGGATTTCCTCTGCGGTACCCGGTTCTTGGTTCCCAAACTGGTTGCAAGGAAATCCCAAAATCACCAATCCCTGATCTTTGTAGGTTTCATAAAGTTTTTCCAATCCTTCATATTGGGGGGTCAGTCCACACTTGCTAGCGGTATTCACCACAATTACGGTTTTACCCTTGTAGGTTGACATGGATTCCAAGGTGCCATCCAAACGTTCTGCTTCAAAGTCGTAAAAGGTCATGGTTCAAGAATTTAGCTTCCTAAAGTTAAGCATTCTTTTGTGCTTATTACTTCTTTTGCAAAATAGACCCCATAATGATCGGAGCATGGATACGGGAATTTTCAATAAACCATTTATGGGTTTCCATGCCTCCACAGATCACGCCTGCCAAGAAAAGCCCTGGAATGTTGGTCTCCATGGTTTCCGGATTGTAGGTTGGTAATCGTTTTTCGTCATCGGAAAGGGCAATTCCTAATTGTTTCAAAAATTCGAAGTTGGGCATATAACCCGTCAACGCCAATACAAAGTCGTTTTCTAAGGTTAAATCTCCTTCTGGGGTATGTATAATGATTTCAGTTGGAGTAATTTCCTTTACTGTTGCATGATAATACGCTTTAATACTTCCTTCTTCAATCCGGTTGATGATATCCGGTCTTACCCAATATTTAACACGTTGACCCACTTCAGGCCCGCGAATGATCAAGGTTACCTGGGCCCCTTTTCGCCAACATTCCAAGGCTGCATCAATAGCAGAATTGCTGGCACCAATAACGGCCACCTTTTGACCTGCATAAAAATGGGGGTCGTTGTAGTAATGGGAAACCTTGGGCAAATCTTCCCCAGGTACGTTCATTTTGTTGGGGAGGTCATAAAATCCAGTGGCTACCACCACATTTTTGGCACGATACTGGTTTTTATTGGATTCCACGAAAAAGAAATCCGCTTGTTTTTCCACCTTCAACACCGTTTCAAAAAGATGGATATTCAATTGGTTGGAGGTCACGATTCTTCTATAGTATTCCAAAGCCTCACTGCGTTTGGGCTTGGCTTCCTTACTGATAAAAGGAATTTCATCAATTTCCAATTTTTCCGAAGAGGAGAAAAACTGCATGTTCACAGGATAATTGAAAAGGGAATTTACAATAGGCCCCTTCTCGATGATGATGTAGCTCAACCCCTGTTTTTTTGCCTCCAATCCGCAGGCAATACCAATGGGTCCACCCCCGATGATGGCAACATCAAATTCCTGCATTATGCTATTACTTCTTTTAAATGTTTTATGGTTTCCGCTGGCTGTTCACTTTTGAACACGAAACTACCGGCAACCAAGGCATCTGCCCCAAGGTCAATCATTTTTTTGGCATTGCCCGCATTTACGCCGCCATCAATTTCAATCAAAGCGTTGGAATTTTTTCTTTCGATCAAATTTTTAAGGTCACTTACCTTTTGATAGGTGTTTTCTATAAAGGATTGACCACCAAACCCTGGGTTTACACTCATCACGATTACAATGTCTATATCTTGGATGGTGTCTTCCAAAAGGTTGATGGAAGTATGGGGGTTAAGAGCCACCCCTGCCTTCATACCCTCTGCTTTAATGGCCTGCAATGTCCGGTGCAAATGAGAACAGGCTTCATAATGAACGGTAAGGTGATGCACCCCTAGATCAGCAAAGGTTTTAATATATCGATCAGGATCTACGATCATCAAATGGGTGTCCAACGGTTTTTTGGCATGTTTGGCAATGGCTTCCACCACAGGCATTCCAAAGGAAATGTTGGGAACAAAAACACCATCCATGATATCCAAATGAAACCAATCGGCCTCACTTTGGTTCACCATTTCAATATCCCGTTGAAGATTGGCAAAATCGGCAGCCAAAAGCGAAGGAGCGATAATTTTTGTATCCATGAAACAAAGTTAGCCAATTACCAGTATCCTTAAATGAAAAAGATCATGTAATCTGGGTGGGATGAATTGTCTTGAAAGCTTTCAATCACACAGGGAGATCGTTTACAGGAGATTCACAATATCCGAACGGTATAGCCTAATTG
>Ga0114901_1000940_pt1 | contig 17757 bp, 14 predicted proteins | sample MalvireepMed_s16_FD_89686 | JGI IMG/M metagenome (GOLD analysis project Ga0114901, IMG submission 89686) | Marine viral communities from the Global Malaspina Expedition - Malaspina viral metaG DeepMed_s16 | ecosystem: Environmental > Aquatic > Marine > Oceanic | place: Mediterranean Sea... | reverse complement strand
GGTCTTGCGCTTCTTGTGTTCGTATTCGGCTTCGGCAAAGGTCAGCTGGCTCATGGCATTCCCGGCAAGTGGCTGATAGAAAGTCCTGATTATGGCAAAGTCGGGGAGTTTTTCAGAGGTTCCTTAATGGCATCTGGGTTCAATGCCTTCTGCAATTTTCCAATTAGATGAATATCGCTGCCCATCGTGAGAAGTAATTGATCCTGAATCCTTTTGATTTCGCTGCATGGATGAACCTCTTCTTCTGCATTCCAAATTGAAAGGCGTGCTTCATCAATCAATATTTCACCCAGGTTATGCCTTTTGGTGAAATCAATAGCCCTTGCTATAAAGAGTAATGTCTTGAAGAAATACCTGCTTTGGGCTGTCTCACAGACTTCTGACGGATCGTTTGTGGGGAATAGCAATTTTATGGACTGAGCTGATGGCAGTTCATTGCCATTTCTCCATGAGGAAATTCTGTCTCTGTTCTCTTTGCTCAGTGAGGCCAGATAAGCAGTCAGGCCGGGTTGATGCTCTTCTAGCCAGGCAAAGGTCGCACCAACAGTGTTACCCCCTGGGGAGAACCAGAAGCTTGGGTGAGGCGCTTTAAGATCTTGATTTAGCTCTATTGCAAGACCAACAAGGTGCTCCTTGATGCAGCTTCTGATTAACAAGCCCAATACATCAGCTCTGCTTACCCCGTCAGCGGCAGTCTTACCAACGATGTTGTGCAAATAATAATCAATAAACGTGCTGAGGCTTGTTGATATCTTATCGGAAGCGACTGGACCCATATATTTTTCCAGGGTCGAGGGAACACTCTGCTCCAGCTCTCTCCTTAGCTCTCTAGGGTCATAGATGGGTTTCCCTGCCAGATCATCGAGGCGCTTATTGGACTGCTTTAGGTCAAGGCAACGCAACACATAGCGGATAATCTCGAAGGGATTGGGGTAAGGTGTTTCAGCTGGCATGAAGCAATTCCTGTTTCTTATTGATATGCCTTACATCCCGGATGAAATTTCGCCACGTTCTGCAATCACTGGGTGTAGACGGTATGGCTAGACGATACCCTAAAGGAGATATTAGCACCGCATGCTTGCTGCCTGGCCTGACTGACCAGCCCGATTTCATCAGGGTTCTGACCTTATGGTTGATATTTTTGTCGTTGCTGTATCGTTTCATCTGTGTCCTCCTAGAAACCAGCCCCCACAGAGGGGGCTGGAGGGGGTTATCCCTTACTTATCGGTTTTGGCGTTGCCGCGACCGCCACCAGAGGGGTTGCCGGTCTGGCTGGGCCAGTTGCCGCCAGGATCGGGATGATCAGAAGGACGAGAGTCGCTTTCGCGTGCGCTAGAGTTAGCCATTGTAAATTCCTCAGTGTTGCACTTCCCGGGATTGGGAGAGTGCGCTAGTGGAGATTACGAGGATGGTCACTGTGCATCAGCTGGGCTGTTGGCGAGATAATTCTGATTTTTATAAAAGTTATATGAAACAAAGGGTTATATTGATAATGGGGCATTTTCAGGGCTGAGAAAGATCCATGGGAAAGAATAGCTACGCAGAGAAGACGGTCGTTGAGCGAATAGCAGGCGTGCCGCTAGCTGAGCAATCAAGGCTAATTGATGCGGTTAAGGCAGGGCTGCCTTATCGGGCTCTTCTCGACCTCCAGGCAGCGTTTCAGGTCTCCCGCAGTGAGCTTGGCCAGGCCCTTCTGATCGCTCCCTCCACCATGAGCCGTAGAAAGACCGGTGGCTATTTGCGTCCGGATGAGTCAGACAGAGTCGTCAGGCTGGCCAGGGTGCTCGACCTGGCCACATCTATGATGGATGGCGATCAACAGTCGGCAGCCACATGGATGCGGACGGCAAGGGATGTTTTGAATGGCGAGGCTCCACTGTTGCGTTCAGCGACGGAGGTAGGCGTGAGAGATGTAGAGGATTTAATTGGTCGAATTCGAAACGGGGTATTCAGTTAACGTGATCTGATTGTGTGTATTGGCTTGATCAGATGCATTTAATCATTAAATGGGATTGTGGCTTCTTTATAAGGCGTTTCGTTATCTTCAAAGCGGTGTGTTAGTGGGTGCCTTGGTCTGAGCTCTCTGAGCGTGATGAAATGTTCTGACTCGATTTGTTTCTTGATGATATCAATGTCAGGTTGCACCAATAGCGCCGAGGTCGGTACCCGAAGATGAATCAGTTGAAATGCTTTCAGTATGTCTTGCCAGTGACCAATAAAATCCTGGTGACGAGCTAATGAAGGGAAACTTTTGTAGGCATGCTTTACTGCTTCCAGGTGCAGATAGGCGTCCCCTTCAGACTCCGATCGCCTGACTATGTAAAGTATCGCAATGAAACTGAATATCCCTCCTCGTTGGTAAAGCATATCCAGGTTGTCAGGGAGAATGATTGGAATAGAGATTCCATCGTCTTCGCCTTTGTATATTTCTGGTAGTCGCCAAAAGATCAAATCATCGTTGTTGTCGCTATAAGGTGAAACCAAACGTATTAGCTCTGATTTTTTGATGGGTCTGTTTTGCAGTAAGTCAAACAAAGGAAGATTGAATACCTCCTTTGATCCTGGAAGCACCCTGTCTATTTGACGTACTTTTGATTCAGTAACGCAGTTGGCGCCTCTTAGCCATTTGTAAACCTGTCCTTTTGGATCAGAACCATTAGATAGCCTGGATTCAAGCTGAGTCTTGTCTAGTTGGTGTTCGCGCAAAATGCAATCAATCCAGACTCTAGTCTGAAGCTTGCTAACGGATGTGCGGGGCTTCCTGGTCCTAATGTTTAGGAATGAGGAAATTTGATCGAAGGGTGAGAGTGCCATCGTCGTCTGTAAAATATCTTCATTTTTTTGGTGCTAACTTTACCGGGAAGTTTGCACGTAACTCATGTAGATTCAAGGGTGTTTTTCGACTGCGTGAGACCGGTGATGTCAGCTGAGAGCAGTAATGCGATTGATTCTGAGATTCCACTTGGGAGGCTTGCTTCGATCCGGGCGAGGTATGGTGAATTGCTGGATTTAGAGCAGCTAGCGGATTTTTATAGGTACCCCTCTGTGCATGCAGTCAGAAAAGCCCATCAACGGGGTACCCTTCCGGTGAAGTTACACCGCTTTCCACGTAAAACAGGTTTCTATGCTAAGGCTGAAGATGTTGCCAAGAGTGTCGATGACATGATTGATGTCTAAGCGAGTCCCACTGAGTCTAAATATTTAGGAGGCTGACAATGGCATAGGCACAAAAAAACCGAAACCCGTTACAGGTCTCGGCTTTTAGGGAAGGAATACCTTCGGTCTGGTAGCCTCCAGTATCCCTTCCCCATTTCGAGACGTCAACATTTGATATCAAGATCCCGGTCTTGAGGAGCCCCTATGCCTGTTTGGTAGCGGCTCTCAATACTCGGGAGGGGTGCACTTATGCTTAGTGAACGCGAGTTTGAGGATTATTGCCGCCAAGTCGGCCTGCAAGGGCTGGCAAGGGAGTACGTTGAGAGGGTGCGTAATTCCGAGCCATCCAGGATGGTGGGCACCACGGCCAAGAGTAATGTTGTCTCATTTGTGTCATCCGAGAAGATGGGGATGACGATTTCGACAGAAAGCAGGATGCCTGAGAGGGCCTTCGTGACACTATGCGAGCATGACAGCCGGGTGCTTGAGTTTTGGGACCAGCCAGAGCAGATTAAAGTCACAATTAAAGACAAAAATGGACGGCCCAGGAACATTTGGTATACACCTGATTTTCTGGTGATCGGACAGGAAGGAATCGTTATTGTTGAGGTTAAAGACCAGAAAACAGTAGAAGAGCTTCTGGAAGGTTCGCCTCATAACTGGAAGGAAGGTGAGTCCGGAAGGATTGAGTATGTGCCAGCTAAAAAGCGCTTCGCTGAACTGGGCTTAGTTCATTCCGTTTTCTGCTATCGGTCCGAACTGAGATACAAAATAGCTAATCTTGAGAGCCTTCTCCTCTCGAGAAAAGGCGCGAAGTATACACAATGTCAGTGGGGTTGTATTCAAAAGTCACTTTCAGATCATGTCTGGATGTCCCTTTATGAACTTAAAGAAAGCCTGGGGTGTTCCGACTACTCGCCGCTAGTTCAGATGATCGATGATGGTCTTATGCTTGGTGATCTGGATAGTGCCCTCATTTCTTCTCCAAAAGTGTTTCTCGTTTCCCTGCGACAAGATTTTTTGGATCAAGGATTAAAATTTATCAATCGATCGAGGCCATTTTCGCAATTCGAAGAGATTACGGTAGGTATGGATTTTGCTCCATCATCAGTCAGGGCCGAAAAAGCCTTGGAAAGACTGAATCGAATAGCTGCAGGAGAGAAATCTAGAAGTACACGTCGCTGGTTAGCGAAGGTAAAAGAAGGTGCGGGGCGAGGTTTGACCCCTTTTCAGTCATTGTTGCCTGATTATCACCTTTCAGGAAACCGAAAGAGGAAAGCACCAGTTCAAGTGATAAGAGTTCTTGATGAGTATCTAAAAAACGAGCATGGTCAGAAGAGCGGTATATCAGATTATAGAAGCTATATAGCTTATAGGGTTCATTCAAAGGAACAGCACCTAGGATCCGACCCAGTCTCTTGGGCAACTTTTTGGGATCATTTAAAGAAAGCTTCTGGTGAGTCGCTTGGTGAACAGATAGGCGGTAAACGACTTGCTAATTCAAGAGCCTCTGCCTCTCCTGTTCTGTACCGAGGGCTTAAGCCGTCATATGCATGGAAAACAGCCTCGGTTGATCACTATATAGCTGATATTTACGTGATAATTTTTAGCGGCGGTGACTATGTCTACACCGCCAGACCAACGATCACCGGGATGATCGATGTTTATTCCGGTGCCGTGATTTCAATGTCGATGTCTCTTCTTCCCCCGTCCCGCAGATCTGTGGCCAAGGTCATGCGTGATTGCGTGAGGAAGCATGGGCGTTTGCCCTCAGAGCTTATTGTAGATCGCGGTGCTGAATTCAAATCAGTTTATTTTGCGTCTCTTCTTGCTGATCAGGAGGTCAACCTTTCTCTACGGCCAAGTGCTCACCCCCGTTTTGGCTCTGAGATTGAAGGACTCTTTGGAGACTTCAAAAGAATGTGGCTATCAAGCCGCCCAGGCAACACCGCTGATTACAAGGAAGTACGATCCGTCGATCGAAGCTTTTCTCCTGATAAACATGCCATCCTTAGACCCTATGATTTTTATAGGGAGCTTCTTGCGTTTATCGATTGGAGGAATAGTAAACCTGTAAGCCCGGGGGGCAAATCACCAGGTTGTCTTCTCAAGACCAGTCAAGAAGAATTTCCATATATAGCAAGAAAGGTCTCGTTGGATCACAAATTTTTGATCGCTTCCAGTGTTGAGACAACCTCTTACAGTGTCGACCGGCAGAGAGGCTTGCATATTGGTGACATGTATTACTGGAGCCCAGATCTCAGTGCGATAACTGGGAGAAAAAAAGACCTGGAAGTAAGGCCGGATGTTGAGAATCCGCACCTTGTCTATGCCGGTGCGAACAATCGTTGGATATCCTGCTTCACATCACGAGCAGCTGAGTATGTGACTCTTGATCCTATTGAGCAGCATGTCCAATCCTTGGAGGTAACCGAAGCGCTTAGAGATAAACGGGTGATTCGAGAAAGAGCAGATGAGGATCTGGTTCGGATCATCAGGGACATGGATCATGTGATTGATGATCAGTCTACCCCGGTAATCAACATTCAAACAGAGTCCGAAGGGGATGAAGTCCCTGGCGATATTTTCACAAGAATTCGAGCAGCATCTGTCGAGCCATTGAGAACAGAATCATGGGAGGTATCGCGATGAAGGCTCCCCAGGTTATCTCAAAGCTAAACAGCACAAAAATCGTGCATCGTAACTGGCAGCTGGCACTTGGAGAGGCGTTCGCGGCGCTCTCCCTCGCTTCTCCCGGTGATGTGGTCTGCATTACTGGGCCTTCCAGAGCAGGGAAAACGAAGCTCATTACTGAACTGGTTGGTTTACTGTGTGGCGAGATCGACTTTGAGCGGGACGGGATTCTTCCCGCTGTTATCGTCGATGCGGAAAACACCGGTCCTCATGGGCGGTTTTCTACCAAAGCATTCACATTAAAGCTGCATCAGGCGGTCAGGCACCCCATTTATGGAGTAATAGGGCAGGAATTCAGTGATGGGCCTGCGAATACCAAGGCTGACAGGACCAATGAGCCCACACTCCGTTTTGCACTGGAGAATGCCTTTCGCCTGAGAAAGACCAGATTCCTGTTTGTGGATGAGGCCCAACATGTCCGTTATGTAAGCAAGGATTCTCAGGGCGGCTACGCGGTGATGGACTCCTGGAAGTGCATGGCGAAAACCTGCGGGCTGGTGCTGGTTGTGGTGGGCGCTTACCCGATTCTGCAAGTAATCGGTCATTCACCGCACATGATCGGCAGGAAATCCCAGATCCACCTGCCTCGATACTATGCAACGGATCATGATCTGGCGGAGTTTGGGAAAATCCTGGCCACCTACGACCAGATTATTGCGGACATTGCCATAGAACAGGTGCTGACTCAGTCCGCGGAGATGCTATATCACGGTTCTCTTGGCTGCATCGGTCTCCTCCGCAACTGGCTTGGCCGTGCAGTTGCTCGCTCTCATGCAACGGGAAAGCAATTGTCACCAGCCTTGCTTAAGGAAGTCATGTTCTCCAAAGCTGATTTGGCGGCTATCTCTGAGGAGATCTATCAGGGGGAAAAACTGTTCGAGCCAGCAGATGCACACTCACAATCATCCCGTGACCGAGCAATGAAAGTGATGCCACCAAAGAGCAAGGGCAAGCCATTTCAGCGTAAGCCCAAGCGATATGCACCGGGCAATCGGACAGGGGGAGATGGCTGATATGTTATTTCCAATCGAGCTAGAGGGTGCTGGAACCTGTGATGTGGAATCTCTGGCTTCCTATGTGTACCGGGTGGCGTATGAGCATGGGATATTCGTTGGCGAGTTGCTGCGACACATCAACAAACAAACGTCAGCGCTTACGCATCTTGATACCGAAACCCAGTCTGTTCCCGCTTTTCTGAAACCCGCTGAGATGGTGAGAAATAATCGCTCCAGCGAAGCAATTCAGGGCGCTCTGGAGAAGCTGACTGGGCTGGAATTATCCCAATCACGGCTCTTATTCATGACCAGCGATATTGGTAGGTCCCCCAATGAGGTTGCTCCAGGCTTCCGGTGGTGCCCTGAGTGCATGAGTGAGTGGCAGGCCCTGGGGCAGCAGCCCTTCTTCAAGTTGATCTGGCATCTGTCAGCTATTACACACTGCCCGAGTCATCGAACAGAGCTGATATCTACGTGTGCATTCTGCAGTTGTAGGCAGACGGGTTACATAAGGAAAAGGGCGATTGGATTCTGTCAGCAATGCGGCAGACACCTGGGCACCCGAAACCCGGACAAACCCGCGCCTGAAATTGCTCGTAGCTGGGAAATGAAAGGTGCAGATGTTCATCAGTTCTTCGTTGATATGGCGCAGCAGCCTTTTACTGCTGAGTTGGAAGGCGGGATTTGGCGTTCTCTACGGGACTTGTTTGACCACTATTGGGGGAACGGTAAGGAGCTGGAGCTATATCAGGCATTCCCAAGAGATGAGTGGATCAGCCTGTACCATAAACAGAAGCCCGTCAGCTTCAGTACGGCAAGGCGGCTTTGCTATGGGCTGGGGATTGATCTCTATACCCTGATATCAGGCAATGCGATCAATTCAACGCAGGTGCTGAGTCAGAAATGGCTGTGTGAGCTACCGGCGGGGTTCTGCGAACGAAAATCCAGGCAGAAGCGAAACCACGATGCGATTCAGTCCAAACTCCGTCGATATCTGGATCCTAATGTCAGGCCGAGGCCGATGAAGGAAGTGGCTGCGGAGCTTAACGTCTCGGTTGGGTACCTTGAGTACCGCTACCCCACTGCAGTCAGTGCATTGGTCAAACGCCACCAATCCATGATTGCGGCCCAGCGACAAAGGACTCGTGAAAAGGCGCTTAATTCCGCCTTGCAGTATTTCACGGATTCATCCTACTCGGGGTATCCAAAATCCAGGAAACAGGCCTACTTATGCCTCAGGGAGGAAACAGGGCTGCCGAAGTTCCTGCTCAAGGGGGCGATTGGGGAGGTCTATTCGGTTCTCTATTCGTCCTGAACAAAGAAGGGGCTGTAAAGGGCACATGACACGCACAATACAAATGGAATTTCCTTGGACAAGGGGTTTTTTGTACTAAGCCGGGTTATTGGAGTATGTGCAGTCACATTTCTACAGTGCGAGGACTAATCTGATTCATTGTTTCGTGCGGGTGCCGCCGATTTCAAGCAACAACTACCATCTGTACGAAGGGGCACCTGAAGCACTGCATTGCCGGGGTGCCAGAGTGCAAGGATGCTGCCTGCTGCACTGGCCAGGCTCATTCAGGCTGAAAGCGATACACGTTATGACTGGTAAATCCAGTGTTGTAAAGCGCCCGCTTTTCGTCGCTCGACAAACGTATCAATGACGGTATCGAATCCTGTTAAGGAGATGATCCAAACCGGTACCTGCTGCATTACTTCGGGTTCGGCTTTAGAGATAAAGCCTGCCTAACCATATATGTTCACGGAAATAGGCCAATAGGATGCTCTGAGCTCCAGAGTACTAACGAGCCAATTTCTTAAGAGCAATGTATCCCGTTTTGTATGCTTTTGGCACCACTGTTTCGATATGGTAATTACCAACCTGAGAGGCCTCTGCGTTGGGACGGTACGTTGCCCCCTTCTTGATCGTGCGATTGTCGGTCGTTACAATCGCTCTTTTAACAACGACAGCATCAGTGGGAATTCCGTAGTGCTTGGTGATCATGCTCAAAAGGTATTTCAAGTATAGTTCGGAGTTGTCGAGCTGTTTTTGTGTCGCTTCAACCTTTGGCTTGTCTGACTTCAGGTCAAATATGAGTGCAGTATGCACATTATCTTCTTGCCAAAGTACTACTAGGTCGCAGCCTTTATTTACGCCTTTGTCATTTCTCTTGTCTACATAAGGCGATAACTGCTGAAACCAACGGTTATCTTTTCCACCGGGTTGGTGATCCAGTGTGAACGCAAAAGCAGTATCGGGAATGTTTGTGATGTATAACGTACTGATTCTACTATCGGACCCATCTTCCTTCAGCATGAGTTCTTTTTGGGCTGTATCGTGATTAATCACGATATCTGGGTTAATAATCTCCCTGATCGCTGCCAGCATCAATCACTCCTTGATACCGTAATAGATCTTGTCTGCTAATTCGTTTGCATCAGCAATCAAATCATCAAAGATTTCCATATTGATACCGTACTTATCTACTGAAACATTATGAATTTTATGATCAGTTTTTAAGCTGTAAGCCTTGATTTGCTCTGGTCGTAAAATATCCTGTTTCGTTATTTTTGCGGATTTCATTATTGCGTCTTTGTCTTGAACATCAAGGTTGAGCATCACTCTGTTGTTCAGTTCGCGAATCAAATAGTCACTGTGCGTCGTTACCAATACTTTCACGCCAGAATTGACTAAACGCGCTAGCAGTCCTGCCATTTTGCGTTGATTATCTGGGTGCAGGTTCAACTCCGGCTCGTCGATGATCAGCATGCCGTTTTTCTCGGCTAGCGAGTTGATGTAGAGATCAATCAAAAACAGCGACTTAATGGAGGAGGATGCGACATAGACCGGCACCGCGACTTTATCGCGGCCTCGCTCTTTCTTTGGCATGTACATCACTTGCTTGTTGATGGATTTGTAAGAGCCGCCCATCAAATCCTGAAGTGCATCCCGGATATGCTTGTATTCATCCGCTTCTTCCCTGATAAAGCTCTTTCGCTTACAGATGTTTTCGTAGTCACGCACCACATTGATGTTGTCTTGAATGGGATGCGCATAACGGGAGCGCATACTGTTTAGCAACTCGAACGGATTCACTTTTTCGGCGTTTGTGATGTGCTCGATAATGGCGTTTTTACTGATGTCGAGTTCTTTATAAAAGAGTGCAATGCCAGTCCTTTCTGACGTGACAACGAAAGGGCGTGGCAATAAGTCAGCGAACAGACAATCGACGATATGATCACTAATCACATCGTCTAATATCTGGTTTGGCACCCGACCGTGGCTTTTTGTTTGGAACGTAATCGATAAGATTGTCTCTTCTGCCGCCTTAAAGAAGCTCAATTGCTCTGATTGCCCAAAGCTCACGGCTTCTTTGAATTCATTAGTGAAATCGAAGAGTAACTTATCATGGCTGAATTCGGCTTTGGCACTTGTAAAAAAGTCCTCGGGAACATTGAAATAGCGTGATAGATTTTCAGAAAACTCAGAGGACGCCTTTTTAAGATACTCCGATAGCTTCTTCTGATAATCCTGCAATTCAATGGTCAGTGTGCCTTCCTCGCGCAACTGCGAAAGTCGGTCGCGCGACACTGAGAAATCAATCCATTGTTTGAAATGGCGCAATAGTCCGTAGATGGCGTAGCTGATGTACGTTTTGCCAACATTGTTGGGGCCGCAAATAATGGTCAAATCACCCAGTGCAACCGAACCCTGGTCAATGCCGCCCAAATTTTCAAAATTAAACTTCATTGTTGCCTCCTTGTTGGGTGGCTTTGGGTCGATTGGTAGAACCGACCTGTTTGTTCGCTGTTAGGTAAATCATCAATTTTGAGCCCCCACCGTTACCTGGCCGTTCATTAGCATGGGGAGGAGCCAGTCGCGCAGTGATTCAAGATATACGTTTTCTTTAAGGACTATATTGCGCTGTTTGAACAATGATGCGCAATGCTGGCTATATTCTTCCAGCAACTTTTGCGGTGGTAGGTAGGTTTTAAACCACTTCACACCATTCAAATCCAAATGTAGAACCAGAGTTCCAGAAGCATAGTATTTAATATACTTGTGATAACTCTCTGAATTAAAAAGCTGTTCTAAATAGGCATTGCAAAATTTTCTCGAAGATACACTCGCGACATCACAGGACATTAACGGCGTTTCATCGAATATATCCGGGATAACGAATGACTTGCCGATAATATCCGCATTTCTGGTAACGTCAGTAATGGCAATTACCAACTCCCCTGGATTTAGCTTGCTTTCTGGTTTGAATTTCCCGTTGTAGTATTTCGTTCCTTCAAGCTTGAACTCTCCGGACAAAGAGAACGAGTTCAAGTTAATAAATGGCACACCAGCATTTTGGATGTCGCCGCTTTTATACGAAATTCCGCGTTTAAAGGTTACGTGATCTCCAAGCAAGCAATCGATCCACCCCTCCGGAATTTCCCGCTTGAGGGTTGGGTTGTAGACCATTTTTCCGCCGGAGGTTTTGTAGGGTTTTCCGTTGGTATCGGGGAAGTCGAACTGTACAAACCAGTAGTCGTATAGGGTTTTGGCCATGGCTTCCAGTTCGGCGTTGATACGGTTGTTGAGTTCGATTTTTTGATCGATTGCCTCTAGAACCTTTCTTATCGCAATTTGAAGCTTTTTATCATCAATCGCAGGAATAGCCATTTCATGGAGTTCGTTCCTGTTAACTCCCGGCACAGCGCTTTTGTCAGAGGTCCGAATTCTCCCCAAGCAGCTCAATAAGTAATAGATATACTTCGGATCATTGCCTTTGAAATTCTGGACATATAAAGCTGTATTGTGTGGCCAATATTTTCCGTCCACAAAATACATTTCTCCCAACGTTCCATATCGTCCGGTTACGACCCCTGGGCCTTCGACTTTATAGTCGTGGTGGACGCCAGAGATACCAGCCGAACTGATAACAGGATACGGACCTGGAACTCTGTCTTTCTCCGGCAGGTCATAACCCCTTTTCAGGGTTATAAGATCGCCTAATCTTCTAGGGCTCACCTTACTCATACTTAAGCCCTGCCAACTGCTTTTTAATCTCAGCTTCCAGTTCGCGAGATTGGCTAAACAGGCTATCGAGGTTGCCGGTAAAGCCCCGCATCTTTTCAGCAAACTGTTCCGGGGTAATATCCACATACTCGATTTTGACGTCGAAGTACTGACCAGCGCTCAGTGAGTAGTTCTTGGCTTCAATCTCGTCATAGCTGACAGCAACGGAAAAATCTTCTACCGCCTGTTTGGCATTAAAGGTGTCGATAATGCGTTGCTCTTCATCCGCGCTCAGTACGGTTTTTTGGTTCTTGCCGTCTTTAATTTTTTCTCCCAGATTTGAAGCGTCAATCAGTACGACCTTATCTTTGTTGCTGTCATCCACAAACAGAATGGAGACATTGGTACCGGTGGTGGCAAAGATATTGGAGGGCATAGAAACCACGCCTGCCAGCATTTTGTGCTCGACAAGATACTTTCTGATTTTGGGATCAATGCCTGTTCCAGCTGTAATAAATCCAGTGGGCACTACGACCGCTGCTTTGCCGCCTGGTTTAAGCGAGCAGATGATGTGCTGTAAGAACAACTGATAGATTGCCATTCCTTCTTTTTTCTTTTTGGGAATGGTGGGGATACCCGCAAAGAAGCGCTCTTTATTTTCTTTACTGTCCAGCTCATCATGGAAGTCGCTGAAATCCATCTTAAATGGCGGGTTGGAGACGATGTAGTCAAACTTCTTCAGGTCTTTACCGTCCCGGTGATACGGGTGTAACACGGTATTACCCTGAATCACATTGGGGATAGAGTGCACCAGATTGTTGAGGATCAGGTTAAGGCGTAGCAGGTTCGAAGACTTTTGCGAGATGTCCTGAGTGTAGATGCTGCAACGGTTCTCACCAATGGCGTGGGCCACGTTCATTAGCAATGTACCGGAACCGGCTGAAGGATCGTAGCAGCTGACGTTCTTCACTTTGCCTTGCTGATCGGCTGGCACCAGAATCGCTGCCATGATGCGAGCCACCGCATGGGGTGTATAGTACTCGGCGTATTTGCCGCCGGAATTGCTGTTGTAGTCTTTAATCAGGTATTCAAAGATGGTGGCGTAGAAGTCGAATTTTTGCGTGAAAATGCGCTCAAAGCTGAACTCGACCAGCTTGTTGATGATGGCGCGGCAAAAAGCATCGCGTTTGGATTCATCGGCAATGTATTCGCTGACACGATCAAACAGCACAACCTTAGCGCCGCCGTCGGTCTTTACCGCGAACACGTCGTTGTTGGTTAAGGCAATATCGCGAAGAGTATCATCAAACAGTTTGGCAAAGTCCGGCGCGTTCTGTTGGCTAAACAAGTAGCTGATAAAGTGATGGGGCTTTAAGCGAGCCGTATTGCCGCCCATTTGCAGTTGCAGCATTTCCAGCTCGTCTTCGCTCATGGCGACCAGGGCTTCTTCCCATTTCTCCGAGCTGGCGACCTTCTCGTCGATCTGTTTCGCCTCATAGGCGAACTTGTCGTTCAGAAACTTGTACAAGAAGGTCTGGGTAATGATTTTGAATTCATTACCATCGTTACCCAATCCATAGTGGGCACAGATGTTCTTCAGGCTGTCGATCAGCGCTTTGGTCTTTTGTTGAAATTCTAGCTCTACCATTTCTTACGGCTCTTATGATTTACCAGGCTCTGCTGCCTGTAGTGAATTCTTTCAGGTACTCTGCGACCACCAAATGATTGATGAATCTTGATGCGTCGGCGTTGAGTGGTATGTTTTGCTCTCCTTTGAAACGGCGTATGACTAGCGGCATCATCTGGCGTTCAAAGTAGCTTTCGTTATCCAGTATCTGGCTATTGTTCAACACTTGTTCGTCAGCGTCTTGTTTTACGCCGGTTAGGGCTTCAAAAATCTTGCGTTCGTTCTCTGATATATCGCTCTTGTTCTCATGGCGCTCCTGCAAGCGCTTGTGAATACGGGTGTACTTGGCATCGCCCAGGTACTTCTGGCGTAGCTGGTTGTTCTGGCGGTTTAGTTCTTTAACGCGATCGTGAATTTTATTTAGCGCGTCGATATTGGCGACCATTTCATCCTGCGTGACTTCGCTGAGGTTCTTTTTCTTGAACAGCCTTTCCAGCTCTTCTTTCAGGCTGACAAATTTGGGGTCCTGCTGATCAAAATTGCTGGCCAGAGCCTCGCGAGTTTGGCGCAGGGTATTCTTTAACTGGTCAGCCAAAACCAGCTCTTCTTCGCCTACCTTGATAAAGCGGAACACCACATCTTCAAGGGCGACATTAAGCAGGTTGGCGGTGTCGGTGCCTTGTTCGATGCTCTCTTTCAGGTTGAGCATATCGAGGTGGTTGCAGGTTTCCCGATAGAGGATGTTGAGCTTGGCAAAGTCCAGCTGTTCCAGTAACTCGTAGTCGCCTTGCAAACGGATCAGGTTGTATAGGCTTTTGGCGTTTTCCAGCGCCTTTTTCAGAGCCAGTACGGTTTCGCGGTCCTGAATCTGGCTGATTTGATCGGTAAAGATCTCGGCGTTGTCGGTATCAAAGCGGAACAGTATGTCTTTGATATGATCTATCTCTGCCGCGATCTCTTCCTGTGATTTGAACAGGTTGGAGTAGTGCTCCATTTCATCGCCCAGTTCTGACTGAAGCTCGTCGAAGTAGGCTTTGTTGGTGGCATCAAATTCTTTACGAATGTCGGCAAAGTCCACCACGTAGCCGTACCGGAAGTCCTTATAGGTGCGGTTAACCCGTGTGAGTGCTTGGAGCAGGTTGTGTTTGCGGATGACCCGGCCTAGATAGAGCTTTTTCAGGCGTTTGGCATCAAAGCCAGTGAGTAGCATGTTATAGACGAAGAGGAAGTCGATCTTGCCCGCCTTAAAGTCTTCTACCCAGTCTTTGCGTTCTTCTTTGCTGCCGATGTCATGCAAGATTAGTGCTGCGCTCTTGGCTTTATTGTCCTGTTTCGCTTTTGCGGCGTAGCTGTCTGGTTTTGCTGCTGCAACCAGGGCTTGTGCAGAATCCTTCATTTCATACGGTGGGCTAGCGGCTTCTGCGTAGACGCCATTGAAGATGTCAAACATCTGCTTGGCCTGATTTGAGCTATCACAAATCACCATGCCGCCGATACTGGCATCATTAAGGGCTGCACGGCTTTTCTCAAAGTCTGCAACGATGTAATCCAGCATGGGCTCTACAAAGCTCGGATGGGCATAGATGAGCTTGCGATCGACATCCCCCATTTGGACTTCTACATCCTCTAAGGCTTGTTGTAGAACCATCCTATAGTTAGTGGAGATCTCTTCGCGGATCAGTCGTAGGGTGTAGCCATCGGCGATGGAAGCGTTGTAATAGTACTTGTGGATATAGTCGCCAAAGATCTGCTTGGAGCTGATGGCTTTGGAATCCGGGTTCTTACTCGCTTTGTCCTCGTTAACGATCAATGGAGTCCCCGTTAGAGCGATCTTGATGGCGTTGGGGTCGGACTGATACAGGTTGGCCAGAAAACTTCCTTTTGGGTTGTAACTTCGGTGTGCTTCGTCCAGAACGAATATACGCTGGATGTTGATGTCATAGTCTTTGGTAGACAAGACATCGGGGTCATCCTGAAATTTCTGGATATTTACCACAGTGATTTCCGGCTTGCCGGAATGGTTGTGAATCACCTGTGTGGCCTTAATGTCTTTGGCAAAGGCATCACGGGAGTTAATGGTGTGTACCGTTAACCCACGCGCTGTGAATTCCCGCTGGGATTGCTGTAGCAGGTCAAGCCTGTCCACGATGAAGTAGAACTTGGGAATGACCTGTTGCTTTTGGAAATAGTCCGTTAGAAAGCGTACGTTGTAATAGGTTAGCGCCGTTTTGCCGCTACCCTGGGTGTGCCAGATGATGCCTTTCTTCACGCCCTCATTAAGCTTGCGTTCAATCGCTTTGGTGGCAAACATCTGGGGATAGCGCATGATGTGCTTTTGCAGACCATCGGTCTCAGCCACATAGGCCAGCGCATAGCGCAGGATGAACGCCAGACGGTCACGGCTAACCAAAGATGTACAGATACGATTCGTTGGACGTTCTGGCTGCTTATTGGTCTGAAATTCCGGGTTGCTGCGAATGACTTCCAGGTTGTTGTCTTTCAGTACCCTTAGCTCTTCTTCCTCAGAATCGGACTTCAGCAACGCCGTGAGATTCAGTATCTCTTCTTCTCGGAAGTAGTTGAATACGGGCTTGTGATAGGAGCTGCTGGCGTAGAAAGCCCCTTGCACGGGTTCCGGATCGCCGTCGTCATACTCCATATTGTTGGAGAAGATCATGAATTGGGTGATGTTGGCGAAGCGCTTGAATTTCGGGTTCTGAAAACGTTTGTTGATGCGGTCGCGCTCAGCCAGAATGCCTTCGCGGTTATTGGGCTTTTTCACCTCAATAAAGACCAGCGGCATACCATTAATCAATAATGTGATGTCTGGGCGGAATTCCTCATCACCATTTTGGCACGTCAGTTCAGTGACTACGTGAAAGCTGTTGTTGTTGAAGTTCTCAAAGTCGATCAGCTTGGTGTTCGATCGGTCTGTCAGGCGCTCAAAGAAAGCTCGCCCAAGGTCTTCGTTGTCGAGCTCCAACTTAATATCTTCGAGCAGGCGACTTACATCATCGGGCTCAATGCCTGGATTGATTTTGAGAATCGCTGCGTTGAAAAGCTCGGGGAAAATATTGGTATCCAGATCCCAACTTTGGCCTTTCAGTGACAGGTACTGATAGCCGAGTCGCATCAAATGAAGGATGGTGGGAATTTTTACGCGAGTATCTTCATTAAACTTCATAACATTCCCTGTTTATTGTTGTGCCAGCTCAAGCAGGTCACCTACCTGGCACTCAAACAGCAGGCAGAGTTTCTCAATGGCTTCCAGATCCACTTTCTGGGCCGTCTCTTTATAGAGCAGTGTCACCGTGGCACGGCTTAACCCCGTTTCTCTGGCAACGTCGGCAATACGCATCTTGTGCTCGCCCATCATGCGGGCGAGATGGCAGCGGATCATGGCTGTGCCTCTGGTACTTTTGTTTTAGGGATAAAGCCCGAGAGTACCATGAATTGACAAATGGAGTGACAAATTGTCAGTTTAGCTTAAATTATGAAGGGTGAGGGTTGTGGTTTGTGCGGATGTGAATGAGGGCGGACAAACTATGCCAGCATTATCACCATAGTTTGTCCAAAACGGCCAAACTATGGTTACAGGAACAAAATACACAGCGCGATCGAAGGTAATGGTGGGCCCACCAGGACTTGAACCTGGGACCAATCGATTATGAGTCGACTGCTCTAACCAGCTGAGCTATAGGCCCGAAAAACGGAAGGACAATAAAATGCCGGCCGCCGATTATTCGGGGGCCGGCATTTTTTTGCAAGTGTTACAGGTCGCCGTCCAGGAAGCTGCGCAGGTGTTCGCTGCGGCTGGGGTGGCGCAGCTTGCGCAGTGCCTTGGCTTCTATCTGACGGATACGCTCACGGGTCACGTCGAACTGCTTGCCCACTTCCTCGAGGGTGTGGTCCGTGTTCATGTCGATACCGAAACGCATGCGCAGTACCTTGGCTTCCCGGGCGGTCAGGTTGGCCAGTACTTCGCGGGTGGCTTCTTCCAGGCCCAGGGACGTGGCGGAATCCACCGGGGACTCCATGTTACCGTCCTCGATAAAGTCGCCCAGGCTGGAATCTTCATCGTCACCGATGGGGGTTTCCATGGAGATCGGCTCTTTGGCGATCTTCAGTACCTTGCGGACCTTGTCTTCCGGCATTTCCAGGCGCACGCCCAGTTCTTCCGGGGTCGGTTCGCGGCCCATTTCCTGCAGCATCTGGCGCTGTACCCGGTTGATCTTGTTGATCGTCTCTATCATGTGCACCGGGATACGGATGGTGCG
>Ga0114901_1000929_pt1 | contig 17883 bp, 14 predicted proteins | sample MalvireepMed_s16_FD_89686 | JGI IMG/M metagenome (GOLD analysis project Ga0114901, IMG submission 89686) | Marine viral communities from the Global Malaspina Expedition - Malaspina viral metaG DeepMed_s16 | ecosystem: Environmental > Aquatic > Marine > Oceanic | place: Mediterranean Sea... | reverse complement strand
TAACTATCCATTCCAGCGGATATCACCGAGAACATACTTGCAGCTTGAGTAACGGAGCTAGCAAGATCCTGAACAAACTCTGAGGTCGAATCCCCGGCGTCTAGCATTTGCACAGCAAACTGTGCCAGTGCTGGAGCAGCAAGCGCAATGGACATCCCCATGCCAGCACCCCCGCCCATCATTCCGCCAGCTTGGAACTTGCGTGGGCCACCGACAACGCCGCCAGAAGCAAATCCCTCAGCGCCACGGGAGTTCATGCGATGTAGGGCACCATAACCTATGCTCTGGGCAGCATTTTTGCTAACAACAAACTCGCCGGGAGTTAGAAGTGAGGGAACCGTATCTGTGACACTACCACCCTTCGCAAACTTAGTGCCGAATACCCCCGACTCTTTCTGTGTAATAAACTTCCCATGGCCCAAGCCCTGTATTCGCCACGCATTTGCTCCCGAGATATCTTTCCCAGCCGCCTTAGCCCTCTTTGTATTTACTAACCCCTCCATTAACGCGGGGTCTTTTAGCTTAATACCATTGGGAAATACGCCGGGATACCATTTCCCAAGATTGGACCATAAGACTCCAGCCTTAGCGCTTACGCTAGTGTCGCTGTAAAAACCACCGGTGCCCTTCATGGCCTCGCCTAGTACAGCATAGGCAGCACTTCCATACCCCCTGCCCTCCAGTCCGGGCATAATGGCATGAGTTTGAGAAACATGGAACCCCGGATATTTTTCCTCTTTACCGTGTATCTGGCCTTCTATGCTAAGTACCGTCTTACCTCTAGCTATTTCATCTGGAGCATTGGCAGTTCCTGTGAAATGATATTCTCCATATCCATCATCGTCAATCCAGTCCCGTCTCATTTTTAAGAATTGGCGCTTATCAACAAACTTCTTCCCCTGCCTGAAGTCATTCTTTGCACCCTTTCTAGTAGAGTCCATCGCCCAAGCCATCCGGCCCCGCTTAACTGGGCCACCGTTTGCAAACTTCTGAACTAGGCCACCAAGGGCCATTTCCTCGATAGTGGACTTGTTCAAATCTATTCCACTCGTATCGCCTCTAAGATTTACATCGTTCATAATCTTGTTACGAATGCTACTCCAAGCATCCGCACTCTCGGAAGCCTTGGCGTCGGCCTTAACAAGTGTAGCCATCCGTTCATCGCCACCAAACATTTTCGTTAGCTGGCTTCGTACATGCTCCCCCTTCAGGTTCTCCGCTGGGAAATCAAATGACCCCTTGCCACTCGTGGGCGCCGCTCCCGTAAGAGCGCCAATAACACCCTCAAAAGCATAACCTGAGAGAGCTTGAATTGCATTCTGTTCAACATCAAGAAGGGGCTTAAGATGATCCTCAAAGGCGCCCTTGTCCAAATTGAGTGCGCCAGCATAAAGCCCGCTCAGGGGACCGCCTTCGGCGCTTGCTCTGGCGACAACGTTCTTAATGGTTTTCTTAAGCCCTGCTACCGCCCCTTCTTCCATCCATTGCTTCACCATCTGCCGGTTTTCGTTCCGCGCCTTCGCCTCACCGACACCGGCAAAAAATGCAGGAGTTTTGCCCGACATCGTGACAGGGATGGCTTGGCCAGCCAGTTCACCGCCTGCCTTGTGCGCCTTCATGACCGTCTTTTTAATCGCGTCGTCTTCGAGTTGTTCCCGAAGCGCCTTCTCTGACAGCGCCTTATTGGTATCGTTCACAAATCCTATATTTTTCTGGGCCTCCCTCCCCTTGCCCCTCTTCACCAGACTCGCCGTAATGTAGTGCCCGATAAGTTCGTCAACTGTTGGGTCTGCCGTTGTCCCTCCAGTAATCTTATCGATAACGTGCCTATTGGAGAGAGGGGTTGCCTTCGACTCATCGTAGGTATGCGTTTTCTCTTTTCCATCTTTGCCCCCGCCCTTGAAGAAGAAGCCTCCGATTTCATTATCGTTAAGTACAATCTTTCCGCCGCGTGCTTTCTTATTCATCTTAGAAAGATTGCCAGCGCCAATACTTCTTACGCTAGATTTCTTGATAACAAACTCGCCGGGAGTGAGCATGGCCGGAACGGTATCCCTGTTGCCACTGCCCGGAACCATGCCCCCAGAAGCCATCGTGGGAATAGCCCCCGTACCACCAAGCGTAGACTTCAAGCCGCCAAAGAATCCCTTGGCACCCTTGAATAGCTTCACTGCCGCAATGGCAGTAATGAGCGGGAGAATCGGCTTAAGGGCGTCGGCAACCTTAATAAGAGAACTGGCCAGCGTGATGGCGGTATTCGCCATGAGCATGAATGTTTTACTCTCGGTAAATGATCTTATCAGAGCAAGCCACTCTTCTTTAACCTTGGTTATCCTTACAGCAAGGGCACCCTGAGCAGTCTCGGCATCCTTAGTTAAGGAATTGGCCCCGTCCATCGCCACTTTCAAGGCTTCCCACGCTACCTTGTTTTGCTGCAACAGCGGGATCACCTTGCCGATTTGACGGAACCCACCAAGCTGTTCAGCAATCTTGACAAACCTAAGATCGCCGGGTTCTAAACCTCCAAGGGCGTCAGACAGTCTTTTTATCGCCTCGAATGGGCCGACAAACTTGCCATCCAAAGTCGTGAGTTCAACACCTAGCTGTCTCAAGAACTTGATAGTGGAGGGTCTTTGTATCCTAGTAAAAATAGTACGTAGACCGGTAGCGATAGACTCGGCGGATTCTCGCGTGGTGGCTCTTACAGATGTAAAGAGGGCGATCAGTTCGTTTAAGTCGCCGCCTGCTGCCTTGAACACGCCACCAGTACGACGAATGACAGAAATCAAGTCACCGGCTTCAACAGCAAACTGGCCAGCTACCGCATTAATTGCACCAAGCTGCCCCTCTAGGGCTTTGGCTCCTTTGCCAAACTGGTTGAAAACGGCAACGGCGCCTTCAGCAGTCTGAACAATATCGTCGAAAGTAGCGGCAAGTGTAGATTTAGCCAAGGCCTCTAGAGCGACCTTGGTTTCTCTGGCGCTCATGCCAGCCTGAGATAGAATGCGGCTTACGTTTAGCAGCGCTTTTGAACTCACGCCAAGAGAAGTGGAAAGCTTAGTAATCTCTTTAGTGAGATCTTTCAGTTCCCGCATACTCTTACCAGTAACCTGAGAGACTTTAATTAACTGTCTCTCGAAGTCAATGGCTTCTTGTATAGCACCACCGAGGCCACGAGTAAACAGGCTAACCATTCTCGTGGCAACCGAAAATGCGGTAAAGCGCTTGATGGAAACGGCAAAAGCGCGCCCCATCTTGTCGGCACCCTTGGTGACTCCCTCGATGCCTTTTTCTACTTTTGCAAGTTCGGAACGGGCTGCCTTCGTACCCGCTACTGAAACATCGACCTTCACGTCTTTCAACGCTCTTTCGATGTCTGTAACGGTCCTCCTCACCTCACCAGATGATGGAGACCTTAATTGTACTTGTGCAGTCAGTACGAACTTTGCCATTTGTACCCTTTATACTTTGGCACGACCACACTACCCCGTTAGCTATCCGTCTTGTCGTGTATTTTTACCGTGTCTTTCTTCTTTTCTGGTTTTGGATGCTCTACCTCTTTCGCCTCGGCCTCTGGCTCTGGTTCTGGCTTGTCCTCATCCCCGATCCCCAACCCAAGGTCATCCACATACTCAAGCTGTGGGATATAGTTTCCATCTTCGTCTAGCGGGTTTCCGTCAATGTCGATCCGGTTACCTTCTTTGTCTAGATATCTACCTTCACTATCGATCCTATTGCCCTTAGTGTCTACAGTGATGCCGTCTGCGTTGACGAGACTAAGGTCTTCATTAACCATCTTGAACTTTTTGAGAAATCTATTTTCAGGAAGCTTTTCCTCGAAGTCCTTGTTGACAGAATAAAGAAGCTCAGCAAGAGTTGAAGCAGCCATAAAGGCAATATCATCATCACTACGCTGCTCATAATCCTCTAAAGAACTATACACCTTCTCTCCATCTTCACGAAAAGTACAGCCTGCTACCATGTAATCAAACTTGGCATTTTCAGACAGACTTTCTGCGGTATTGCTTTCGAGACTAATTTTCTCTGACAGCAACTCTCTAAGGTTTGACCTAGTTCTTCTCATCTCTAAGGCTTTTTCCTTTGCCTCAGAAAGCTTTAGGCTTTTACCCTTTCCACCGCCAAGATACAATTCTTTCTCCATATCGCTAATAGTCTGTACGAGATCCTCTTGCTCTTTTTCTTTTCCCTCGCTCCAGATTCCCTTCTCCTTCATGAACTGATCAAGCTCCTGCTTGGTCATCACGCCTTCTTGAATACACTTCGTCCACACTAAGGCTCCCGCCCTTTGTGCTTCAGAAGAGACCCTGTTGCTAGGCTTTCTAACAACAATTTTCATCTTCCCATTATCAGTTTCAACCTCTACCGTTCTCTCTTTTTCTCTAGCCATTGTGTTCCCTCCTTATTCCTCTCTGGGTAATACTGGTATAGTCATTGAATACTTTAGCCATTCCACGTCATATTGCGACAGTTCAGCGTCAACATTTCTGGCTTGGTTGTTTCCCTTATCTAAAATTTCCGATCTCACTTGCTGATAAACATCCTTCATAAGCGCCTGCTCTTCTGTTAGCGGAGAACTGTCTGAATTGGTCCACAGGAACCCAAACCTCTCCTCAATACTGCTGAGCGCCCCAATCATGGTTGTCTCGATCTTTTTGCGGATGATCTTAGACAGCCTATCCTTTGAGTCCACTCTATATTTTTCTTCTCGCTTCTTCTTGTAGTCAGAGTTCTGCCTTATAAGCTCTGCATAGTTTTCGTCCATTGTGTCAACCTCCAAATTTGTCCTTAAACTGTCTATTGCTCTGTCTTTGCATCTTACGCTTCTCGTCCTTAAGCTCAAGCTGCTGAACAACTCCATCACTGTTCTTTATAGTACCGGCCCGTTCTTTAATCAGCATTGTGCCAGTTAGGTCATTCATACTTCTAACCCTCTCGGCGTCATTTGCGGTATTGGCCATAACAAACACTTCATCTGCATTCTTAATCTTTTCGCTCCCAACGCTGCCTTCAAACTCCTGCTCGGCAGTTTCCTTCTCCCTCTTCTTTTTCTGTATTATAAACCATCCGTCCAGCATGTCGTCGTCTTTTATTACGTCGTCGCTAGGCGTTTCCATGGACTCCTGTATATTGTCGTACATCTGTGACCATATGATGATGTTTTTTTGTTCCACGCTGAGCATTCTGCCATTATCCTTAAATAGCTTTCGCCCTGCCGTTTCTCGCACCGACCATTCAGACTTCCACGGCTCCTCTCTTGCTAATTCCCTGACTTGTGCTTCATCCAAAAAATTTGACTGATACGAAGTAATAACAGAATCAAGAGAGATTTCATCGAAATCATATAATTGATCATCAAGAAAGGTACAGTGTTGAATTAACCACTGTAGTTTTTCTACGGCTGCTAAACCTTCTCTAGTATGAGGATCATATACGTGTTTTCCCGATGCCGCTTCTCTGAGTTGAGTCTCCCCAGCCCTTATATACTTCCTTATATGCTCTCTCAGAACTTCGTTATTGCGAGCATTAAATATCTCAATCTTCAGCCTTTCAATGTCCTTATTTAACCCTTCTACCTTCTTTTCATGTTCTTCAGTCCATAAGCCCTTCTCCTGCATCCACTCAAGCATTTCCTCTTCTCCCATGACTTCATCCTTGAAGGCTTCGTCATAGGCGTCAGCGTATACTTGGTTTGCCTCACATTCTTCTTCTAGGGTTGGTGTATAAACTTTTAATTTGAGACCCCTCTCCCTGATAATAATAACACCTGACCGTAGTCGAGATATGAAATACTCCCGCTCATGCTGTTTCATAACAAAACCTCATGCCGGGAGTACCATATACTTCACTCACTTTCCTTCCTAGCGTTCTTGGATACTTGCTTTCCTAAAACTAAGCTATCGCAAACAAGTCGCTTAAATCCTAGACGGCAATCACCCGCCCACTAAAGGCCTACGCAAACGGAGCAATATAGCCCGACTGCACTGGAGTATAATTCAATGACGTAAGTGTTGGGTCTTGCCTATTCAGCACATCCAGATCATTAAAGTTTGTATAACTGTAAGTGATGCTGACATTACCACCAGTGGCATCGCCTCCACCGTAACTTACAGACGATAGACGGTTCTTGATTCCTAGGTCAAAACATGTACCGTCCATCAAAGAGATAACAATGTACTCTTCAGTAGTATTGTCACCAGAAGCAGTAGTAGAGAATAGATCAGGATCACCTTCTTCGAATGCGGAGATAAAGTCGCCAGAGATCGCGATTGCTTCAAGGTCGCAGGTAACTTCAATCGGGAAGCCCGGAGCGCGGAAGTAAGGAGTCTTTCTTCCAAGTTCCAAGATGTCTTCACGACTAAAGTCCGTACTAATTGAAACGTTTTGCATGTGAACCAGAGGAACTCCGGTTGAGCCGACGAGAGAGTTTCCAACGGAGGTAGTCTGCTGAACACCATAGACGCCCTTGGGAATGATTGACTGTTTGAGTCGCACATTTTCACGTCTCTGAATACCACCACTAGCGTTTGTGAGGGCCAATGGTGCGTCAGTACCAAAACCAGTTCCAGCATGCGTAAGCTTTCTCGTTCCGCCTGTACGCCATTCCTTGTTGTTACCAACCAAGGTAATGGACTCGGTTGCATTGCCATCTACTGGAATAGTGTAACTAACCGAACCCATATACATGCCGGAGCAGTAAACTTCTACTAGAGGATTTGCGGGAGAGTCGGTTACGGCGTCTTGCTCATCACTATAAATACCTAGATGCACATCTGCACGAGCTTTTGATCGACCCACTAGGCCAACCGATGCGGCATCTGACGTGGCGAGGTGGAATAGCAACGGATAGCCATCCAACACCTTCTCCATGGTCACCTCTACGTCTGGCAACCCTTCGATATTTTCATAAATCTGAATTTGACCAAGCTCGAAAGCCTGTTCCAAGTTAAAGTTTGTGGTAATTCCCACGCTCTGTACGCCCTTTGCCACGGTAGGGGTTCCATCCGCGAAAGCTGGACGAAAACCAACCATTTGGCAGGCATAGAAAATTCTATTATTAGCAGCCATTTTATTCTCTCCTAGTAGAAAGTTTAAAAATCTCTAGTTTATTATACACAGAAATTAGACATCGCCTTTTATTACCTCGGTGGTAAGCTTCACTATACCAGCATAGAAATTGCTATTTATAGTGTCCATACCCTGCACTGAGGAGTTTGTCAGTCTTATTTTTCCCCCGTAATGCTTGTTGATCAAGTCTGGATACCTAAGAGCGCCTGAAACTGGCGTTCCTTGGTGGTCTATGGGAAAATCCCCACTTGATGCGGTAGTATTGCTGTTGAATCTCAGCAAAGTTTTGTCGTTTTGCAGAGAAATAATGTCCACGAGCTTATTCCTCGTGAACTCATCCTCCGCTGCGCAGTGAAAAAGCACGTCAGTGTTAACCCACTGCCCGCCGCCCAGTTGGTATCCTTTCATTGTTCTGCGCGGTACAATCTCAACCGCTATAAACGGAAGCTGTATTCTGGATTCTGGTAATTGATCCCACTTTCCCTTGCCACCCTGAAGAAACTCAGAGGTTAAGTCATAAGTCCTATACTGGACATCCTGAATCCAAGGAACCTCATTAGCGTATATAACGTTGATCCACTTATAGCTGTACTCTGTTTGCACTGTAGTTCCGGTAGGTATTGCCGCATCAAAAACAACCCTTCCATTGTAATAGTCTATGTAGTGCGCATAGATTCCAGTAGTATCAGATGGATAAAAAGTGCTGTCAACATACACCCCAGAAATTCCGGGGTTAATATTGTCGGCTCCTACAATGGGCGCTGGCGAATAACTGACCCCACTTTGCCATACCCAATTTTCCCTAAAGCCTTCCCAGACTTGCCCAGCGGTAAAGTTGTCATCAGACGACAAACGCAACCTACTGTAGTCATGCCCGTTTGGTGAAGTTTCACCAAGGTCCACGTTAAAATAGTTGCCCTTTTCCAGCAAAGCCCAATCTAGAAACTCAACAATGTTATCTTGCAGTTCATTATTAAGAGTTGCATCAAAAACACTGTCAAACCCTTTTAGATTATATGACGTAGCCATTTGCTCTACCTTTAACTAAAAGCGGCTTCTATTACTTTTGTAATCTCTCGTTCTCTTTCTGAAAATGCCCTCGTAATAAAGTTGTCATCTTCAACACCAGCATGTTGCGGAGGCACTCTCCAAGCTCCCCCTTTTGTCATTACTCCCCCTCTAGATCTACCCGCTCCAGCCTCTGCTTCAAAATGATAATTAACGACTATCATCCTGTGGCCCTCTACCAATAACCATTTCAGCCAATGTAGATCTCCACCCTCTGCAAACTTCTGGTGCCCCTGCGCAAGCCCAAGTAGGTTTGCAAAGTTACTAGGTTGGAACTGCAAAGTTATTCCACCCCTCAGCCAAGAGTCCATTTTTTCTACTTTCACGGTTGTGGCTTCTTTTACGGCTATAACTATCGCGTCTATAGCTGAAGCAGCAGTGCCAAACCTTAAGCCAAGCTCAGCCGCTAACGAGTTATTTGACAGTGCTATCATCTCCGGTTGTGACTCAACCCACTCTCCAGCCAACTGCTTAATTTTTCTTTTTATCTGATCTTGCCCTTGCTTGACTATACGATTTGCCTCTTCTGCAATGGCGGCGTTTATACGGCCATGGATAACGGGGATGCTTTCAAGGATTTTAAAGGAAATGTTATCGCTCATGAAACCCTGCTCCAGAAACAAGCAAAGTATTTAGTTTGCTTTAGACCTAAAGGATAATGAGCGCCTGCTCGCTCAAACCTGATCTCGCCGTAATCTTTTATGTCTTTATGTACGATTAACTCTTTGGCTCTCAAAACCTTGGGAAGGTCTGTCATCTTACCAATGGTCTGTATTGAGTTGTCTGGAACCACCAGATTTCCACCAAGCTTAATCCAACTCTTGCTATCCCAGTAAACCTTTAGAACGATATCTTCGGTTGTTTCTACTTCCACGAATGTCTCACCGCCTCTGTCAATATGCCCTCCACCTCTACCGTGATGAACATTTACAGAGTTGTGATCTGGGATATTATTGTCAGAGTCGTGTGCCACCTTTGTCATCTCTGTAGATACAAGCTGGCAAGTGACCCCAAATATAGTAAAGGTGGAGTCAATTACTTCGAAGTATTTATCGAATACGCTTTGTGGAACATTAATTGCCATTTTTATACCTAGTCTTAGCCGTTGGCATCACCAGTGTAATACCGAGGATCATCGAACCTATTTGTATACTTAGTCTCCAGCGTTCCGGGGCTAAGATAGTCGTTGATCTCTGGCTCTATGTACTTATAATTGCCCTGCTTATCAACGGCGGTAATAACTCTACCGTTGTTGATATCGGTACTTGATTGGTGAGCATTTTTTGCTACATCAGCCATGGTTATTCTCCAAAAAGTTTGGCGTAAATTTCTCTAAAATCGTTATACAATTGCCGTGTTGTTATGAGCGAGTCTCCAGTTGGTTCCATCACAAAATGCCATATAACCAGTACTCCCCCCGTCGAAATATATAGCTATCTCGCCGCCATGATCCCCCGCAGTATTCTGCAATAGAGCCGCCTTGGTAGTAAACATGGGAAGCCGCAAGAAGCCGTGCTCGTTAATGACCTCATTACTCGTATTACCCGATATGCCATTATAAGATCGGCTTATCGAAGAAGAGATCATCATCGGGTCACTTTGTGAGCCTACGCTGGTGAAAGCCGATAGCCGTAGCTGCGTGGTGGCCGTATCCGCCGGTTTAATTTGCACCGTAGCGGCTGGTGTGGCATCCACTACACCGATAGATACCCGCTTCTTATATGGGAAGGTAGACCCAAGATTGGTATCTCCATCTGAGTGATCGCCAGCAATAACATTGGCGATATTAAACTTGGAGTGCTGAGTACTGAGCGTGTCCTTATTAATCATGTCTTGCGTGGTCCCGTTGGCCAATATCGACAGGTTATAAACGCCCTTGTTTCCTCTGCCTGCCTTGTACCCTATGAACACACCCGATTGCGCCCCAGTCATTTCAAGCCCAGCTTGACTACCTATGCAGATCTGCTGCCAAACTCCGGTAGCTTCGTGGCCCGCTTTATAGCCCATATAATGCACTTCGTGATTGTCAGAAGCACCCTTCCCGGCAAAGCGGCCAAAGAAGTTGCAATCCACATTGCCAATCTGATAATTACCAGCTAGATCCATTCCCGCCTGCCTACCGGCAGACCGACCAATAGCAACAATGCCGCTACAGTTGTGCATCTCCCTGCCAGCGGCATAACCCACCGCATCTATCCAGCTAGAGTTCTTTACTCCAGAGCCTGCGTCTGACCCTATGAGGGTAATATGGTCAGAGTTTTCTACATAGGTGCCAACACCCGAACCTATAAATACCGCACCGTTAACAGAGCCTCCGCGCTCAAACGCACCTTCTGTACGGAGAGGAGTACCAGCACCATATCCGGCGTCATGCCCGATGATCACCCCGCTAGCAGCCTTAGCGTAGCTAGCCGCATCTTTACCGAGGGCAATAAGATTACCACAAAAATCAGCATAGGAACCGGCCCTAGCACCGATCATTATGCCACTAGCATGGCCACCCACTCCGTAGTCTGACTTCAGCCCCGCCTCGGAGCCAATCATTATACCGTCGTCATTCGAAGACTGATAACCTGCCTTCCAGCCAATCATCACGCCAGAGTTGGTGCTAGCCGCTGTTCCGGCGGCGGTTCCTATGGCAATCATCGCGGCAGCCCGGCTGATTGCATAGTGGCCAATAGCTATTCCTTCAGTGGTTCCGTGGCTCTGGTGGCCTGCGTGGTCGCCAATCATAATGCTGTTTATGACACCCGTAGCATAAGCTCCTACGCTATAACCAACCGCAACTGTACTGTCCCAGCCGGAAGCCTGAGTACCGGCATATGCCCCAATCATCTGCGAGCCATCGCAATCAAGAGCGCGATTACCGGCATTCGTTCCCATCATTTCAGACAGATCGGAACTCATCGACGTGAAACCAGCCTGATATCCAATCATGTTGGTGTGATTAGTGCCCGTGGACGACAACCCGGCTTGATATCCAATCATGTTGGCGTATGAGTGATTTATTCCGTCAAAGGACTTGGCCCCTTTACCGGCTTCATAACCCAAGAAAATGCTATAAGAAATGCCAGAAGCCTGATAACCGGCCCACGCCCCAATCATCTGCGAGCCATCGCAATTCTCGGCAAAGCCCCCGGCATTCGTTCCCACCATGTCAGAATAATCGCAACTAATCGCAGTCCAACCAGCCTGAACTCCAAGCATGTTGGTGTAATTATTGTTTGTGGATTGGAAACCGGCTCTATATCCCATTATGTTGAGGTATGAGTGATCGGCACTTTCGTCAAGGTTCTTGGCCAAGTGACCGGCTTGATAACCAAAGAAATTGCTATAAGAAACGCCAGAAGCGTCCTCACCTGCTTGATAGCCCATGACATTGACGTAATTACAGTCAGCCATGTCTTCCCCGGCTTCAAAACCAATCATGTTGGCATAGTCACAACTAAGTGATTGATAGCCAGCCTTATTCCCAATCATATTGGTATAATTAGTGCCAGTTGTTTCGTAACCAGCCTCTGAGCCGATCATGACACTCTTGTCACATGCTAAAGCGTCTTGAACTACGTACTTGCCAATCGCAACGATCTCAGTAGATTCTACAGCCCCGTACCCTGCATGATAGCCTATGAAAGTCGAGTAGTCGCAACCGCTCACGTCCTTACCAGCATTCAATGCCATGCAAATCATATCACGCGAATCCGACGCCGCTTCACCGGCTGACATGCCGAGTGCTATCAGTGCGTGGCCGCCGACTGCCCCGTTGCCAGCGCTATTACCAATACCGATGCTGTAGGAGCAAGTTTTTACAGCGTTAAGAGCGCCTCGGCCTATAGCAATGGCGAAATCATTATCCCAATTGACGCCATCTCCCCCAAAAGCGTTATACCATGTTTCCCCGGTTGTCCCGTCTCTGTAAGGGGTAATTGCAACCGTGTTCCACGGAAGAGTAGATGGCGACGACTCGCCACAATGGAGCCACCCCGGCCTCATGCGAAATTCAGTTCCAACCTTAATAATACCAGAGTCGGCGGTATCACTAGAACCAACGCCAGCGGTAATTCTAATAGCGTCATTAGTAGCGTCGGATGCTAATGTAATATTAGCACCAGCAACTAACTTTACCGTATCAGTGGTAGTATCGGCAACAACGTCAGCAGTTCCCCACGTAAACCCGCTATCAGTGTCGTTTATATCAATGGTCTTAAACGAATACTCGTTAGCATCACCACCACCACTGCCGGTATCGATTTCATCCTGCAAGTCTTCAATGGTGATATATTTCCATATTCCTTCGTCGTCATCCCAGATTAACATCTGGTCTGCTGCGACAATGGTAGACTCGGTAACCTGACCACCTGTCAAGTTGGCAGGATCGTCAAGATAGAATTGCCCACTAGGCCCATATGCAGATGTGGCCAAGCCGATTCCAGAACCCGGAGCGGCGATATAGCCAGAAGCGTCTATGGCGAGAACGTTAGTTCCTGTGAGATAAGAGGCATAATAAGTAGTCTCAACATTGTCTCCACCGGAGAAATATACATGATCGTAGTTAACTATGGCTTCGCCATTGCCAATATCTCCAGAGGCAATCCAGTAATTGTAGGGCGAAGCGGCTGTCGTAATCTCTGACACAAGCTGCCCAGACAGGGCCGTAGGATCTATGGTAAGGTAGTGAGTTGTTCCATCGCTGGATACAGTTGTAGTAACACCTTTAACACCACTGACTACAATCTTGTCATCTTGTGAGATGGCGTAGGATGGAGAACCTCCATTCGGTATCAGGTCAAACATATCGTCGATGTCGAGCAGCAAAAGCTGGCCATCGCTATTTTCTCTTAATGTAAGGCCACTTCCAGCCTGAAGCCCAACAATGCCACTAACGTCTATCTTCTGGGCGGTTGTCCAAGCGTCAGTAGAGTTGACCCACTTCCATTCCTTATTGCTGTCTGTCGACAATACAGTTATACCGCCGCCATCAATTAACGAATCGTCCCCCATGGCTACTCCACTAAGAGAGCCAAGCTCAAGATTTTTATCTCCAAGAGTAACCGTGTTACTATTAATATATGTCAGAGTACCATGTACATCTGCATTTCCACTAACGGTAAGATTGCCACGAATATTGGTGCTCCCGCCAACGTCCAAGGTGCTTGCCGGAGAGACTATGTTCACGCCAAGAAAGTTAGTATCCGTATCATAGACAAAGTACGGGTCATAAGAAAGAACTCCTGAGTCATGCCAGAAGGCCACGCCACTCATGGCAGGACTGTTATGCGGAACAACATAAAGGTTTGACAAGCTTGGAATATCTTCCTCGGTCAGATATCTAAAGCTTGGATACTCAGGTGAGCATGGCCCAGCGTCGTCGGAGCAACCGCTAGGTGGACCAGCAAGCACATGGCCCTTAGCCTGCTGCTTGAAGCACAGCCCTTCGTCTACGATTCCACTAAGCTGAAATACTGCATCCGTTCCAGTAAAACTACTAAGCTCATTTCTAAGAAAATGCTCAAGCTGCCTGCCGCCTGAATACGAGGGGACTGAATTTCCAGATGGGAAGAATATACCTGAACTATCGGCAATAAAACCGGAAGCGTGAACGATAGACGCATGAGGCTCTCCACCTATTTCAATCGCATAGACTGGAGCAGATTGATTCAGCCCAATTCTCTTGTTTGTGGAGTCCCACACCATGCCTGAATCATAGTTGAGAATATGCTCCGATTCCCAAAACGCCATCCCGCTTGCTTGCGGAGTGTTATAGCCGACATCCAAGCCGGATGCAGTATAAACAGCATGGGTGGCCGGATAGGTAACATAAATCTCCTTAACGCCCTCTGCCCAGCTAACAAGCCCGTCACTGTTTGTACTTCTAAAGGGATATCTTACCAGTTCATTATACGTATTCTCTTGGTACTGGCCAGACCCAACTTCATAATTAGTCCCATCAGTAATGGCATAGAAAATCAAGTCGTTATGACTATAAAAATCACCAAAAGCGCTAAACCCCACGGCGGCACCTTCCAACTGCATGTTGGTAGTACCTAGAGTGTTGCTTAACTCTTTAATCCTGTCTGAAAGGATAATTATGTTGCTAGGCATCTGTATGTCCCTTTAATATAATACAAGTTAGCTTACAGTTACACCCGTATCTGCTGTAGTACCCGGAGAGTGTCCGAATACAACCAAGTCATTCATTTCCGAGTCAACATATTCACCGTTATCATTGCGTACAACATACGTAATACTTCTAAGGGCAGAAGCATCGTCGCCAGCGCGCAAAACTAAACCAACAGTATTAAGGTCAAAGTCTTCTTTGCTAGAAGCAGACGTGGTAGAGTTGCTGTTTCCCATGGCCACGTAGCTATTATCCATTAAGGTGCCAGAAGTAAAATAAATCTGGTACTTGCCCTGCTCAAGACGAGTTATGGAATCAATGTTGTGCGAAGCATTGACAACTGGAATATTGCTTACGCCACTTCCGTCAAAGTTGATCCATGCACTAGCAACGCCCTTGGCACTACTCTGGGTAGAATTATCTGAGTACTTAAAAGACCCAGCGACATGAATGGTTTCTGAATCCCCATACTCAAATCTCAGGCCACGAGACGGATGTCCAGATTCATTTATCCAGTTGCCGTCACCCATGGGCAAGCCGCTTGTCATGGGCCTTGTGCCAGCCACCGGAAGATACTGTGTGTGCGGATCTCCTGTTGTCAAACCGCCTAGATCATTATGAATAACCAATCCGGGGCCGGGATAAGGTTCGTACTGAGTGCCGGTTGGAAATTGCACGCCGCTCTCTGTAATAAAGAGCTTCTGTGTCCTTACGTTGTTTACGAATGGGTATGCAACATCATGATCACCACTACCAACAATGGAATTGATAGAATCAACGGTGTCGGTCATGTTACTTCTAACATCTTCTGCTGAAATTAAACCGGCGTTATTGTCGGCCATATCCGCCGCAATGCTAGAAAGAATATCTGCTTTTGATTTAACAGTCATGAATCTTCTCCTTTAGTATAAACTTCCGCCGCCAGTTCTACGCCCATCATAGCCACGGGTAATGTATTCACTTCCGGGGCTGTACGGACCAAGAATAGCTTGTCCCGCCACACTGCTTCCAGCCCTGTAGTCCAAAGCAGTCTGATCATATTTTTTACACAAGTCTTCATAAAGAGTGATTAACGTAGAGGCAACACCCCTTAAATCTATCGCTGAAGGGCCATCTTTAATTGATATTGCATTACTTGACTCACTGCGAACTTCACTGCCAACAATAATACATGCTGTTTTGAGACAGGCCAAGTTTATAAAGGCGTTGTCCTTGGTATCAGTATCTGTTGGATCAGGACTAAGGGAGCATTGCTCTACATCAATCGTATACGTGTTATTAAAATCTACCTGTAAGGTGACTAATTGCGCGGCTACAAGTAAAGACGTTTCTATTCTACCGTCGCTATATTTGTAGGCGCTGGAATCGAGATCATTAATCAGGTGCCTAACTATCGTCGACATTTGACCCTGCCAAGACATGATTTACCCCTATAGGTTACGATGCACTTTGAAAGTATGGATGTCTGTATAGTAAATCCCACTGCTGCTAAGGGAGACCTTACCCTGCAACTTGTAGTTTCCTGCTGCATCTAAATCACCTGCCACCGTGTCATAGTACATAACGCCGGAAACAGAGCTTCCATCTCCTATAGTAGATCCGGTCCTGTTTACTACAGTGTCGTCGGGTTTTCTAAAATTAATCGCCAGCGAGGAGGCTGATGATATATCAACAACAACCCCGTCATCTTTGACTGTAACTAGGAACCTTGTCCCAATGTCATCGACATGAACTTCACCACTGGCCATAAGTATATCCTAAATATCTGTATCGTGCTTGGTATTTATATGTAAAACTTTGGACAACTTAGAAAATATACTAAGTACTGGAGAAATCCCCCGCTGTATGTATAGTACTTTTGCTAGCCTAGAGAATATATTTCCCACTATAGAAGATGACCTTTTTACAGACAGTGTAAGATCTACAACTTCCTCGTTGGTAGTCTTTGTCCCCGAATCCGAAAATCCGTGACCTGAAAAAGGCCCGCTGCCTAGCATGTGCTATACCTCTGGATTGCCTAGATTAACAGAAACATCAACCGCTTCCGCAGCAAGACGCCTCGCTTCCTTGAGTTCCCACGCCGCAACGTGATCGGCCAAGAACTGGCGAACTTTGCGATGAGTAAAATCTCCTTGGGATTCGGGATTGTCGATTAGCTCAGGAATAGGATTTCCCTCTCCATCGACTGCACCCTCTTCAAAATCAGGATTTGAAATCTGCGCTGACCAGTTGTAGTTTCCACAGACGCCATCAAAGACTCGCTGAACATCTGCGTCATCGATTTCTAGCGAAAAAACTGCCATTTAAGGTCTCCTTTGAAATATTTATTCGGTCTTTCCTATACAATTATACACCGTTTTTTGTAATTTACTTTGCTATCTTATTCTAACCACCTCAGAGTCCGTTTCAATCCAACATCTAGCTACCCCAATTTCTACAGAATAAAGGGGAAATTCCCTAGCTCCACACTGGAATATAACGTGTACTGCCAGCCACCTTGATCTGAAGCCACTCAGTGGCATTTAAGTTTACTGTTGCCCCACTCATCATGTCTTGAGCAAGGGCATCATTCGACAAGTTGACAGTCTTGCTTCCACCGGCAATCTTGAAATCGACTACTTTACTAGAGTCTATGGCCAGCGCGTCTGCGCTATTGGTTCTAAGCACCATACTATCATCGGACTTGTACTTTATCGCCCCCTTTAGAGTAGACGAGGCAGTGCCGTGCCCCATTTGAATCTGAGCGTTGGCAGCAGTTCCGGCGATAACCTTAAGAATAGACTGATTATTGGTGTCTGACACACCAGTGGACCCAGCCTCAAAGACCACTGTCTTGTTCCCATCAGTAGTGCCTCCGCTAATATGCAATAGCGCCCTTGTGCCGGGATCTACGGACTCCCCAATCCCAACTTGACCAATTGCATCTACAACAAGCAGCGTGTCGCCGTCGCTATTCTTAATTTGCAGCAAATCAGAAGCCTGACTGGCCGCGCCGTTGATTGTAACGGGGACTTTATTCTGATCGCTAGTAGTAGCCGCAAGCGCATCTCCGTCAAACGTAAGGCGGGCCTCTCCGGCAATCGCGTCGGAACCCGTCACTGTTACTACGGTATTGTCAGTCGACCCGGTGAGCGAAGCACCTGATCCGCCGCCACCTCTGAACTCACCGGCATCCACTTTCTTCAGCAAAGAATCAGTTGCGTCCCAAAGTAGTAAATAGTCCGAATCGGTACTGGTAACATCGTCCATACTGCTAATTACGTTTGCGTGGAGCATCGTGTTTTCAACGCCTGAAGTAGCTATAGTGGCGGTCAAGGTGGCATTTCCAAGACTACTAAGCGTGCAGTTGCCTGTTAGATCTCCACCCAGTGTTATTACCGGAGACTTGTTGACCGTAACAGCAGAGGCTATATCACCAGTATCAATATTAGCATTAGTCATTGCTTGGCTATTGCAGTCCATAGCCCCGGCAAGCTGACTAATTGTAACAGTTCCGATTGTTCCACCGCTAACCTTGTCTCCACTAATTTCGTCAGCATCAACTACAAAATTACTAAAGTCTAAATAATAACTACCCTCTTGGTCATCTAATTTGTCGGCATTGAGGTTGG
>Ga0114901_1000917_pt1 | contig 17996 bp, 21 predicted proteins | sample MalvireepMed_s16_FD_89686 | JGI IMG/M metagenome (GOLD analysis project Ga0114901, IMG submission 89686) | Marine viral communities from the Global Malaspina Expedition - Malaspina viral metaG DeepMed_s16 | ecosystem: Environmental > Aquatic > Marine > Oceanic | place: Mediterranean Sea... | reverse complement strand
GCTTCCGGTCTCGGCGGCGTCGCCCGAGCGGCAAGCTCGGCCGCCATCTCTCCCCTTAAACGCGCGGCTTCCCAAGCAGGCGAAAGCGTCAAATCCAGCTTCTCCGCTGGCGCTAAGGCCGGATTCGGCGCGTCGGGTGGCAGTTCCACCATGGGAACGGTCGGCGGCGCAAGCACCGACACAGCCGCCGCCGCGCCGTCAGGGGCGAGCGGCAGTCCTCCCGCATGGGCGCAGCGGATGCGCCGCTCGCAGGCCATGAACCACGGCGCGACCATGACCGCCCATGCGGTGCGGTCGGGCGACAGCCACGGCTCCGGTTCTTCCATCAACCTTTCCGAAAGTGACCGCTCATGAGCATCTTCAAACGACCAGCCACCCACTACGGCAAATCGCCGGAACCCGAGACGCCCTATCAGAGGGCGGCACAAATCTGGGACGAGCGTATCGGCTCGGCCCGCGTTCAGGCGAAGAACTGGCGCACCATGGCGTTCGGCTCGCTGATCCTGTCGGCCGGCTTCGCCTCGGCGCTGGTCTGGCAATCCGCACGCGGGACCGTGGTGCCTTGGGTCGTGCAGGTCGATAATCTCGGTCAGGCGCAGACCGTCGCGCCCGCAACCGCCGACTATCGCCCGACTGATCCGCAGATCGCTTTCCATCTCGGCCGCTTCATCGAGCAGGTCCGCGCGATCCCGGCCGACGCGATCATTGTCCGCCAGAACTGGCTTCGCGTCTATGAGTGGACCACGGATCGCGGCGCGGCGGCGTTGAACGATTTTGCGAGGGCGAATGATCCCTTCGCCAAGGTCGGCCGTCAGCAGGTCGCCGTCGAGGTCTCGAGCGTCATCCGGGCGTCCCCCAACAGCTTCCGCGTGGCGTGGACCGAACGCCATTTCGAGAACGGTCAGCTTTCCAGCACCGAGCGATGGACGGCCATCCTCACCATCGTCATCCAGCCGCCGCGCGACACCGAGCGGCTGCGCGCCAATCCGCTCGGCATCTACGTCAATGCAATCTCATGGTCGCGGGAGATGAGCCAATGACCCACGCCATCAGCAAACCGGCCGTTTCAGCGTTGCTCCTGTCCGCAACCATGCTGGCGGGCTGCGCGACCAACCGGACGCCGCAATTCAGCTACGACGCCAGCGTGCCGCCGCTGCCGACCGTGCAGGCCACAGCGACCGACACCACGCCCCGGCCGTTGCATGTGCCCCCGGCATGGACCGTGGCGCGTGGCGGCGAGGCTGCCGGCACACCGACCGGCCGCGTCGAGAACGCCAATGCGGCCGCCCGCGTCGAGCCGCGCCGCGAAGGCTATTACAACGCCATACAGGTTTTCCCTTGGAGCGAAGGCGCGCTCTATCAGGTCTATGCCGCAGTCGGGCAGATCACGACCATTGCGCTGGAGCCGGGCGAGAGCCTGACCGGCGCGGGGCCGATCGCGGCGGGCGACACCGCCCGCTGGATCATCGGCGACACCGAGAGCGGCAGCGGTGCGAACCGCCGCGTCCATATCCTCGTGAAGCCGACGCGCCCGGACATTTCCACCAACCTTGTCGTCACCACCGACCGGCGCACCTACATGATCGAGCTGCGCGCGCGGGAATCGCTCTACATGCCGGTCGTGGCATGGGCCTATCCCGCAACGCCCGGCCAGCGCCAGACCGTTCCTGCCGCGCCCGTAATTCCGGCCGAGGCTGCGCGGAACTATCGCTATGGCTTGCAGGTGCAGGGCGATAACCCGCCATGGCGGCCAGTTTCCGTCTTTGACGATGGACGCCGCGTCTATGTCGTCTTCCCGGCCGGGATCGTGCAGGGCGAGATGCCGCCGATCTTCGTGCTCGGCACGAACGGCGAGCCGCAGATCGTCAATTCCCGCATCCACCAGAACGTCCTGATCGTGGACCGCCTGTTCGGCGCGGCCGAGCTGCGCCTTGGCAGCGGCAACCGCCAGCAGGTCGTCAGGATCGTCCGCATCAACCCGACGCAGGGTGCCGCCTCGCAGCCCGCCAGCGTGACCACGGGAGGATCGCCCTCATGACCGATACCGGCACCACAGCTCCCATGCGACTGCGCGCGGAGCCGCCGCGCGTCACCCGTCTGTCCCGCAAGATGCTGGCAGGCGTTGGCGCTGTCGCGCTTCTCGGCATCGGCGGCGCGCTGATCTACGCGCTCCAGACCCGCGAAGCAGGACCGGGCGGCGACGAACTCTATTCGACCGAGAACCGGCCCACGGCGGACGGACTTGCCGGTCTGCCGCGCGACTATAGCGGGCCGGTGCTCGGCCCCGCGCTACCCGGCGACCTCGGCCGCCCGATCCTCGATGCGCAGAACCGGGGCCAGCCCGTCGCGCCGCCCGTCATGGCGACGCCTGCCGTCGATCCCGAGGAAGAACGCCGCCGAGCCGAGGAAGAAGCCGCGCGCTTGAGCAACGTGTTCTTCCAGTCCGGCCCGCGCACGGGAGCGCCGGCCGGGACGGCCATGCCCGGCCTTGCCGGGCTTGGCCTCGGCGGGCAGCCCGCGACACAGGATCGCCATGCGGCGTTCCTCAACGGACCCGTGGACCGGCAGACGGTCGCGCCGGATCGCGTCGCGCCGCCCGCATCGCCGTATATCCTTCAGGCTGGGGCCGTCATTCCTGCCGCGCTCATCACCGGCATCCGTTCCGACCTTCCGGGCCAGATCACCGCTCAGGTGACGGAGAATGTCTATGACAGCCCGACCGGCTCGCTGCTCCTGATCCCGCAAGGGACGCGCATCATCGGCCAATATGATGACGGCGTGAAATTCGGCCAGCGCCGCGTTCTGCTTGTCTGGAACCGCCTGATCCTGCCGGGCGGTCGGTCCATCGTCCTTGAGCGCCTGCCGGGCGCGGATGCCAGCGGCTACGCCGGCCTTGAGGATGGCGTCGATTATCATTGGTGGGATCTGATGAAGGCCGCAGGGCTGTCCACGCTGCTTGCGGTCGGCACGGAGCTGGCCACCAGCGACGAGGACCGGCTGATCCGCGCCCTCCGCGACGGGGCGCAGGATACCGTCAATCAGGCGGGCCAGCAGATCGTGCAGCGCCAGTTGCAGGTTGCGCCGACGCTCACGATTCGACCCGGATTCCCGGTCAGGATCATCGTCACCCGCGACCTTGTATTCGCGCCCGCAGGAGGTTGACCATGACCAAGCTGAAACTCGGCCCGCTGCCCGACGACAAGCCCGTGAAGATCACCGTGGAGCTGCCCGCGCCGCTCCATCGCGATCTGGTCGCCTATGCCGAGGTGCTGGCCCGCGAGAACGGCCAGCCCGCCGCCGATCCCGTCAGGCTGATCGTGCCCATGCTGGAGAGGTTCATCGCCACGGATCGCGGTTTCGCCAAGGCACGGCGGACTGCAAGCTAAGTCCTATCCCGGCAGGGGTGCCGCCAGTGCATAGACGCAAATGCGGCACGCTACAGGCCGCCGACTGCCCTCCATGGTTCGCTTAATTCCGGGGCCTTGAGCGCCCCGGAATCCACCGGAACCAAGGAGGATTCCATGTGCGCAGAGCGCCGCCGCGCCCGCAAAGGGCGACCGCGACAGCCGGTCCCCGAGACACTTCCCGACGATCTTTTCGACTATGCCGATGAACCCACGCCAGACGGCCGGGAGCGCGGCCGGTCGCCGCTTCGCATCGTCGATGTGGAGTCGCTGCCCGTCTTCGACGACTGGCCCGAGAAGGTGCCGATCACCGAGGAAGAACTGCAAATCTTCGAGCGGTATTTCGGCGACGTGCTCGACCGCCTGTTCGGCCCAATAGACGCCGATCCTGACAATCAGGGCTTGCCACCATTAACAACAGATGGTAACAGTAAGCCATGAGCGAGGATCGTGACCCGAGCCTCGACACGCTTCTGGACCTCGACGGTCAGGTGCTCGTTGTCGATCCCGAGGGCGGCCATTGGGTGAAGTTCGTCGTCACCCGCGTTCCGGCATCGCCGGAAAAGCCGCACGGCCTCGATTACTCGCTCACGCTTCACGGGCCTTCGGGCGAACGGCTGGTCGGCTTCGATAACGCCCATCCGGTCGGCCGAGGCAGGAGGGGCGAGCCGATGGACCATCGGCACCGCCTCCAGACCGTGAAGCCTTACGCCTACGAGGATGCGGCCACGCTGCTGGCCGACTTCTGGCAGGCGGTGGACGCGGTGTTGAAGGAGCGAGGCGTAACATGACCACATTGAAAGTCGGGATTGCCGACTATGACGAGATGAAGGCCCGCACCATGCGGATTGCCAAGGGCGAGGAAAAGCCCGCGCCCGGCGATCCGAAGGTGTGGTTCACGTCCACGGAATCCTTCGCGCAAATCCTGTCCAGCGGGAACCGCGAGCTGCTGCGCGTCATCGACGAGCAGTCGCCCGGCTCGCTGGAGGAACTGTCGCGGATCACCGGGCGGTCGAAGCCCAGCCTGTCCCGAACACTCAAGACGATGGCGAACTACGGCCTTGTCCGCATGGACCCCGGTGAGGGCCAGAAGGTCGTTCCCAAGGTGCTGCATGATCGCGTTGCGCTGGAGCTGCCGCTGATCGAACGCCGGGCCGCGAAAGGAAGCGCGCTATGAATATGCAAAGCCCCCATGTCGCCTTGCGCGCCGCGCTCTATCTGCGCGTTTCCACGACGCGGCAGGCCGAGCATGACGTGTCGATCCCCGACCAGCGCAAGCAGGGCGAAACCTATTGCGCTTCGCGCGGCTACCAGCTTGTCGAAACCTTCGTCGAAGCCGGCGCTTCGGCCACCAATGACCGCCGCCCCGAGTTCCAACGGATGATCGAGGCCGGCACGTCCAAGCCCGCGCCCTTCGATGTTGTCGTGGTCCATTCGTTCAGCCGCTTCTTCCGTGATCACTTCGAGCTGGAGTTCAACGTCAGGAAGCTCGCCAAGAATGGCGTCAAGCTGGTCTCCATCACGCAGGAGATGGGCGACGACCCCATGCACGTCATGATGCGGCAGATCATGGCGCTGTTCGACGAATACCAGTCCAAGGAGAACGGCAAGCACGTCATCCGGGCCTTGAAGGAGAACGCTCGGCAAGGCTTCTGGAACGGCTCCCTGCCGCCCATAGGCTACCGTGTCGTCGACGCCGAGCAGCGCGGCGCGAAGATGAAGAAGAAGCTCGAAATCGACCCGCTCCATGCCGACACCGTGCGGCTGATCTTCCGCCTGTTCCTTGAAGGCGACGGCACGTCCGGCCCGATGGGCGTCAAGAACATCGTCAGCTACTTGAACAGGCACCGCATGTTCACCCGCAGCGGCGGGCGTTGGGGTATCGGTCAGCTTCACCGTGTCCTGACCCGGCGCACCTATATCGGCGAGCATCGCTTCAATCGCCGGTCCAACAAGGGCGTGGTGAAGCCCGAGGAAGAAATCGTCACCGTCCCCGTGCCGCCGCTGATCGACCTTGAGATATTCGAGGCGGTGCAGAACCGCTTGAAGGTCAACAATCCGAAGGTGACGCCGCCGCGCGTCGTCAGCGGGCCGAACCTGCTGACCGGCATTTGCCATTGCGGCAATTGCGGGGGCGCGATGACGCTGCGCACCGGCAAGAATGGCCGCTATCGCTACTATGCCTGCTCGATTCGGGCGCGGCAGGGCGAAACCGGATGCAAGGGCCGCGCGATCCCCATGGACAAGCTCGACCGCATCGTGGTCAGCCATATCGAGGAAAGGCTGCTCGACCCGGAGCGGATCGAAGACGTGCTCGCCTCGCTTCTGGATCGCCGGCAGGAGAGCGTCGAGCGGCGCAGCCAGCACATTGCCGAGTTGAACCACCGCGCGGCCGAGGCCGACATGCGCCTCAAACGCCTCTATGACGCTATCGAGTCCGGTTCGCTTGACCCGGCCGAAGCCGCCCTCGGCGAGCGCATCGCGGGCCTTACCGCGCTACGGGATCAGGCACGGGCCGACGCCGAAAGGACCGAGGCCATGCTGAAAAGCTCGGCCCATCAGGGCCTTACAGGCGCGGCGGTGCGGGAAATGGCGAGCGAAGCCCGCACCCGGCTCCGGCTTGGAAAGGGCGGCTATCGGCGGGAACACGTCCGGGCCTTCGCCCAACACGTCGAGGTCGCGGACGACGCGATCTACATCAAAGGCAGCAAAAGCACCCTGTTGAGGACGCTGGTAGCCACTGGGGGAGGGAAAACGGCGGGAATCGGCGTTCCCGGTTTTATACCGAAGTGGCGGAGCGGGAGGGATTCGAACCCTCGATACGCTTTTGACGTATACTCACTTTCCAGGCGAGCGCCTTCGACCACTCGGCCACCGCTCCGCAAGGAACCCGGACGTCGCTGCAAGCGGCGTGAATCGGGTTCTTTCATCCAATCGCACTGGAAGGCGGCTCCCTATCGTGCGCCGGGCGGGGAGGCAAGGGGCATCGCAGGGGAGACTTTACTTTGTTGCCCGCGCCTTGTTTGATGGCGCGATGAGCTATCGTCCCAGCCTCGCGCTCGCCACCATCGTGGTTGCCACTGCCGCCGCGCTCGCCGCCCCATCATCGGCTCAGCAGCCCGCCCAACCGTCCACCACGTCACCGCCCGCCACGCCTTCGGCCGTAATCGCGGCCTCGCCCGACAGCGCCTGGACCTCGATGGCGGCGGAGGATCTGCTGGTCATGACCATCGAAGGGGGAAAGCGCGTGGTGGTCCAGCTCGCGCCCGCCATGGCGCCCCGCCACGTCGCCAATATCCGCGCGCTCGCGCGGGCGCATTGGTGGGACGGGACCAGCATCAACCGGGTGCAGGACAATTATGTCGTGCAGTGGGGCGACGCGACGGAGAAGAAGCCGTTGCCGCCCGGCCTTTCGCCGACCAGTCCCGCGGATTATGCGCTGCCGCTCGCGATGCGACGGCTGCAGGTGACGCCCTTGCCCTATGCGGATCCCTATGCGCCGAAAACCGGCTTCGTCGCGGGCTGGCCCGTGGCGATGGATGGCGACGCGGCGTGGCTGCCGCATTGCTACGGCTTTGTCGGCGTCGGCCGCAACCTGTCGCCGGATGCGGGGACTGGCGCCGAACTCTATGCGGTAATCGGCCAGGCGCCGCGCCAGCTGGATCGCAACATCGCGGTGGTCGGCCGCGTGGTCGAGGGCATGGCGCATCTGTCGAGCCTGCCGCGGGGATCGGGCGACCTCGGCTTCTATACGGCGCAGGAGCATCGCGTCCCCATCCTGTCGGTGCGGCTGGCGAGCGACCTTCCCCAGGCGGAGCAGCCGCGCTTCCAGCAGATGGATACGACCTCGCCCAGCTTCGCCGATTATCTGCGGCTGCGCGCCAACCGGAAGGATGATTTCTACGATCGGCCTGCCGGCGGTGTCGACCTGTGCAACGCGCCAGTGCCGGTCAGGCCGACGCCCTGAGGCCGCGCAGCCGATAGCCTTGCCAATCCCGGATGCGGCGGATGGCGAAGCTGGTGCGGATCGCCGACACGCCGGGCAGCCGCGCCAGGCAATCGCGATGGATGGCGTCGAACCCTTTGAGGTCGGCGGCCGCCACGCGCAGCAGATAGTCCGCCTGACCCGCCATCAGGTGACATTCCAATATTTCCGGAAAATCGGCCACGGCCGTTTCGAACCGGTCCATCGTCTCGCGGCTCTGGCTGGTGAGCGAAATCTCGACGAAGGCCTGCAGGTCGAGGCCCAGCGCCTTGGGGTTGAGCCGGGCGGCGTAGCCCGCAATCATCCCCGCCTCCTCCAGCGCCTTGATCCGACGGTGGCAGGCCGACGCCGACAGGCCGATCCGCTCGCCCAAGTCAGCCATCGAGCGCCGCGAATCCGCCTGCAGCGCCTCCAGCAACGCGATGTCGAACCGATCCACGCAATATCATCCCGGAATTCAACCGATATTACGCATAGCATCCTTCGTTCCGCTGTAGAATGCGAGAAATGAGGGAACATCCGCCGGCGCGTCGGCGCTATCATGTCGCGATGTGGACGCGCATCAGCGCGCGGCCCCATTTTCCGGAGAGTCAGGATGGTCGTCGGCACCGTCAAAGAGATCAAGAACCACGAATATCGCGTCGGGTTGACCCCCGAGAGCGTGCATGAGCTGACCGCCAGCGGCCACCGCGTGCTGGTGGAGGCAGGGGCCGGCGAGGGCATCGGCGCGGGCGACGATCTGTACGTCAAGGCGGGCGCGGAGATCATCGCCAGCGCCGCCGAAATCTTCGCCACCGCCGAGATGATCGTCAAGGTGAAGGAGCCGCAGGCGGTCGAGCGCGCGATGCTGCGTCCCGGGCAGATCCTCTACACCTATCTCCACCTGGCGCCCGATCCCGACCAGACTCGCGAGTTGATCGCGTCCGGCGCCACTTGCATCGCCTATGAAACGGTGACCGACGCGACCGGCGGCCTGCCGCTGCTCAAGCCCATGAGCCAGGTGGCCGGCCGCATGGCGATTCAGGCCGGCGCTACGGCGCTGGAAAAGGCGCATGGCGGGCGCGGCGTGCTGCTGGGCGGCGTGCCCGGCGTTCTGCCCGCAAAGGTCGCGGTGATCGGCGGCGGCGTCGTCGGCTTCAATGCGGCGCAAATGGCGGCGGGCCTGGGCGCCGACGTCACCATCCTCGATCGCAGCCCCGAAGTGCTGGAAAAGCTCGGCATGTATTTTGAGGCGCGGGCCAAGACGCGCTTTTCCAACAAGGCCAATCTCGCCGAATGCGTGGCCGAGGCCGATCTGGTGATCGGCGCGGTGCTGATCCCCGGCGCCGCCGCGCCCAAGCTGGTGACGGCCGACATGCTCAAGACGATGAAGAAGGGCGCCGTGCTGGTCGATGTCGCGATCGACCAGGGCGGATGTTTCGAAACCAGCCGCGCCACCACCCACGCCGAACCCACTTATGTGGTCGACGACGTGGTCCATTATTGCGTCGCCAACATGCCGGGCGCGGTCGCGCGCACCAGCACCTATGCGCTCAACAATGTGACGCTGCCCCATGCGCTGCGCATCGCCGACTTGGGGTGGAAGGAAGCGCTGCGGCGCGATCCGCACCTGCGTGCGGGGCTCAACGTCTGGGACGGAAAGGTCACCTATCAGGCCGTGGCCGACGATCTGGGCCTGCCCTATACGCCCGCGCAGCACGCGATCGCCTGATCCAGGGCCAGATATGCCCGGCGCGCCGACACGCGCCGGGTCGAAGCGGCGCCAGTCCCTCCCTTGGGGCTGGCGCCCTTTCTTTTTCGTCCGCCGACCGCACCCCCAGGCATGTTTCCGGATTGTAACAGCGCGCACGCAAAGTCGGTTGCGGGTTCTCCATCCTCGTTCGTCTAGCGGGGCAGGGGGACATGATCACATGCCCCCCATGCATCCTGGTTTCGCCGAAGAGAGGCATGGACTGACATCATGGTCGATTATCCCAATTTCGCCGCCTTGATCCCGCAGGGCGATGGCCTCACCATGCGCGTGGTTCGACCCGCGCGGAAAGGGGCGCTGTGATGTCCGCTGAACTCACGACCTGGCTGGTGCCGCTCGTCGCGATGCTGGCCGCTGGCCTGCTCGCCGGTTTCGCGGCGGGCATTTTCGGCATTGGCGGCGGCTTCGTCGTCGTGCCCGCGCTGCTCGTGGTGCTGCCTTTGCTGGGCGGCACCAAGGATGCGATCGCCCATGTCGCGATCGGCACGTCGGCCGCGACCATCATCGTCACCTCGATCCGATCGCTCCTGTCCCATGCCAAGCGCGGGGCGGTGGAATTCGAAGTGCTCAGGGCCTGGGCGCCCTGGATCATCCTGGGTTGCGGCGCCGGCGTGCTGCTGGCCAGCCATGTCGACGGGCGGACGCTCAAGATGATCTTCGGCGGGGGCGTCGTTCTCATGTCGCTCAACTTCCTGCTGCCCAAGGTCAGCGGCAAGGTGGTGAGCGACACCATGCCGTCCGGCATCGTGCGCGTCGGCATCGCGGGCGGCCTCGGCACCTTTTCCTCGCTGCTGGGGATCGGCGGCGGCACCATCGCCATCATGGTGATGACGCTGTGCGGCCGGACCATTCACCGCGCCATCGCGACTGCCTCGGGTATCGGCACCCTCATCGCCATCCCCACGACGATCGGCTTCGCCATCATCGGCCTCAAGGAAACGGGCCTGCCCTGGGGATCGCTGGGCTATATCAACATTCCCGGCACGCTGGCGATCGCATCCATGTCGATGCTGACCGCGCCGCTGGGCGTCGCCGCGGCGCACAGCCTGCCGGCCGGCCCGCTCAAGAAGATCTTCGGCGTCTACCTGCTCATCATCGGTCTGCTGATGCTGCGTAACGGGCTGGCGTGATCCCCCCGTCAAGCGAATGAGCACAAGGCGGCTGCCCTACGGGTTGGCCGCCTTTTCCATGTCACCGCAGGCGCGCTCGCGCGACCAGCCGCCCGCTCCATGATCGCCACGAGGCCCCCGCTTCCCCGATGTCACGGGCGAAACGATGCCCGGCTCCGCTGGCTTCCCCGCCGCCTCTAACAGGCTTTGTCACTGGCGGGCTTTGCCGTTATGGCTAAGGCGGGGGAACCATGGGGCAGTCCGATCAGATTTCCGTCTTGCTGGTGGAGGATGATGAAGCCGCGCGCGCCAATATCGCGGGCATCCTGGACGCAGCGGGCATGAGCGTGGAGCAGACCGGCGACGGGCCCACCGGGCTCAATCGCGCGGGCAGCGGCGCGCATGACGTCGTCATCCTCGACCGCATGCTGCCGCATCTTTCGGGCATCGACATCGTCACGCGCATGCGCTTGGCCGGCATCGGTGCGCCCGTGCTGATGCTCTCCGCACTCGGCCGTAGCGAACATCGGGTCGAAGGGCTGGAAAGCGGCGTCGACGATTATCTCGCCAAACCCTTCGAACCGGATGAGCTGGTCGCCCGCGTGCGCGCGCTGTGGCGCCGCGCCAACCGCCGCAGTCATGAACCCGTGCTGCTGTTCGGCGATCTCGAATGCCATGTGAAGGCGCGCACCGCCTTCCGCCAGGGCCGGCATCTGCCCCTGTCGCCCAAGGAATTTGAACTGTTCCGCTATCTGATGGATCATGCCGGCGAAGTGGTGACGCGCGAAATGCTGCTGCGCCATGTCTGGAAACTGAGCTTCGATCCGCAGACCAATGTGGTCGACGTCAATGTCGGCCGGCTGCGGCGCAAGCTGGAGGAGGGGTTCGACACTCCCGTATTGGAAACCGTCTGGGGTACAGGCTACCGGCTGATCGCGCGCGCCGATCCCGCCCGTGGCTAGGCCGGGCCTGTTCCGGTCGATTTTCGGCCGGGTGACGCTTTCCGCGCTGCTGGTCAGCCTGCTCTCGACGCTCGCTTTGTTCCTGGTGGTGCGGCAGATCGTCGAAAATGACGGCCGGGCGATGCTGGCGCGGGAGGTCGACACCGATCTCGCCGGTCTCGCCGACATCTATGTCAGCGGTGGCAGCGACGAGCTGAAGGCGCGGATCGCCGATCGGTTCGTCGTCCATCGCCAGGATGGCGAGCGGGTCTGGTATCTTCTCGCCGATGATGCCGGCAGGCCGATCGCCGGCAATCTGCGCCGCTGGCCCGAAATCGCGCCCGAAGTGTCGGAAGCGCGCTTCGTGCCTCTGCCCGATGGCGAGCGGATGTTCGCGCGCGCGACTCGCCTTGGCCCCGGCATGCGGCTGGTTGTCGGGCGCAGCGACTATCGCGGGCAGGGGCTGCTGGCGCGGCTCGCCATGGCCTTCGCCACCGCAGGCGCGCTGATCGCCGGCCTCAGCCTCGTCGCCGGTCATTTCGCCGCGCGCCGGCTGCGCAGCCGGGTGGAGGCGGTGAACGCGACGTTCGCCGCCGTGCGCGCGGGCCATATCGAAGCGCGCGTGCCCGGCGCGGGCGACAGCGACGAACTGACCGAGCTGGCCGCCAACACCAATGCGATGCTGGATCAGGTGGAGCGGCTGATTGAGGCGCAGCGCGCCGTGTCCGATCAGACCGCGCATGAAATCCGCACCCCGCTGATGCATCTCGACACCCGCATTCTCAAGGCGATGGAAGCGACCGGCGATGATCTGCTGCTGCGGACGCTCGACCAGTCGCGCGACGAGATACGCGGCGTCGTGCGCCTGCTCGATTCGCTGCTCGACATTGCCGGCACCCAGGCGATGCGCGGCGACATGCGCGGGCTGGCGGAAATCAATCTCAGCGAGATCGCGGAAAATCTGGGGGATCTCTATGGGGCGAGCGCGGAGGAACTAGGCATCGGCTTCCATGCCCGGATTGCGCCCGGCGTGACGCTGCGCGCGGACGCGATGCAGATGATGCGGCTCATGTCCAACCTGCTCGACAATGGCTTCAAATATGTGCCGTGCGGGGGCAGCGTGTCGCTCGAACTGTCGGACGGCCCGCATATCGTCGTGCAGGATGACGGGCCGGGCATTCCCGCCTCGGATCGGGAGCGGGTTTTCGAACGCTATGTCCGCCTCGACGATAGCGCCGGCGGCGGTCATGGACTTGGTCTTTCGCTTGCGTTGGCGATCGCGCAGCGGCATGGGCTCTCGCTCCATGTGGAGGATGCGGCGCCCGGCGCGCGCTTCGTCGTCCAGCCGGAGGAAGGATCATGATCGCCCTGCTGCTGCCCCTCTTGTTCGCTACCGCCATGCCATCGTCCGATCTGGGCCCGCGCGATCCGGTGCTGCGCGCGCTGGTCGAGGGCGAGGCGGCGCAGGCGCAGGGCGATGGCGCCACGCTGGGGGAAAAGGCGCAGCTGCTGACCGCGCTGGGCGCGACGCCAGCGCCCGGGCAACAGGATCTGGCATCGCTCTGGACCAGCGAAGCGCAGTCCCGGGGCGCCACCGTGGCCGCCTTGCCCTATCGCGGGCGCGCGCTGGGGCCGGCCTATCGCCGCGGATCGGTCGTCCCGGGCGGCAGCGTCACGATGCGGCAGCTGTTCCTGGGCGGGCAGCGCGCGCAGATACTGGTCGCGCCGACCAGCAGCGGCGATGGCCATTTGTCGATCAAGGTGCAGGGCGCGCATGGCGAGACCCTCTGCGCCAAGCCGGTCGGCGGACCGCAGGCCAATTGCGCCTGGATGCCGCTTTTCACCGAGCGCTACGACATCGTCATCGAAAATGACGGCGCCGCGCCAGCTGACTTCTATATGCTGGTCCGCTGAGCCCAAGCGCCTGAAATATAGGCGAAAAATCGCATTCTCCTGCGCCCGCGGCAGTGTCGGGCCGTCGACGCATCGGCTCGCCTCGTCCATTCTGCACATCTGTTAAGGCGCAAAAGCCGGGGGTCGGCGCGTTGTGCAGGGCATGGTTCAGATCAGCGAAAAGGAGAAGAACCGATGACTCGTTCGAAGTTTCTCGCCGCGGCCCTGCTGGGCCTTACCCCCGCCATGATGTCGGCCAGCGCCCTGGCGCAGAGCCCCGAAGGCCCGGTCAGCTATGAAGAACAGCTGGCGCAGGTCGAGGATCAGCTCGTCTACCAGGGCCCGATCGCCGGCGTGGAAAATGACTATTGGTTCAACTATCAGACCGACCTTGCCGAAGCGCGCAAGGAACTGACCAAGGATCTGCGCGGCTCGTCTGATGCCGAGGATAATCGCGACGCCTGGGAGGAATATCGCGCCGAACTGGCCGATGCCCGCGGCGACTATGCCAAGGAAATGGCCGAAAAGGGCTATCCGGTCGGACAGGTGCGCGTGCTCGCCGCCAATGGCCGCTGACGCTGCTTGAGGAGGAAGCGCGCGCTTCCTCCTCAATCTGCATCCGGATTGCGGAAATTCAGCCGGCGCGTCACCGTATAATCGAGGACGCCGACCAGCAGATAGCTGATGGCCTGCTGCACCAGAGTGAGCAGGCTTCGGCTTTTCCGGTACTCGGCAAAGTCGATGATCCGGCTTTCCTCTATTTCCCGCGCGATGAAGCCGCGCACGTCGCGGGCAAAATCCGCATCTTCGATCCGCAGCATGACTTCCAGGTTCAGGAACAGGCTGCGCATGTCGAAATTCGCGGAACCGACAAACACCGCATCGTCGATCACCAGCAGCTTCATGTGCAGCTTGCACGGCTGATATTCGGCAATCTCCACCCCGCGCCGCAGCAATGGCCCGTAGAGCAGTCGCGCCGCCGCGACCGTCGCGCCATTGTCGGACTTGGCCGGCAGGAGCAGGCGGGCCCCTTCGCGCTTGGCGGCGCGCGCGATGCGCTTCAGCATGCCGCGCCCCGGCGAGAAATAGGCCGCGATCATGTCCACCCGTCGCGCCCGCTCCAGATCATGTTTCACCACCTGCGCCCAGGGGCTTAGCCGCCGGGTCGGGCCGCCGATCAGCCAGCGAAAGGGCGATGCCATGTCATGATGCAGCGCCGGATGCCATTGCCGCACCATGGCGCGCAATGTGCGGAAGCGCTGCTTGCGCGTCGATACCCAGCGCCACAGCTGCCCGTACCAGATCGTCATCGCCTCGACCTGCGGCCCCTCGATCGACAGGCCCAGATCGCGCCAGCAATCCTCCTGCGGAATGCCGAAATAGCCGTCCTCGACGTTGAAGCCGCCGATCAGCAGGCGGGAGTCGTCGGCGATCGCCATCTTCTGGTGATTGCGGATCAGATAGCGGGTCGACCGCCGCGCCCCGAACCGCCCGAAATGCGCGCCCGCCTCGACCAGGGGGGCAAAGAAGCTGTCGGGCGCCTGGCTCGATCCGAACGCATCAACCATCAGCGTCACGGCAACGCCCCGTTCGCGCGCCGCGATCAGCGCGTCGCGCACCAATGTCCCGCTCTCGTCGGCGGCGAAGATATAATAATAGAGCTTCAGGCTGCTGCGCGCGCCGTCGATCAGGGCGATCAGCGCGTCGCGAAGCGCCATGCCCCGCGTGATGAGGCGCAGATGATTGCCCGTCAGCGCGGCATGGATATCCGGTGCGCCGCTGGCGCTTGCGCCGGGGGGCGGGACGGGCTTTGCGGTCGCCATATCTGCTTCATGCCTCTTCCAGAGCGGTCTGGCCATGGCTTTATGGCCTTTTCATTGACTCTCTGAGACATGGCTGCTAGGCGCGCAGTTCACGACTTCCATTCGTTGTATTCAGGAGGCCCTGTTTGGCCCGCGTTACCGTCGAAGATTGCGTCGACAAGATTACCAACCGTTTTGACCTGGTCCTTCTTGCCGCCCAGCGTGCCCGAGAAATCTCGGGCGGCGCCGAGCTGACGCTCGACCGCGACCGCGACAAGAACCCCGTCGTTGCCCTGCGTGAGATCGCCGAAGAGACGGTCCTGCCGGACGAATTGCACGATTCGCTCATCGGATCGCTGCAGAAGGTGCAGGTCGACGATGACGATACGCCAGATGAAATTGGCTCGATCGCCCAGTCGGCGGAGGCCCTGCGCCTGACCGCCGCCGCGCCGCCGCGCAACCAGAATATCGGCGGCGACTACGACGGCTGATCGCCCGAACGATTTGGAGAGGGAATGAGGCCCGGCCTGCGCAAGCAGGACCGGGCCTCGACCTTTTTGCCGGACCCTCGCCCCTGACCTGTCAGTCCGCCACCGCGTCGCCGTTGGTCGCGAAGTCCATCTGCTTGCCCCCGTCGGCGCGATAGCGCGGCCATTGCGGCAGGCCTTCGCCATTGGGGTCGCCGCGCTTCACGAAATTGACCAGATAGGCGCTCATCGTCTCGCCCATGCGATTGTCGCGCGGCGTCGTCGCCGCGCCATATTTGATCGCCTGCGTGTCGAAGAAGAAGGGGATGTCGGTCGCATGATAGGCATCCTTGCCGCCGACCGATTCCGCCACATAGGAAAAGCGATAGGCGTAGGTCGGCATGCCGCGCCCGGCGAACAGCCGCGCCAGGTCGCGCGCGCCCGCGACCATCCGCCCGTCCGGCCCGCCAATATCGGCGCTGGTCGCGCCGATCATCACCGGCATCGCCGGCGCGCGCCCGCTTTCATGCGCGGCGATCACGTCGACACCGCTGCGCCCGTCGGTCACCGGGCTGAAGAAATCGTCCATCTTCGCCAGGTTGAGGTCGCCGACCACCGTGCGGGCGGACAGGGCGCGCAGCCGCGCCGCTGCGTCGGGCGCATCCGGGGCGATCCCCTGGCTTTGCCCGAACAGCACCGCCAGCCTTTCCGCATCCGCCGGCGTCGATAGCGCTCCCGGCTTGCCGTCGCCGCCCGACATGATGACCGCGCGGTCGAACAGGTCGCGCGCCAACGGCGTCGTCATCAGCGCATGGACCGATCGTCCCCCCGCGCTCTCGCCCACGATCGTCACGGCCTGCGGATCGCCGCCGAAGTTCGCGATGTTGTGTTGCACCCATTGCAGCGCGGCGATCTGGTCGAGCAGCCCGTAATTGACGGCCTGGTCCTCGCCCAGCGCAGGATGGCGGAAGGTCCCGAACCGGCCGAGCCGATAGTTGAAGCTCACCACCATCACGCCCTGCCGCGCGATGGGTGCGCCGCTATAGGTGGGCGGCGACGACCCGCCATTGACGAAGCCGCCGCCATAGATCCACAGCATCACCGGCAGCTTGGCCGTCGCACCGGCAGGTTTCCAGATGTTGAGGTACAGGCAATCCTCCGCCGGCTTCGTGCCCAGCGGGGCGGCATCGCTGGGGAAGGGCTCCTGCATGCAATCGTTGCGATAGGCGGTCGTCTCGCGCACCCCGCTCCAGCGCTGCGGCGGCCGGGGCGGCTGCCAGCGCAATGCGTCGACCGGCGGCGCGGCGAAGGGAATGCCTTTCCAACTGATGACGCCATCCTCGGCTGCGCCACGCACGTCGCCATATTGGGTCGTCACCACCAGCGCCTGGGGCTCGGCTGCGCCCGCGCACACCGGCATCATCATCGCCGCGCCCAGCAAGATGGCGCAAAATCCTTTGATCCGGGTCATAGAGGGTCCTGTCCTGCTCTCCTGGGCGCCACTATGCCCGCCCGGGACAGCGTTGCCAATGACGAAGCGCCGCACCGTCCGCAGCCTCTCTTGCCCTGTCACCGGCGCTCGCCTAAAGGGGCGCTCATGCCAGACATGCCCGCCGCGTCCTTCTCGTCCGACCTTGCCGGTCGCGCGCTGTTCCCGCACCGGCATCTGCTCTCGATCGCGGACCTCAAGCCCTGGGAAATCCGCTTCCTCTTGGATGAGGCCGAACATTGGGCGCAGGCGAACAAGGGGCAGGCGCGCAAGCATGACGGCCGGCTCGCCGGCATGACCCAGATCAATTCCTTCTTCGAAAACAGCACGCGCACGCTGCTGTCCTTCGAAATCGCCGGCAAGCGGCTGGGTGCCGACGTCGTCAACATGGCGGCTGCGACGTCCAGCGTGAAAAAGGGCGAGACGCTGATCGACACGGCGATGACGCTCAACGCCATGGCCGCCGACGTCATCGTCATTCGCCACGCCAGTTCGGGCGCGGTGGCGCTCATCGCCGACAAGGTCGACTGCCCCGTGCTCAACGCCGGCGACGGCTGGCACCAGCATCCGACCCAGGCGCTGCTCGACGCGCTGACCATCCGCCGACGCAAGGGCGGCTTTGAAGGGCTGGTTGTCGCGATCTGCGGCGATGTGCTGCACAGCCGCGTCGCCCGATCGAACATGCTCTGCCTGGCCGCACTGGGCGCGCAGGTGCGCGCGGTCGCGCCCCCCACGCTGCTGCCGCCGGAGGTGGAGATGCTGGGCGCGACGCCCTTTACCCGCATGGACGAAGGGCTGGACGGCGCCGACGTGGTCATGATGCTGCGGCTCCAGAATGAACGGATGGACGGCGCCTTCATCCCGTCGCCGCGCGAATATCATGCGCTCTACGGCCTGACGCCCGAACGGCTGGCGCTGGCCAAGCCCGACGCGCTGGTCATGCATCCGGGGCCCATGAACCGGGGCGTCGAAATCACCAGCAGCGTCGCCGATCACCCCGATCGCTCGGCCATCACCGAACAGGTGGCGATGGGCGTCGCCGTGCGCATGGCATGCCTCGACGTGCTGACGCGCAACGCGCGGGGCGTGGAGGGATGGTCTTGACCATCCCGACCAAAAAGGAACGTGGGATGGTCTTGATCACCAAAAGGGAACG
>Ga0114901_1000912_pt1 | contig 18052 bp, 15 predicted proteins | sample MalvireepMed_s16_FD_89686 | JGI IMG/M metagenome (GOLD analysis project Ga0114901, IMG submission 89686) | Marine viral communities from the Global Malaspina Expedition - Malaspina viral metaG DeepMed_s16 | ecosystem: Environmental > Aquatic > Marine > Oceanic | place: Mediterranean Sea... | reverse complement strand
TGCAGCGGCGCTGCGATGGCAACCGCATCACATCTGGTCGAGCTGCGACGGGTCGCTGGCGGTTACCCGCGGGGCCTGGCAGCATCCGGATGGCGCGCAGGGCGAGTTCACCACCGTATGGCAACGCCGCGCGAATGGCGACTACCGCTGGACACTGCATCAGCGCATCGCGCAAGATACCCCTCGCGCGGCGCCGGAATTCGTCGGCACCGATGTCGCCGAATGCCCGGCACGCGGTCTGGCGGCGGAGCTGCGCGAACAGGCCACGCAGTCGCGACCGGTCGATGGCGGCACCTATTTCGACCAGGTCAGCGGCGACAGCAGCCTGTTCCTGACCTTCGTGGTCGCACCCGATCTGTCGCGTCACTGGAAACTGATGCTGCACCGCGATGGCCGCATGGTCGATGCCATGGCGGGCAGCGTCGCGGCGCCGGTGGAGGAGTAGCATGACCGCCCTGTTCCTGTCCGCATTCATCACCCTGTTCGTCGTCATCGACCCGCCGGGCTGCGCGCCGATCTATGCCGGATTGACCAAGGGTGCCTCGGCGGCCCAGCGCCGCAACATGGCGATCCGCGCATCGGGGATCGCGCTGGTCATCCTGCTGGTCTTCGCGCTGTTCGGCGAGGACTTGCTCGGGGCGTTGCATATCGAACTCGACAGCTTCCGCATCGCGGGCGGCCTGATGCTGTTCTGGATCGCCTTCGAGATGGTTTTCGAAAAGCGCACCCAGCGGCGCGAGGAACGGGCCGAGAAGGTGGCCGCGACGCCCGAGGTCGAAGACGTGTCGGTCTTTCCCATGGCCATTCCCATACTGGCCGGGCCCGGGGCGATCGCAGCGATCATGCTGCTGATGAACGAGGCGCAGGGGATCGAGCAGAACCTCATCGTGCTCGGCGCGCTGGTGGCGGTCATCCTGATCACCATGGCCGCGCTGATCGCCGCAGGGCCGATCATGCGGCTGTTCGGCGACAAGGTCGAAGCCGCGATCACGCGCGTTCTCGGCGTGCTGCTGGCCGCGCTGGCGGCGCAATATGTCATCGATGGGCTGCGCGGCAGCTTCTTCGGCTAGGGCGGCCTGGCCCGCGCCGCGCGTTATTGCAGCGTGACGATCTCGTCGCCGTCGTCGCGCAAGGCAAAGAACTGCATCAGCTGGATCATCAGGTCGCAACGCTTGCGCAGGTCGGGCGCTTCGAGCAGCGCCTGCTTGGAAGCCGAATCGAAGGGCGCGATCTGCGCAACGCCGTTGATCAGCGTTTCGTCATCGAGCTGATCGACCGAATCCCAGTCGACCGAATAGCCCTGCATGTCGGCGAACCGCCGGGCTTCGAATTCGAAGCCGGCGCGTTCGACCGTCGACAGCGTCTGTCCGGACGGATCCTCGATCATTTCGGCTTCGACCTGCCTGAAGGCGGTCGCCACCTCGAGTTCGCGGAGCACGCGAAACCGCGATTCGCCGTCGAGCACGATGTTGTAGCGTCCGTCTTCCAAAGCCTCGACATCGCCGATCCGGCCGACGCAGCCGACCGTGTAGAGCGGTGCGCGATCGCTTGGCTTCTGGGGCTGGATGATCCCGATTAGCCGGTCCTTGGCCAAGGCACTGCCGATCAGCTCGCGGTAGCGCGGCTCGAACACATGCAAGGGCAGTTGCAACCCCGGGAAGAGGATCGCCCCCGCAAGCGGGAAGATGGAAAGACGCTGGCTCAACGGCCGCCCTATCCGAACAACAGGCGCGAGAGGCGCCGCCGGGTCGCTACCACCCACGGATCCTCGAGACCGACAGCTTCGAACATCTGCAGCAATTTGGCGCGCGCTGCGCCCTCGTTCCATTCGCGGTCGGTTTCGACCATCGCCAACAGTTCGTCGGCTGCGGCATCGCGATCGCCCGCAGCGAAGGCCGCCTCGGCGTAATCGTAGCGCGCCTGCATATCGCCGCCTTCGGCCCGCTGCCTGAGCGCGGCGAGTTGCCCGTCATCGACCTTGTTGCCAGCCAGTTCGAGCGCGGTTTTCGCCTGTTCGATCTGCGGATCGGCAGCCACCGCCGGATTGGCTTCGGCCGCGCTCAGCGCCGCCTGCGCCTGTTCGACATGGCCCGCCTGCACGAGCGCGCGGACCAGCCCGGCATGCGCCGCGGCATTGTCGGGCGCCATCTGCACCACCTGTCCGAAAACACCTGCCGCGCGTTCGGCGTCGCCTTCGGCTAGGACCTGTTCGGCCATGGTGACGAATTGCGAGACGTCCTGCTGCTGCTGTTGGCCGCCTGCCGCACCATTGTCGCCGCCGTCGAGCGGCAGCTGGGCGAGGATCTGGTCGAGCGTTTGCTTGAGCTGCGATTCGCTGCGCGCATTGGTAAGATCGGCCACCGGCTGGCCCTGGAACATTGCATAGACCGTCGGGATCGACTGCACTTGGAACTGCGCGGCGATGAACTTTTCCGCGTCGACATCGACCTTCTTCAGCACCACGCCCTTGTCGGCATATTCGGTCGCGACCTTTTCGAGCATCGGTGCCAGCGCCTTGCAGGGGCCGCACCACTCGGCGTGGAAATCGAGGACGACGAGCTTCGACATCGACGGTTCGACGACGTCGGTCTTGAAGCGCTCGACCGCTTTCTGTTCGTCAATGCTCAGCCCCATGCTCGCCACGTAAGTCCACCTTTCATCTGAAAATTCCGGTATGCCCCATGTGGGCATTCGCGCGGCAATGTGAAGGAGCGCCGGCGCGCTCGCAAGGGTCGCAAAAAATCTGCAATTTTCGGCTTGCGAGACTCAAAGGCCGCTGCTAGTTGGCCGCCTCCCCACCGGGACCACCCAGTTCCGGTAGCGCCAGTGAGCGGGCGTAGCTCAGGGGTAGAGCACAACCTTGCCAAGGTTGGGGTCGGGCGTTCGAATCGCCTCGCCCGCTCCATTTTTCGTAGTCAATTCAACGGTTTAAAGAACCGTTCTTGAAGCTGACTAGCGATTTTTACGGCAGGTGACCACCGGGTGACCACCGTTTTTACGCTGGAGAACAGGTCGTCTCGGACGGCTAGATATTCGCCAGACGCGTACCAACCCGTCCCACCGCCGATCCTGCGAGGGCACTGGCGATTCGCGACATCGGAGCCCTCGTCGGCGCTGGCCTCGTGATCTCTTCGAGACTACCGACAACTAGCTGGCCATATTGTGAATCGGAATGCCCACTCGCCTTCATTATCTACATTGGCGAATTCGCCAAAGCGCGGCGCCGGGCAAAAAGTACTGCATCAGGCGGAAGACGACCGACTGCTTTGAGTCCCGAAAAGTAGGTATTGCTGACTATTTTCTTCCAACCTTGACGATTTATCAAAGACCCGCGAGCCACTGTTATTCGCGACCGGGTGTCGATGCGTATGTCCAGGCTGCACGCTAAAGGTATCGATGCGCCTGCCAACGGGCGTTTTCATCGCCCGGTCACATCCGCAATTTGCGGGCTGATTTATAATGGCATTATAAGTTGGCCGTTTTCCTTGCTCAGCTTCAGTCTTGGGGTTGCGACACAATGAGTCGTGAATCCAGAAAGAGGAGTAAGTGATGAAGGATTTCGAACATAATGAGAATGAGGTCATTGACCTCGGAAAGGCCTCGGTGGAGACCAAGGGCAACGCCCTGTTCGATATCGATGTGAGCAGCGGCCGACTGTCCTATGCGACCGGCCTCGCCGAAGAGTGAGCCTCGCGGGGGCGCGCGTTCTAGCAGGACCGCGCCCCTTCGCTGCAATCCTACTGCCGTGACCGAGTTCAGCAGCAGCGATATCGCCTGGGCCGAATGCAGCGGCAGGTTCGTTTTTCTCGATATTGCCGAGGATCGCTACTTTCAGCTGCCAGCGCCTCGCGAGGAGGCTTTTCGCGCCCAGGTTAAGGGCCAAGACTGGTATCAACCAACCGCTTTCCCGCGCCCACCTGAATGGACCAGACCGCGTATTGTTTCGCCCGAGATCCATGAGGGCCCCTTCCGGCTGGCCCGCGTTTCAGCGGCAATCTGGACCCAGCGCCGGATCGAGCGCCGAATTGCAACGCGTTCTTTCCGCGAAGTCCTGCTGGAGCTGAAACGCCTGAAAGGTCCGCTGGTGACCAGTGATACAAGTGACACCGAGCGGGCTATTGAGCTTCGCGCCTTTGAACACGCCCGGCTCCTGCGCAGTGCAGCAGATCGCTGCTTGCCGCGCTCGATTGCGCTAGCTCTGCGGCTGGCCCGGCGCGGTATCCAAGCCCATATCGTTATCGGCGTCCGAAGCGATCCATTTGGCGCCCATTGCTGGGTCCAGCACGGCGAGGCCGTGCTCAACGACACTGCCGAGGAAGTGCTGCGTTACACGCCGATACTGGTTGTATGACCACACTGCGCTTTGCTCTCGCATTGCCGCGCCTAAGATCGGGGGCGTCTGCTGGGCTGCAGACGATGCCAAGCCTGAAGGATCTGTGCGGCGATATCCCGCGGCTCTGGATAGCCAAAGACACGCATGTCGCGAACCTTGGCTCTGCCGGATGCGTGATCGGCACGCTCTTCTCCCGGGACACCGCGCATCGCGTCTCTCAGTTGCCAGAGGTGGGTGCTCGCTCTGCGAAATGCCTCGCCGCCAACCTCGCCGCGAACTTCTGGGGTGCCTATATCGCAATTCTGCCCGATCAGGACCGTAGCGATTTGGCCGTGATGCCGGATCCTTCCGGACTGGTTCCGATCTACCGCCTGGTGACAACAACCCATGTGGTGCTCACCTCTGATCCGAAACTCTTCGAGCAGGCCTGCGGCAAGAGGATGAGTATATCTTGGGATTCTCTGGCTCGCTTTTTGATGCGTGCTGAATTGCGCGCGAGACAAACCTGCCTCGCCGGTGTCGACGAGCTTCGGCCCGGTGCCTTGATCTATCCGGCGGCTTCCGATCCCGAAGAATTCCCAGTCTGGCGCGCGCAGCAGTTCATGCCAGGCAGACAATCGCCCTCCTATGGTGAAGCGAGATCGCAACTTCGCAAAGTGGCGATCCGTGTCATGGGCGCATGGGCCGACGAGCTTGGACCCATGACAGTGGCGGTGTCGGGCGGCGTCGACTCTTCCCTCGTCTGCGCCGCGCTTGCGAGGGCGCAAAAGCCGTTCTCCTGCGTCACGCTCGCGACCGCAGACAGAAGCGGCGACGAGCGGGACTATGCCCGTCTTCTGGCTAAGCACCTGGGTGCAGAGTACGCTGAGCGGATTTATGACCCTGTGCGTTTCGATCCCCAAATCAGCGCCTCGGCCAGTCTTCCGCGCCCGAGCCGGAGATCGTTTCTGTCGACCATCGATGCGCTGCTCGCCGATGCCGCAGGTGACCTCGGAGCGCAGATCGTCTTCGACGGCAATGCCGGCGACAATCTGTTCTGCTTTCTTCATTCAGCGGCGCCGGTCGTCGATCGATTGCGTGTTGAGGGACCCGGGCGCGGTGCGGTCGCAACCCTTCTGGACATGTGCCGGGTTACCGGCTGCGATTTACCTACTATGGTCAAGGCGACGCTAAAGCGTTTGGTACGCCGCCCACGCCGCGAATGGTCTTTTGATCGGCGTCTGCTTGCCGATCATCTTGCATCGGACGAGGCGTTGGACCCCGTAACTCCCTGGCTCGATATCGGTGTCGGGCGCCATGGGGGGAAACGCGATCATCTTGCCCTGATCATGCGCGCCCAGCACCATGTTCACGGGCTTGGCGTCGGGCCTGAACGCTTCTCACCGCTGATGAGCCAGCCTTTGCTCGAATTGTGCCTGAGCATCCCCACATGGCTTTGGGCCAAAGGCGGTCGCAACCGTGCGCTCGCGCGCGATGCTTTTGCCGCTGACCTTCCGCAGAGCCTGCTGGCACGCACCTCCAAATCAGGACCAGACAGCTTCATCCGCCTCGCGTTCCACCACCATCGAAGCGCCATTCGCGAATTGTTGCTCGATGGCCTGATCGCACGGAATGGATTGCTCGACCGCGCGAGAGTTGAGGCCGCATTTGAACTCGACACATCGCTCGATGGGTCGACCATTTATCGGCTTCTCGATCTGGCCGAGGCCGAAACCTGGGTCCGGTCATGGCAATAAGGATCGCCCGTCGAAACATTGAAGCTCTTCGGGAGAGGGGGCGCCTTCCATCTCGCTCCACCGCCGGTATTGCTGCGCTCGTGCCGGATCGCAGTTGATACGATCCATTAGCCAGAATTCGAACCATTCGGTCGATCGCTCGTAGATCGCCTGCCGGTGGGCGGGCTGCCATTTCACATGCGTTTCGTTTTCCAGCACGTAAAGCTCGATTGCCCGCCCTCGATGAGAATAGGTTTCTATCACATCGAGGCCGCCTTCATATTCGCTGTCGCCAGTCTGGATGAGGATCGGCACATCTACCGTGTCGACATTGAGGATGAGCGACATGGGTTTCCAGAATTCTTCGGTACCGGGCTCGAAATGGCGGTAGCCCATCGCGCGAACGAAATCTGTGAACCGGGGCCCGGCTGCCGTCGGATAGGAATACATATCTTCGCAACATGACCCCATAGAGGCCACTTGGAACAGGTCCGAGTTGATAAGAGCCCACTGGACTGTCGATCCGCCGTCGCTGAATCCGCTCATACCCATCCTCCCGGCGTCGACCGCGCCCGTCTCGATGGCGAGCTCAAGCGCGATCTCCAGGGACGACTGCACTCTGCGGCGGTCGATCCAGTCGGCGCGATTGGCGCGGACAAGCTCCTCCTCACTCGTTGCGGTGAGCGCTGCAGCCGAGAAGGTCGGGCGATCAAAACTGAGCACAGCAAAGCCGCGGTTCGCCAGCGGGTGGATCGGCACTTCGTCGCCGGTCCCGCCGCGCAGGAACCCGTCGCTGGTGTATTGCACGACCACCAATGGGTGTTGCTGCCCCGGTCTGTGATCGGGCGGCAGAACAAGATCAGCGAAGCTTTCCGAACCATATGCATTGCGAAACCGGAGCCGCTGCACGGTTCCGAAAACTGCGTTCGCCAGGTCTGGGTTGGGATCGTAGACCACCCGCTCGGCGCCCGTTCGGATATCGATTGCGACAATGCGCCGGGGCCTCGCAGCCCCTTCGCGCGCGCAGATCAGTTCGTTTGCAAAAGGGCTGCACCCGATCAGAACGTCATCGGTTGTCAGCAGCGAATGGGGCTGGCCCTCCTCCATATCCCAGCGCAGGATCGCCATCTGGCTGTTCGCCCAGCCCGTTCCCTGAAGGGCAAGCAATGTCCGGCCTTCGGCTGCCCACCACAGATGGCGGATACCTTCGCACGCCTCCGCATCGCAGGAGATCCGGCTGCCGCCGGGCCGCATCACTGCGATGCGCGACCGACTTATCAGCCGGTCGGGATGTTTGGGCTCAAGCCACGCTGCATATCCGTCCGGCCCTGCGGCATATTCGCGTGCTTGCGCAGGCAGCGTGGCAGGCCGGTGCGCAACGAGAAGCTCGGCCTCGCTGGCTGTCGCCGGACGGACGCTGCCATCGCCGAGGGCCACGAAGGCATATTCCGGGACAATCTCACCAGTCGGAATCGGCCGGTCGGCAAATTGCGGAGAGAAGCGATCGTCAAACAGAAAGCCTCGCGGAGCCTCTTGCGCAATTGCTTCCGCCTGCTGGCGAATGCCCGGACGTGTTTGCACGATGAGGCCATTGCCGTCAGCCGTCCAGGCAAAGCGGTCGACATCGTCGGGCATGGCCGTTGCCCGATGCGTTGGATTTCCGCCTGCTGGATCGGCAATCCATACCTGCGTCGAACCATCGATGCGCTTGAGATAGCCGATGCGCGTCCCATCCGGAGACCAGCGGGGCGCATTGGGCCTGTCCCAGCCACCCATGATCGCCGGAAAATCGCGGAGCGGAAAGTCATCCCGGATAAACTCACCGCCTCTGTCGATTTCGGTTTCAGTCTCGCTTCCATCCATCGCGGTCACCACGAGCCTCAGGCAATACGCATTGGCTTGCGGGTTTGCGCGCTTCACAACAAAAGCGATCCGTTCGCCATCGGGTGAGATTTCGAACGCCGAAGGCGCGCCGGTCGGAGCTGCCCTGCCAATGTCCGCAATCCGGACCTGGTCGTCGAGCGTGAATGCCGATCTTTGCGCTTGCGCGCTGCTCGGCGTTTCATCGAACAAAGCACACGGGTCCTGGTCGCCAGGATCGATATATGTCGTGGGCACGATCGTCTGCGAAAGAGCGGCGGCAAGCAGTATGATTGTCACCAGTGCCTCCGGATGCCGAAGGTGACGAACCGCCCGATCGGCGAATAATTGGTTGAATCATAGGGTGTGTCCGTCGGCCCGGTCTGGCCGAGCGTTTCGGGTTCGTCGTCGAACAGGTTCTGGATCGTGAGCGAGATTTCGAGGCCTGGTTCGCGGCCCTCACCGCGAACAATTTTATAGCTCATGCCGAGATCGACCGTGACGCTGGGAGAAAGGCGGCGCTCTTCCTCGAAGCGGCGGTCGCGCAGCGCGCCAATGTAGTTGGCGGCGATATTGGCCGCGAACCCGCCAGACTGATAGCGCGCCGTGCCCCGCGCACGGTAGCGTGGTGGATTGAAAACCGTTCCGGCGAGCTGAACCTCGGGCAGATCGGGCGTGACCTGTTGCTGGCTATCGAGAAAACTGCCCGAGAGATCGAAGGAAAGTGACTGTTCGTCGCCCAGGTTCTGGTTCCAGGCGATCCTCGCATCCACGCCTTCGATGGCCCAAACCGCAACGTTTCTGTTCCGGTTGTCGACAAAGGCGGCAACATTGGCGGGATCGTAGGGGGAGCCCGAGAAGTTTTCGAGACCGAATAGCGATCCAGCAATGAGCTCGGATAAAGTTGTCGGATCGGGAGAGAAATCGATCAGGTTTGCAAACCCCGGGTCGCGGAAAGCAGCCGCAATCGAGCCCGCAATAGGTCGCACCACCCGGTCTTGATAGCGAATGTCGTACCAGGTGGCCGAAAACGTCAGTTCGGGAATGGCGACCGGCTGCAGTTCCACACCCGCGGTCCAGCTGCGCGCGCGTTCCGATGTCACGTCCGGATTACCGCCGCTTGTGAAAAACACCGTGTCGGACCCCGTTCCGGCGCCGAATACGGCCGCTGGCAGCAGAATGGTCTGGTAGGGTATGAAACGCTGAAAGAGGGTCGGAGCCTTGAACGAGCGCGCCCAGCTGCCGCGCAAAGTCAGCCCTTCGACCGGTGCGTAGCTTAAGCCAAAGCGCGGCGTTGTCTGTTGATCGAGGCCTGGATAATCTTCGTGACGCGCCGCCGCCGAAAGGGTCAGCTCGGCGACTCCATCGATTGCATTGCGCGGCGAAACGACCGGCAGGAAGAGTTCGCCATAGGCAAAACGCGCGCGCTGCGTTTTGTCGAAAGCGATCAGCAAATTTCCTGCTTCGCTGCGGCTGAAATCGAGCGTGTTGTTTCGCAGGCCCGCACCGACAGCGAGACGCGCCTCGCCTCCGGGAAGCGTGAACAGCGGACCCTCCAGACCCGCTTCGAGTGAGAAGACCTCGTTGCAAAAACACCCCTCGGTTACGCTCGAAGACCCGTCCTGCAGCGCGAAGGCGGTTCGGTAGTGCGTCCGGTCGCGGCCGAACACTCCCAGCACTGTTGCCTGCCAGTCTCCTGCGACGTCGAATTTCAGTGACGGGGCGAGCGTATAGGATTCCACCTCCGGATCGGCTTCCGATCGAAATGCCGATGATGCGGCCACGAGCGTTGAGCTTCGGCTTGAATAAAGCGCGTCGATACTGGCCTCGAGGCCGGGCGCGAGTTCGTGATGTGCCGAAAGCGTAACGGCATGGCGTTGCTGCGAGGGGAAGAGCGTGGTCTCCGGATCAAGCGAGCTGGCATAGGAGCGCTGGCCAGCCTCGATCGCCGAATTGTTTGCAAAATCGTAAGCGACGAAGAACCCGCCCCCGCTCCAGCGCGTGCCCGCCACTATATCGGCCTGCTGGCGGAAATTGCCGCCATCCGTGCTTGCGCCGATCTGCGCGGATGTCGTGATGCCTTCAAAATCGCGGCGAAGGATTACATTGACCACGCCCGCGACGGCATCTGAACCGTAGAGGGCCGAGGCTCCGTCCGGAACGACTTCAATCCGGTCGACCGCCGCGAGCGGGATGGATGAAATGTCGACCCCTGCAAAAGCGGAATCATAGGGTAGTCGGTGGCCGTTGAGGAGTGTCAGCGTCGCATCTGGTCCGAGACCGCGCAGATTTGCGCTTGAGGCCGAGTTTACGTTGCTGTTGGCGAACCCTGCGCCTGATCCAATACCTGGATTTTGCCCGCCGGAAAAGTTCTGCGGAAGTGTCCGGATCGCTTCGCCCAGATCGATCTGGCCCGCTTCGACGATCGCCTCGCGGTCGAGCGAAATTGTATCGCCAATGATCCGCGCGCCCCGGATCCGCGTTCCTGTAACGACGATCGCGTTGTCCCCGCTGGCGACATCCGAATGATCGTCCTGCACTTCATCGACTTCACTCTGGGGCGGCCCTGCGGATTGGGCGAGAAGCGGCGAAGAAAAGCCTGCCAGGGCGGTTCCTGCCAAGAGCGCCGTAATTGTCCGGATTGTCGATTGCATTGTCATCTCCCTGATCTGTTGCGATTATGTCGCCACAGGGAATGACGCAGGCATTCACGAGCACCTTAGTTTCAAATGAAATTAAATTTGCAAAGCCTGATCTTTGTGCGGTAAATCTGTCGCGCGCATTCAGGCCCGATCAGCGAAAACCGTGCGAAGATGCGCGAGCGCTTTCATCATGTGATAATCGACTGTCGGCAGTGCGATGCCCAACTCTTGGTGGATCTGACGGTAGGATTTTTTCTCGAAGCGGTTCATCCTGAAGATGCCCGCCGTTTTCTCGGGCAACTGCGCCAACGCGGTCTCGAAGCGCCCGTTCGTCTCTTCCACCTCAATTCTGTCCTCCTGCTCGGCGCAGCACGGCGCATCGGTGTTTTCGACCAGTGGCACCGTCCTGATGCGGCATTTCTGTCTGCGGGCTTCATCGACCAGCAGGTTGCGAGCGATCCGGAATAGAAATCCTGCCGGGTTCCGGAGATCTGTCAGTTGCGGGCTGGTCGCAGCGCGCACGAAAACGTCCTGAACCAGATCGCGGGCTCGCTCACGACCGACGCAGCGCGAAAAATAGGCAAGCAGGCATGCGCTCTCTCGGCGGTACAGGGCGTCGAGCGGGCAGGGCGAGCTTACCCGAGCTTGTGGTGCCGGGGTTCGCAGCGCGGAGCTCGATAGTCGATGATCGTCTCGCAGGGTGTCGGCAGAAAGCTGGTTCATGCAATGGACTGGGAGGCAACCGCAATCGGCGGCTCCTCATCGCAAGCCGAATGCGGGATCCAGAACTGTGCCGCCGTTCAGGACGTATCGACGTCCCTTGACCGGTTGGGCCGCCGGGCCTTGAGCGGACCGGCGTGCATGATGGCTGGCGGAAATATCCACGCGGTCGGCGCCAGAGTTTCAAACCGCGCGGGTCGAATGTGCCCAAGACAAAAGCAGCTTGCAAGGGGCAAGTGCCTCCATTTTCGAGGCAGCATGATACCCGCCCGGCGTTGCGGTCGCGCCGATATAGGGCACTCACATGCCTAGTACTGGGGAGGGCTCCTCCACATGCTTGGAATGTCCGCTGTTATCCCGCGGCGCTAGCCATCCGAGCCGAAAGGAGGTGCTCTATGGCTCAATCATCTGCCGACGGTACTGGTACAGGCGACTTCGATTTTTCGGACTTCGCGCAGGAATTCCTGCGACGCAATCCGGCCTACAAGGATCAATATGCCGGACTTCATGTGCGCGATACCGGCGACAAGAAACCATCCGCCGCGCGGCGAATGGCTCGGTCATGGGGCCTAGAATTTCCCGTTCGATCCGAGTGTTTCGGCCGCAGACAGCCCGGCGATCTGGAGAAGCGATGCGAACGCAAGCGTCGTTATCGTGGCTGGCGGCGCCCGGGACCTTGCCGGAATCAGAGGCACATTGGCTGAGTGCAAGGTGATTGCCCAGCACGAGAACGATGCCGGACAGCACATGGTGGTTTCCGATACGCGAAATCGTCACCGCGTCCTGTTGGCGCGCGAGCCATCTCCCGGCATTGATGGCTATGTCGTCCCCGACGATGCCGATCTTGGTGTCCGCGTAGCAGCTCTCAGTGAATTCCACCGGTCGAAAGAGGGCGCGGCGACAAAGGCGCACCATCGGCTCCTCAAGCCATCTGCTTACAAACGCTACAGGCTGAGCATCCTGCTTGCCATTCTCGATCTGCTCGAAGACGCTTCACCCAAGCAGGTGACATTGCAAGAGCTCGCCAAGGCACTGATCTATCCAGGCCTCAAAGCGGGCCGCGCGATCGACTGGAAAACATCATCGCATCGCCGGCAGACACAGCGCCTCGTCGCCGAAGCGCATCGCATGGCGGCTGAGGGTTATCGTGAATTGCTCAATCCCTCACGGGGCAAGCGTTGTGCGAATTAACTGGCGTCGAAATCGTATTCGCCCGGCTGGCCTACCAGTCACAGGCCAGACGACTATCAGGCCTACGTCCTTGCAAAGACTTCCCAAATTCGCTGAAGTCGTTATGCCTCTCCTTGTGGCGCGATCTGCATCTCGCGACCGAAGCCGCAAGGAACCCGACCTTCGGGGGCGCAACTGCAGCAGCCGGAACCGGTGCAATGGAAGCGCCGGGACTGGCCACCAGCAGGCGATCGGACGGCGGCGTGTTGGATAGCGCCCTGCCGATCGGACGGGCAGGGCTATGCAGGCTTATTTCGCGGAGGAATTCGCAACCGATCTGGTCAACGTCCAGTCTGACAAGGAACTCGACCAGGCGCTGAAACAAGTATCTCGGCGGCTTGGCTTCGACCACTTCGCCTTGAGCCTAGAGCTGCGTTCAGGATCGTGCGAGGCTCCCGGTTTGCTCCTGCATGATTATCCCGACGAATGGGCCAAGGTGTATGTCGGGTTCGATCTGGCCGGACAGGATCCGGTCCGGCGAGCCTGCGACAAGTCGTTTGTCGGCTTTGCGTGGGGCTCACTGGGTGAACTGATCCCGCTAACTCGCGGTGATCGCCAGATGCTGGCAGTTGGCCGAGAATGCGGAATCGGTGATGGCTACACTGTTCCGCGACATTTGCCCGGTCTTGCGCGCGGAACGTGTACATTTGCGGTCTGCCCTGACCGAGACCTGCCACACAGTCGCTTTGCGGTCGCAGAAATGGTCGGTACGCTCGCACTGAGCTGTGCACTTGGACTGGGCTCGGCTCAATCCGAGGAATCGGTACCGGTCCTGAGCGACCGGCAGCGCGAATGTCTCTTGTGGGTCGCACGAGGCAAGACCTCAGCCGAGACGGCCATGATCCTCGGGATTGCGACCGAAACCGTCATCCAGCATCTCAAAATGGCGCGAGAACGCTACCAGGTTCACTGTAAGCAGTCTTTGATCGTTTCGGCGCTGTTCGATGGTCTGATCGGATTTTCCGATATCATCCGATGGCGCGATGCGGGATGATTGGCGAAACAGAAGCTCTAACGCCGGAATCGCTCGGAGACCGTCAATTGCTGACCATCACGCTCGATGGAAAGTGAAAGTTCTACGCCCCAAACCATGCAAGCAGCTAACGTCTTCACCAGAAGCCGACGATCAACAGCTGGTCTCGAGCAGATTACAGCATGGACCCTAAATCCGAGCCAACCGAGGGGTAGGCCGCGACCAATTTCTTCAGATCTCGAGTTGTCAGTGACAGCCTCATTGCAAGGCCGAAGAAATTGATGATCTCCCCGTATTCGGGTCCAAGCAGATGCGCGCCGAGGATAGTGTCGGTGTCTTTGTCGATGATAATTCTGGTGGCAGCACAGGTCTCGCCAACGCGAAGATTGGAATACCAATTGCCTGTGTCGTTTTCCGCGACGCGGATATTGTAACCGGCTTCCTCTGCTTCTTCTTCGAGCATTCCGACGCGGGCCAATTCCGGAATTGTAAACACGGCGCTGGGCACGCCGCGATAGTCTGGCTTGGTCTGATTGCCCTTGAGCATGTTGGAGGCAGCGACCTTGCCTTCGAATACCGCGACAGGTGTCAACGGAGGCCCATGCGTGTTGGCCGCATCGCCTGCGGCGTAGATTTTGGGGTTGGACAGGCTCTGCAAATATTCATTGACTGCTATTCCCTTGTCTCCCGCCTCGATATTGGCAGCGCTCAGGTTCAGGCGATTGATTTCAGGCACGCGTCCCGCACCGTGCACGACCAGATCGGCGCGCAAGTCTTCGGTTTCACCATTCTTTTCGACAGTGACGATGAATTCGACGCCGTCAGTGGCGATCGATTTCAGCGATGTGCGCCGACGCAATCCCACCCCAATTTCCTCGCCTCGCGCTACAAGCTTTTCGACGAGGTCTGTGTCAAAGGCCTTCAATGGCCTGTCACCGCGATCAATGATCTGCACCTCGCTGCCAGCTCGTGCAGCGATATGACCGAACTCGAACGAGACAAATCCGCCGCCGATAAACAATATACGCTTCGGGAGAGCGTCCATCCGCATGAATTCGGTGCTGTTGGTGAGGTGTTCGGCACCTGGAACATCCACAGGGCGGGGCTTGGCGCCAGTCGCGATCAGGATATGATTGGCTTGAAACCGCCCTTGCCCCTCGATTTCGATCGTGTCTTCGCCAACGAATTGCGCCGTGCCGTGAAGCGTGGTGACGCCATTTCTCTCGAGACCACCCTCGATCTTCTCAGGCATTCTGCCGGTAAAGGTCTGGGCGAAGGCAATGAGATCAGGCCAGTTGATCGCGAGATCATTCGGTTCAATACCCTTGCCCTGCATCAGGCGAGCACTATCGATGATTTCAGCGCCTCGCCGCAGCATCTTCTTGGGGTCGCAGCCGCGCAGTGCGCAGGTGCCGCCATAGGGAAGTTCGTCGACCACTGCGACTGACCAACCAGCATCGGCGCATTTGTTCGCGGCATTCACCGCCGCCATTCCGACGCCGAGTACGATAAGATCGAAAGATTTATTCATAAGTATTCCTTCACGGAGAATCTAGCTGGATGCGCTGTTGAAGAAGTCTTGAGATCCGCGATGATCCATCGCTTGGGCAATGCGGCCAATACCTTGCATATAAGCCGCGATGCGCATTGAAACGCCTTCATCGTCAGCTAGCTGAAAACACGACTTGGCTTCACGGTCGAGACGCTCAGCCAATCGGTGTTCCACGGCTTCTTCAGCCCAGTAATCGCCGGACCGGTTCTGAACCCATTCCAGATAGCTAACGATTACGCCGCCCGAATTCACAAGAACGTCGGGCAGGATCTCGATGTTGCAGTCGCTCAGAATTGAGTCGGCTTCCGGGCTGATCGGGCCATTGGCGATCTCCAGAATTAATGCCGATCTGACGCCTTCGGCATTTTCTTGAGTAATGGCATTTTCCAAGGCGGCCAGCACCAGCACATCTACATCGAGCTCAAGTAGCTCGTCATTTGTAAGCTGATCGAAGTCTGCTTCTTCGCATACGGAGGTGTCGCAGTAGACCATACCTTTAAGCTCACGCGTTTTGTGCTTGTGGCGCCAGATCGGTTCGGGATCTAATCCGTCGTTGGAATAGATGGCTCCCTTCGAATCGGAGACTGCAACGACCTTGTATCCTGCTTCATGGGCAAGACGGGCGAAATGGTATCCTGCGTTGCCAAACCCTTGCACAGCGACCGTTAGATCTTCCGGCGACTTTCCTGCTCGCTGGGCCCATATATTCAGAACCTGTAGCGCGCCTTGTCCTGTCGCCGCCTCACGCCCCTGGGAGCCGCCAAGCCCCAACGGTTTTCCTGTGATGACCGCCGGAACTTGACGGCGCTCAATCTGAGTAAATTCGTCGGCCATCCATCCCATTACAGTCGCATTGGTATTGACGTCGGGTGCAGGTATGTCGCGGTCAGGCCCAACAACATCATAAACTGCGCGCATATAACCGCGAGACAGCTGCTCCAGTTCGAGCCGAGACAAAGTCTTCGGATCGACACAAACACCGCCCTTTGCGCCACCAAAGGGCAAATCGACGACAGCACATTTGATGGTCATCCAGAAACTTAGCGCGGTCACTTCTTTGGCTGTAACGTCCTCATGGAACCGGATCCCACCTTTGCTCGGGCCGCGCGTGTCATCATATTGAACGCGCCAGCCTTGAACTACTTTTAGTGAACCGTCATCCATTCGCACTGGAATGTTCACGGTGATGGTCTGTTTGGGTTGCGCCAATCTTCGCCGAGCATCTTCCGAGGCTTCCAAATGATCGAACACTATCTCCAATCGGGATTGCTGCTGGCTGGATATTCGAATGGAATCTGTCATCGCAGTGGTTTTCCTTAATCTTTGTCGTCGGCCTAGAGTGCTAAGATCGGGGTGAGCAAAGACTGCGTTGGTTCGAACGCCTCACGCCGCTGTCTTGGAATTGAGCTAACAACATGCCGATCCTGACTCACTAAACAGGCCCTTGAAGTCAGTTTTTCCGGTCAAGCGATCGAGATAGAAGTCCGGGTCTTTTGCAAAAACCTCTGCGCAATGGGGGCAGCGACAGAACCGAAGTTCCTGTCCATTATGCGCTACAGGAACCGTGTAGGCGGATGGTTTTTCAGCAAGGCATGAAGGGCAAACATGCATGTCCTTAACCTCTTCGACAAAATGATCGGGCTGTTCTTGGAAAATATCGGCGCATCCCTGGCAACAGAAAAAATACGTAGACCCAGCATGGTCAAGTTGTACCGCCTGAACTTCGGCAATTCCAAGCCGCACCAAAGAACATCCGCAGCTCGGGCAAATTTTAACGTTCACTACACTTGCCTCTCTATAGTTCTTCTCGGCTAACTTTTGTTAGCCCGCACAGCACGAAAGTTTGGTTACGTCCTTGTCGAATGTCTGGGCCGCAAGTTTTAAACCTTCGACAGTTGTCAGATACGGAAAAATCGTTTCTCCCAATGCCTTTGCCGTCATCTCGAAATTAAGGGCCATAGCCAGTGTCTGGATGCTGTCCGAACCTTCGGGTGCCATGATCTGGCCGCCGAGTAACTTGTCGGTGTTCCTGTCGGCGACGAGCTTGATCAGGCCCCTCGTATCGCGCGCAGCCAATGCACGAGGCACTTGGTCTAACGGGACAATTGAAGTCTTTACTTCAAAGCCGGCTTGCCGCGCCTCGGCTTCACTCAAGCCGACGCCCGCAACTTGGGGATCTGTAAAGACGACCCATGGCATTGCCGATTTGTCATAGACCTCCGCCCCCGATGCGACAGCATTCCTGGCCGCAAGCTTAGCACCGTACGCCGCCATATAGACAAACTGGTCGCGGTTGGTCACATCGCCTGCGGCATAGATAGCGGGGTTGCTGGTTTGCATATTGTCGCCAACGACAATCGCGCCGCGACTATCGAGCGCAACGCCGGCATTCTCGAGACCTAACCCCTCCGTGTTTGGTGTCCGACCGGTCATAACTGCAAGGCTTTCGGCGGTAAGTTCGAGCCGTTCGCCTTCGTGCTCGATACAGATCGTGACCCCGGAATGATCCTGGTGGCAAGCATCATAGGTGCTTCCGCAATACATGGCGACACCTTCCGCGCGGAAGGATTCAGTCAATGCCTCAGAAATCTCCGGCTCGGCGCCCGGTAATAGGCGTGAACGGCAGATAATCGTTACTTCGACACCCATTCTCGCCATCATCAGTGCGAGCTCGGAACCGATATAGCCGGCGCCGATGAAGATCAGACTTTTTGGTAATGTTTTCAGGTCGAGCAGTTCGGTGCTGTCGAGTGTGGAAACCTCGTCAATTCCCTTGATCGGAGGGAGCGAGGGGCGACCGCCCGTTGCGACAATGATTTTTGGAGCCACAATAACGCGCTCGCCAATTTGAACGCCGCCTTCGACAACGCGCGCCGACCCCTCATCGAAATAGTTGATATTTTCATATTCGGGCAGCAGATCGGCATATTTTTTTTGTCGCAACCCCTCAACGAGATTGTCCTTCGCGGCGATCAGCTGGGTCCAATTCTTGACTTTGGCGCTGCCGGTAACACCGGGAAAGCGGTT
>Ga0114901_1000907_pt1 | contig 18152 bp, 21 predicted proteins | sample MalvireepMed_s16_FD_89686 | JGI IMG/M metagenome (GOLD analysis project Ga0114901, IMG submission 89686) | Marine viral communities from the Global Malaspina Expedition - Malaspina viral metaG DeepMed_s16 | ecosystem: Environmental > Aquatic > Marine > Oceanic | place: Mediterranean Sea... | reverse complement strand
GATTGCTTTTTACATAGTATGTGCAATACTTCTATGGGTAGCGATATACAGATTAAATATGAAAGGTAAATAATGGATTCACTGAAAGTAGCAGGAGTCAGTTTGGCAAACTATGGTCTATCTTTGACGGCTATGTCGTTAGCTCTACAATGTGTAGTAGCTGTCATGAGTATTATATATTTAACTTACAAAATAAAGAAGATAAGGAGAGAATCATAATGGAATGGTTATCAGATAATTGGGAGTGGGTAATGCTTGCTTTCGTTGTATTAGAAAAGGTTGTGAAACTCAGCCCATCAGATAAGGATGATATCATGGTTGATGTTTTGTTTCAAGGTTTATCTAAAATGGTTGGTAAAGGGAAGGAGGAAGAATGAGCGTATTCAGTAAATATATTCAGAGACAAATCAAGAAAAAAGGTTTGACTGGGATTGTGATGTATGTTGTTAGGCAATATGTCAAAATGACCTCATCTAAAAAAGATGATGAGATGCTTGCAGAATTTGAATCTTTGGGTATTGAAAAATTGTTTAAGAAATTTGAAGGAATTTGAATAATGACATTTGAAGAAATAATGAAACATGTCTTCGAGAAGGAAGGCGGATATGTGAATGACCCTAAAGACCCTGGCGGAGAGACCAAGTATGGAATCTCAAAGGGCGCATATCCAGACCTTGATATAAAATCATTGACAAAGGATGATGCTAAGAAGATATATATGGATGATTATTGGAAGCCGTCAAAGGCTGAGAGTGTACCCAGTAACTTAAGAGGTATATACTTTGATATGTGTGTTAACTTTGGAATACGTGGAGCTGGAAGAGTACTACAAAGAGCCTGTAACGGTAGGAATAAAAGAAAGATTGCTGTTGATGGCAGAGTAGGAAAGAATACAGTCTCGGCTTGCAAGGGCTTGGAGCCAGATAGGCTACGTGCTTACAGGGTTCTTAAATTCGCATACATTGTATATAAGAATATGGAGATGGAGAAGTTCTGGTATGGTTGGTATAGAAGGGCACTGGAGGTTTAATGCCTAAACAGTATTATACTATAAGAAGTTTTGCCAAGGGAATGAATACACGAAGAGACCCAAGGGATATAGCTGAGGATGAGGCTCAATTCATTGAGAATATGTCCATAGACTCACTTGGTAAAATTAAAAGTGCTGGTTCGTTGTATGGACACAATGTAAATCATATTGGGAGTGGTACTACTGGTGTAGGTGATGGTAAGTATATTGCTGTTAGAGGTGGTGAAAATGCTGATGTGGCTGTTATCAATGGCTCAGGAGGGTATAACCTTTTTTACTTTGAATCAGACCATAGTGCTTTATCAGAGAATTTTATAACAACAACTGATGGTACTGCTACTCTCAACATTGGGTCGGATGATGGAGAGATATCATTTGGTAATCCATCAACTCTAGCAAATTCTGGAGTAGGGGAAGCTGGAGCACCAGAGGAAGGTTCGCCTAGATAATGGCTGTACCAACATTACAACACATGAAATTAAAAGATGGAACTGATTCTGGTGCGACCACTATATATACATCAGGACTTATAAAAATTGGGGATACTATCAATATAGGTAACTCTGCTAACAACGATGGTATATTCTCTGTTCATGATATAAGTATAGATGGTACTGATGTTTACTTTCTATTAAGGGGAAGAACTGTAACGGCAGAAACTGGCGATGTTGCTGGTGTTACTATACAGGTTCAGAGAGCACCTGGAGATAAGCTGGTGGCATTTGGTAGGGCTGATGAAATCAGCAGTAAGACATACGGAGTTGATGTATGGTCTTATAATAAGGCTGGCGCTGGCGGTACTCTTGCTGAGAATGATGGTTGGACTCAATCTGTTATAAATCCAACATTCTCTGGTAGTGACGCAAAATATATATTTCATTTTGCAGATGAAGCATTAAGAGTATGTAATAAAAATGCACAGAATTCATCAATGATAAAATGGTATGGGTATATAGAAAGAAATCAATTCGGTCTCGATGAGGGGCTGTCTTTCAATGAGTGGCAAGAGCATCCAAATACATTACAACCTCCAGTTCTAGGAGCTAGTGGCAGTGTATTATATTCGTTCGGATATCTGAATGGAGCTGGTGTAGGAAATAGTGGCGCAGATGCACATGATGGCATTGACCAAGCAACAAATTTTTATAAAAATAATAGAGGCGTTACATATAAACAAATTGGTGCTGATGGTGATTTACAATTTGATGCAGTAGAATATCTTGAACTATCAGATATGTTGTCTTCAGCGCAGAAAACATTTTTTGCTAATATTCTAGGTGACAATGATAATGTATTTGATTTTGGTGGTAATAATGCTGATGGCAATTCTAATTTAATTGATGGTGATGGATTTGTTGCTATAAATTCTACAGAATTCGCAGTAAGTAGTGGTGGCGGTATAATGACGAATGATGGTACTAATTATGGTAATGTATATTTACCAATAATTACTGTGATTGGAGAATCGTATACAGTTTATTTTGATGTGTTAGCCGCGGCTATCGGGAGTGATAGTAATGTTAAAATGAGTTTGAGCGCTTCTACATCCTATAATACTGGTGCTGATTCTGGTTCACAAGATACAGGTACTAATTTTACTTTGGCAAATCCTTTTACTGCTACGGGAACAACATCTTATTTACATATTAGAAATTTAGATAATACTGATAACCAAACTTCTACAGTGGATAATATAAGAATAAGAAGAACATCGTCAATAATATTTGAGGACGCAACGGGGACAGATAATACAGTTGACCAATCTTTTCCCGGAGATGTTAATACTGTAGGTATTGCACTAGGTTCGGCTGTTAATGAATATATCTTTTGTAAGAAACCTGCTGGTACTGGAACTTTTATAACTTTTTCTAGAGAATATGGTGAGCCTGGAAGTCAAGTAGTGTATACTGATAACCTTGGTAATGTGCTAACTAGGGGTGCGGCTTTTAATATAGGTGTTACAGAACACACTGATTCTGGATTATGGCAATCTAATACTTGGGAATTCTATCAGACATTCATATATGATGGTAGTCAGGAATCATTACCAGTTCAGGTAAGTGATGGAGCGTCTTCTATAGCTGGTGGATATTTACCCAGTAGCGGTGCTACCACTGGTAACCTAGCTCTTAAAGTAAGTACATTTTGGGATTTGGCTTACAATGGTAGGATATCTGGTGGTAGGGCATACATAAGAGAGAAGGGCTCTGAAGACCCGCTTACTTTACTTCTTGATATAGACATAGTAAAAGGTGCTAGAACGTCAATGCTTGACGATTATAAACCATGGACACATGAGGCTGGAGACGGATTTTTTGTATCAAGTCTTAAATCAATTGGCCCTAATATAGATACATATACATCGTTGAATGGATTCAGTTCAGAAGAAAGTTTTATTTCAATAGGGAAGTACGGAGAAATGTATGAAGCTTCCACAGTAGCTGGAAGACGTTCGTTCATAGCTAATATTAGATTACAGGATAAGAATAATCAATTGAGAAAATATGGCGATAGGATAATGTATTCAGAGATAAACAAATTTGATACATTTCTTGAGTCTAATTTCATAGATGTATCAAAAGGAGACTTTGGGGAGTATGTAGCACTTGAATCATTTGCTGATAGGTTGCTAGCATTCAAGCATAACCTTGTTCACATAATTAATATTAGTAATCCTAATCCATCAGCGTGGTTCCTAGAGGAGACCGTTGGTAAATCTGGAGTCTCTCATCCATTCAATGTAACCAAAACAGAACTTGGTATTGCGTGGGTCAGTGAGTCTGGTTGTTTTTTATACGATGGAGAAAGAGTATCTAATTTAATAGAAGGTAAGATAGCTTTCAATAATTCCACTATAGGACTTTTAAAAGATTGGGTAACATATTTCAATGGAACTTTAAATGTAAAAGATGCTATGATAGGATATGATGCAATAAGCAATGCATTAATAATTATGCGCTCTCCAAATGATTCTAGCGCTCTTACTAATTTATGTCTTATATATGATTTTAATTCTGGAGGATGGGTTAGTAATGATAATATATTTACTAATGACGCTTTCTATACAAATTTCATACATGACTGGAATAATAATTTAGTCCTTGCTCATCAAACAGATGCTGAAACTATAGCTCTTAAAAAATATCTTCCAGTTACTACAGCTCAATCTGGTCAGATATTAGTTACAAGGGATATTGATTTTGGACAACCTGCTGTAAAGAAAAAAATATATAAAGTTATTGTTACATACAAATCTAGTGTAGACCAAGCAACTCCGTTAGAATATTCGGTAGACGGGAAACAATCGTTCAGTGATTTTTCAACTGGTAGTAATGTATCTCCAGCCGGAGATAGCTCTGGAGACCTTGATGCTCAAACAGCATGGGATGTTGGTGTATTCACAGCCGATTCTGTAGTGACCTGTCAGAGTATACAATTCAAATTCAATCCTCCAGACAGTGGTGAGTTTGAAATTAATGATATTACTATAGAGTATAGACCTCTCGGTAGGAGTACAGTAACATAATGGATAGAGCAACGAGAAAATTAATGCATACCAAGCAGGATAGTTTAACTCTGAGCGGGACTCCCTCTCTTTCAACTATGCTAGACGGTCAAATTGCTGTAGGTTCTGCAAGTGGAGAACAACTATCTATATATGCTAAGAATAAAGGTCAGCTATGGAAGACCAGTATGTCAAGTGATGGCAATATGTATGTTGATGGAAATTTAAGTGTAAAAGGTAATGTCACAGGTATGATACCGTATATTTATTTTGCTAATATAGATTCTAATAGTACTTCTGAGGTTTTTATACCATTTAATACAACAACTGACACTACTACTATGGATTATAGATATAAGAATATGATGCCTTATGATGGAGAGCTTTCAAAGATTATGTTCAGAGCTGAGGCAGATACTGGGAGTACTGTATTAAAATTCTATAAAGCATCTGATGCTACTACTGACCCATCGGCATCAGGTGATGCTGTTACAGTTGACCCATCTAGTAGGGATACAGCTACGACAGCTGTGTTCGGTCCCAAGTATTCATTTGTCGCTGGGAATATTGTTTCCCTTTCTGTCAATGCAACAAATAGCCCGCAAGGAGATATGAATTTTGCAGTGGTTTTTAAATTTAAAGTAGGATAATATTATGGCTTTATCACCAATAGAAGCATTGCTTCGTATACAAGGAGAACGACAAGACGTTCAAAAGGCTTTAGCTCCATCTATGTACCAAGTTGGTAAGAAGATGAAGAAGAAGGGTAGGAAAGCGGCATGGGGCGCTAAAATAGGTGAGCATGCTCTACCTTTCTTAGCAGATTTAGGTATCAAGACGGCTTTAAATCTAATTGCTCCAGGCATGGGAAGTTTATATGCCGCCGCTAAACAAGTTCCTGTGTTGAAAGCCGCTGGTAAAGGAACTCTAGCCGCTTATGGTCATAAGCTTGGTGGAGAATTTGCCGCTGGTCAAGTAGGTGTACCAGATACAGAAAAATTAATGAAGAAATATCTTGGTGAGACAGCAAGTGGTACTCAAGCTATGCGATTTGGAAGAGGTGCTGTAGAATCTATAGAGGGACAGAAAGGATTACAATTAGAAGCTTTGCAAGAGTCAATAAGAAGTGGAGCTACAACGGCTGGTCTTAAGACTGCTGGACAATCACTGCTTGGCGACCTATCTAAGGCAAGGAAAACTAGAATACTCAAGGATACTGGTGAAGTTCCTACTGGCGGAGGCCCGTATGATGTACTATCAGATATTAGAAAGGGTGAAGGTAGTTTAACTGCTGGTGATTATCTCACTGCTATGCAAGAGGGTGCAGGGGAAGATATAAAATCATTATTCGATATCAGCCCTATTCAAGAAGAGCTTGGTAAGGGGAGATTATTTCAAACAGGCAGAGAAGCAAGACGTATGGCGGCGGATTTTGGTGATATTGAACAATGGTATAGTGGAGACCATAAAGTTCAGGAAATGCCAGGGCTTGATGAGTGGACAGCAGGGGATACTCGCCCGACCAGATTGAAAGGGCCACGACCGTTTGAAATGGATACTACTGGAATCGAGTTTGGGCAAGTAGAGCCTGGATTTCAACTTGCGGAAGAGTCACGTGCTTTAAAAACAGGAATGCCTGGATACAAGCCCAAGTATGATATTCCTAGTGAACCATGGGCAAGTCCCACTGCACTATCTGACCTAGCAGGTAGACCCGAGCTTGCTATGGAACAGGTTGGATTGGGTAGACCTAGACCAGAAGGAGAATACTTTGGAAGAAAACCACTGGATATTATGAGTGACCAATTTATTGGAGGTGATACTACTGGTCAAGCAGGAATCTATGGTCAATCTCTTTTCCCCGAAGGTAGAACACCGGAATGGAGAACTAAGGCACTTGAAGAATTAAACATTCCTCCTATGCCTAGTGAAGAAACATTTGCCACAGCCAATCAAAGTATGCAAAACTTAGGTTTATTTGGTGGCCCTATGCCTACTCCAGAACAGCTAGACCCTAGTATAGCACAGGCTAGACCAATTTTTGCTACATCTAGAGGAGCATTGGATATAATGGGTGGCGATACTCCATATAAAAAATCTATAGGGTATGGAAAACTCATGGAAACACTTGGTGAATCTCAAATGAAACGAGCTGAGGGATTATCCAATGTAAGAGGAATGAGTATGTACGATTTTTCACCAATGTTTAAAAGACAATCAAATCTAACTGGAACAGGATTCTTACCTAACTTAGGTGGTAATTGGAGGGGATACTAATGCCTAGAGATTATAATATACCAACATCAGATACAGCAGGCTCAATGACACTTGAGGATTTACTGCCTAATATAGATTTTAGTAAATATGACACGACAGATTTTGAGGATATAATACCTGAGTTCAGTACAGCTTTGTTAGATATAACCAAGGCTCAAGGTAAAGAAGATATAGCAGGTGCAATCTCAGGTGGTCAGGAAGCCTTTATGCAAACACCTACTATGTCAGCAGTGGCTGGGGCTGGAGGTTTCGGAGGTGCTGGAGGCGGAGGAAGAGGCCTAATAGGATATGAGTCAGCACAGAGAGGTATGTTCGGTGATGTATTTGGGGCTATGCTTGGAGCAGAGAGAGCTGAAATAAGTGAATTAGATAGAATGAAGAAGGAAGCCGCTGGATTCTTCTCTGAAATAAGAGGTGACTTATCGACAGTGGCGGGAGAAGATACTGCTGGAACAGCTGGTGACGCAACGTATACAGCGTCTGGAGGAGTTCCTGAATTTGGAACTATACCGACCATGTATCAGGGAGATATAGTATCTGTTAATGGACAAAATTATTTTTGGGATGAGCAAACAAGCTCTTATGCATCATCTTATAAATCATCTTCACCAGGAGGATAGGAGCTACAATGGCTAAAATTAGTACTAAAACATTCAACCCTATGGCTGGAGTAAATCTACCCGGCTGGGCACTGGAAGAGTATGAGACAACTGCTGGAGATTTAAGTTCAATAGTAGATAGTCTCACTAAGACGTATGAAAGACAGCGTCAACAGGACATGGACTATGCTTTCGATGTGTCTAGACTCAGGCAAGACCAGAGACAGTATGATGATACTCTCGAATATACAAGGCAACAAGATGCAAAAGAGTTAGCACTTAAAAATAGAGAACAGCTAAGATTAAAACGTGATGCGAACAGGAAGCATGAATTAGACTTAGACCAATTTGAGCACACGTCTATGATTAATGAGGCTACGCTTGGAAGAAAAGACATTGATAATATTATTGAAGACATTAAACCTGACCAATTTGAACTAGGAATACAAAGCTTAGAACATGTTTCTGATACTGGTAATCCACATATTGATGACTATAAGCAGTCTCATATAAAAAGACTTAAAGCATCTAGAAATACTTATCAACAGCGAATGAATACTATATCTATTCTGATGCCTGAGTTTGCTGGATTACCTCTTGAAGAACTAGACAAAGCAAAACAAGCAAAGCTAAAATCATACACATTGCAAAGTATGAGGGGTGGAGCTTTTGAAAAGTCATTTCAACAAAGAATCATTAATAATATATTTCCAGAATTTGCAACGATAGGTGATAGAGAAAAGTTAGTATTAGAACAAGAGATGGATAATTTCTCAACACTTTTTAATTCCTTACTTGAGGTAGGTGTTGACGCTAATGCTAGGATGGCCGCCTTTGAGGAGCTTCAACCTGAGATGAGAGCCCTTCAAGAAAAAATTCTTAATGTAGCAGAGGTTAAGGCTGTAGACCCAAATGATTATGTTATTGATAGGAGTTTATATGAAGACTATGCAAAAATTACTGGTATGTCAATTAGCGATATAGAAGATAAAGTAACTAGTGGTGAGATAGACACGAAAGCTATGACTGAAGCTGTTGCTAATAAGCTGGGTGACGCAGGAGATGATAAGTCTATATTTCAAAGGATTCATGAGTATACTTGGGAAGACCTAGCTGAAGATTGGAGGTACTTAGGAATAGGTAAATCCGCTATAGATGAAGCATTAATGGAAACTGCACCTGCAAAAGCTGTTACTTCAGGGTTAGATTATGTTGGAGATATATGGAAAGATACTGAGATGGAAGGAGATGTTTATTCTCCGTTGCCATTGCCTGGTGGATTTCAAGCGAAACTATCACCAGCTGGAAAAACAATTAATCGTGTTGGGAAAACCATTGGTAGATTTTTTCCACAAATGTATGAAGATTTTAAATTAGTTACATCTGGAAAAGCTCAGGAGTTTGCTGGTCAAGGTCTAAGTGGTAATGAAATGATAAAAAAAATTAGAGAAGGTGTCAGAGAAGAACAAGGTGGAGTATACTACACGCCAGGGAAAAAGTTTATTACTAAAAATCAGTTAATAGGTAAGGGTAAAATGTTTATGCCTGATGAAATTACTGACGATAAGTTAGCTAGCTTACCAAATAAGATGGTAAATCCTGCGTATCTTGAAGAGGAAATCTATAGAATATCTGGTGAGATGTCTGAAAATATTGAAAAAGTTGGTAAACCTTTAGATGTTGGAGTTCAATTAGCAGGGCCAGAATTAAAGAAGGCTAAAGAAGGATTGTCGAAATCTGAGAAAGAATTACTTAGGCTACAAAAATTAATAGAAGAAGCAGAAAAACATAGACTCCCAGGTTTATACAGAGTAACGTCTGACCAAGTTCAAGGAGCATTAGATGCGATAAGAATAGCTAGGGGTAGGCGTATAGCTGACCCTGAAAAAGAAAGAATTGATATAGAGGTTTCTCAATCAACTGCTGAGATGAAAAAAAGGGAAAAAGAATTAGAGGAACTTTTAGATAAGTATAGAGGAGGTATAGAAAGTTACAGAGAAGGTAGAGCACGAAGACCGTGGTATGAAAGCCCATTAGGAACAGACCCATTTGGTAGAGCATATTAACTAAATGCCAAAATTTACTAAAAAACAAATAGTTGATAGGTTTAGAGCAGGTAATCCTGATAATACATTAAGTGATGACCGCCTATTCTTTAAGATAATGGAGGCTAATCCTAAATTAAAATCAGCTGTCAGTGATTATGAAAGAGAGATGGGTAAGTCTTATCTTGATTATATACCAGATTTTTTAAAGGAGGGATACAATCGCTCTCTTACTGGCACTGCTGACGAGCTTTTATCAGGTAGAAAAAGATTCGATATGAGTAAATGGAATCCTGGTGTCATAGAAGACCTAGCCGCAAGTGCCACTTCACTTCTTGTTCCTACAGATTGGGCGGCTCTAGGCCCAATAGGAAAGGTAACTGGCACTGTTGGTAAGGTTCTTTTAAAGTCATTTGTTGGGGCAGGAGTACCTAGTAAGATGGTTACACCTATGGTAAGAAAGGCAATAGCAAATAAGATAGGTACTAGCGCTGGTATATTTGGAGCATACGAGGGGCTTGGCAATGCTCTTAGGCAACAGATAGATACAGGAGAGATAAAGATAGATGAGGTTGGAGAGAGGGCTCTACATGGAGCACTAGTTGGTGGTGTATCTGGTGTTGTAGGCGGTACTCTTGGCGCTAGGGGAGCAAGTTCATTAACCAAAGTAGCTGGTGAAGTTGGAGCTATAGGTACAGCTGGGCCTATATTCGAGGGAGAGATGCCAACACCTCAGGATTATTTCCATACTGCTGGTATAGTACTTGGTGTTAAGGGTGGTCATAAATTATTCTCTAGTCCTGGTGCAATGGCACAATTATTCCAAGGGAAGCCAAGGACAGTTCAATATAAGCCAGAAGCTTCTGAGGCTAGGAGTCTTGCTCGTGCTATTGAAGCTCCTAATATGGAGACAGCATTACATATGGAGCAATGGACTTCTGGTGCTATACAAAGACAAGGTAAGGAATATGGAAGAGTTAGGATACAGAGAACACGTGGAGATAATATATATCAGCTTGAAGATTTAGATACTGGGAAATCAAAGTCAATAGGAAAGAATCTATTTCACAAGATATATTCACGCTCTGAGAAACCTTTGGATGTAAAAGATATAAGAGTGGCTAAGGAGAGAGAAATTGCTGATTATGAAAGCAAGTTAGGATATAAATCTGATGGGCCAGAAGCTCAGTCAAGTAGAAAAAGATTCTGGACTAACAAAGAACAAAGTAAATACTCTACACTACCTGGGGCTACCGATGCACAGTTATTCAAGTATAAAGAACATCTTAAATTAGAGGATAACATAAAGAGTACTGCTGAGAGGCTACAGAAAGATGGTCTAGAGATTAGTAATATGCCTAATGAAAATTTCTTTGATAAGTATTTGCCAAAAGCTCTCTCGAATGTATTGACGGGAGCTAAGGGGCCAGGTATGAGAATTACTGACCCTATGGGAAGAAGATACGTGCTAGAAGTAGGTAACTATATGGATACCAGAGCGCAGTATGTCAGTAAATTATTAAATGACGGGCTAAGACTTGGAATAGATAAAAGCCCATCTAAAAAAGAGTTGAGAAAATTAGGATTTAACAAGCATAAAAAATATAAAGATAATGAAAGAGATTATTGGGAGGATGTAACTCGTCGCAAAGGATTGGGTGAATTAGGAGAGTGGAACTCTGTAACAAATAAAATATTTAAAGCGGCTGAAGATGCTGGTGTAATAATGCCGGGAAAGATAGAGAACTATGTTCCTAGAATGTTAAAGCCTGAGTTTGCAGAAGTAATATTCAATGATGTTATGACAGTGTCAGCAAAAATGAGGGAAGCATCAAATTTATTTGACACATTCAGTAATACAAAAGATTGGATAAGAAATAATCCTGAGCAAGCAAAAAGACTGGAAGATATAATAAGGAATTCAAGTTTAAATGACGCTACTAGAAAAGCAATTTCTAGAAATATGGATAACGGTGAGTACTCCGCTCTTAGAGCTTTTGCTAGTATAGGTAGGACTACATATAATGATTTGTTCAATCCCTTTGGCAATCTTGAGAAGTCTCGTGTTGCTGAACTACCTGCTGAATATTATGAGAAAGATTGGAGAGTACTCTATCATAAGTATGCATATGGTGCGGCTAAAAGAATAGCTGAGGTCAAACACTTTGGTAGAAAGGGTGAGAAATTCAGTGCTATGCGTAAGGCTGTAGAGGCTCGTGACCATAAGAATGAAGCAGACATAATGCAAAATATGCAAGAGCATATAGTAGGCTCCATACATAGAGACCCAACTAAGAACTTCTCCCCTAAGGTAAAAAATGCATTCCAAGATGTAATGGCATGGCAAACAGCAAGTAAGATAGCTCTAGGTACTGCCACAATTCCAAATGTTACTCAGCCTATGATATCATCTGCTCTAGATGCTGGGTACTGGAGATTTATAAGAGGAGTTGTTTCATTAGCAGACCCTAAAGTCAGGAGAATGATAAAAGAATCTGGTGCTACTGAATATAATATGCTGACTGAACTACTTGGTACAAGTACGCGAACCAGAGCTTCATCTAAGGTTGCTGATTCTCTATCAAAATGGTCTGGATTCAGCGGAATAAATAAAATAAATCAGTATACAGCGGCGGCGAGTGGTAAGATTTTTATTAAAGACCTGCATAAACTTGCTAACAAATCTCCAATAAAAACAAGGAGACTATGGGCTCAAGATAAACTAGGTAAGCTTGGCGTAGATTATAAATCAAAACTCAGTGAAGATACTATGCTACATGGTATGAATAGATTTGCAAAAGATATGAATCTACAGAAAGATATCTTGAAAGACCCTCTTATTATGAATAACCCTAGGAGTCAATGGTACTTTCAGTTTGATAGATTCGCTGTTAGGCAATACAAATTACTAGATGGTATATTAAGAGAGGATTTAAGAAGAGGTAATGTAGCGTCACTGTTGAGGCTTGGTATAGCTGGGTATGCTGGAGGGACTGGTGTAGTAACAGCAAAGAAATATTTTAAAGAGTGGTTAGGTGGAGAACCAGTTTTTGAGCCTGGTTCACTTGACTTACCAGATGATTTTGAAGAACTCATACAGAATTTAGCGGCAGTAGGAGCGGCAGGAATGATGGGAGATGTTATATCCTCAGCATTTGAGGTATCTGACAGCCCAGTTAACGCTGTTAAATTCCTAGCATTGACACCACTTTGGGGAGATGTTGAAAAGACCTTTGGATTCTTTCAAGCAATGGAGAGAGACGCTCTTACGTACGGCCCTGACTTTGTTAAGAGAGTACCATCTAGGGTTGGTCAATTATTAGGGACAGTACCAAAACAGATACTTCGTAGAGTAGAGCCTGAGGGAATGACAGAAGAGAAGTTGAGTCAGGAAAAAAGTCGTGCGGTTAAGCAGATAAACAGATATTTAGATGATGAGAATTATGAAAAGGCAATGGAGAGAGTTAGGTTATGGAATAGGATTAATATTGGTAACCCTATAAGTGGTAAGAGTATAAGTTTTAAGAATGTTATCACTAGGAAGATGAAGAAACTAAAGAAGCAGATGAAGAACGTATATAAATTTGACGATATTAATTATAAGAAATATCTAGCATGGACAGGGTAACTTAATCATCGAACAGTTCCATTCTCCTTATGGTGTCACCTCTACTCCTCATAGATTCCATAGCATCACCTTCTGTCTCATATAATCTACACGAGTTGCCATCATATCCAATCTTACATAAGTTAGTATTGCCATATCTATTCTTAGCTACTATAAGTTCTAAGTAGCACTCGCTGTTACCGTCATCACCGTACCTTGATACCCAAGGATAGTGTGTGAACACCACCATCTCAGCATCCTGTTCCAGATTACCAGACTCAGCTAGGTCTGACAGCCTTGGTACTCTATCATTCCTATGCTCCATGTTCCTATTCATCTGAGACACAAGCATCACGCACATCTTCTCTGACTTTGCCAACCACTTATATCTCCTAGTTGTGTCACCTATCTTATGTCGTAGGTCTCTAGTATCATTTGCTTTATATTCTATCAACCCTATGTGGTCATCTATTACTACGTCAGGGTTTATCGCCTTTATCTCTCTGAAAGAGCCGTCAACATCCCTTATATCATCGAACATGAACAGCTTGTCACTATATATCTCATTGATTTTATCTGATACTTCACGTATCTCTGTATCTTTTATATTAATATTGTGTCTCAAGTTCCTGTACTGTATGTCCTTCGACTCCATAGCTATGAACTTCTTCATCATCTCTACATTAGGCATCTCTCTATTGAACATGACCACTCTCTTGCCATTGTGTACAAGATTCCTAGCTATATTTGCCGCTACTGTGGTCTTAGCATTACCTGGTCTACCTGCTATGATACTGATTTCACCTCTCGTCATGCCAGATATCACATCATCAAGTACAGCTATGCCAGTATTGATTAAAGTAGTGTGTTCAAAGATAGATTTTTCAGTCTCTTTAAGTAAATCCTCTAAGTTAAAGTGCTTACCAGGTTGTAGTCTTATCAAATTTCCTATCGTAGTATGAGCATCTTCAAGTAATACTTGAGTCTCGATAGAATCATCCTCTGTAAATCTTTCTATGTGCTGAACTTGATTCTTAAGCTTCCTCCGTAAGTAGTTGCTATGTAGTAACTTAGCATATGTCTCAGCCTTAGAAGAGGAGACAACACTATCGAGGTATCCAGTAATAGTATACACTAACCCATCGTCGTAATCCTTCTTATCTATTGAATTTACTACGGTGTTAACATCTATATCATGCCCTCTATTCTCTAATTTTAGAATCGTCTTCCATATTCTTTGATTCAAATCAGAGTAGAAGAATTCATCCTCTGGAATCCACGACTTCACAGTATTTATTTGAGAACTGTCAAGCATTAAACAGCCTAACAGTGTGTCTTCAAGCTTTGACTCTATCATTTATCTCGTTCCTTCACTGGCGGTAGCCTGTCTAATGTCTCTGTTTCATACTTCACTCTAAGTGCGTGTGCAGAGTGCTCTCCCTTTATCATTGCAAGTAAATAATATATACCATTGCCACGTTCTGCATACTTTTTATCAGTAAAGCTACGTACCATCTTCCTAACTACTATTCCAGTTATCTCTTCTATCTCTTTTAGTAGCATATAATATTCAGATTGCTTTACAGGGTCTCTAGATAGCTCACTTATTGTCCTTACAGCATCCTCTATAAGTTCCATTGTCTTCTTAGAACGTGCAAGAGTGAGGTTCTTTATGCCACCACTGTAGTCTATTTTATTCATAGCCCTGCCACAGTAAGGACACTTCTCTCTTTCCTTCTTAGCAATCATGACACTTCTTCTTTATAAGTGGTACATTGGCAAACACTCCCGTGTTTAGATATACATGCCCTGAGTTATGCCTAGGGTCTACAGTTTTTTGAAATGGTCTACGACATTTAGGGCATCTCATAGGTTGATAATATGTTCCCTTCTTTTTATGGTTATCATTCCTACTCTTTAATAACCTCTCTGTTCTAAGATAGAATTCATCATCGAACCACTCATCATCAAAGTAGTGTCTTAATGTTGATATCTCTGCTTTTGTCTTAAGAGGAATCCCATTTCCATATAGTTCATCCTTACTCTTAGTCTTACTCAAGTCTCTTTTGTTTCTTTTAGAGACAGTAGTAGGTTCAGGAAGTCTTCTAGCTTTATTATTGTATATATCTCTCCCCTGTCCTCTTTTATTAATTGTACGTGGTTTTTTAGGTTCAATGGCTTTATCCACCCTGCTATCCTCTTTCTCACTTTGCATTGTACTGTGAATTTATCTATTAATATGTCTACTTCCTTATCTAGACCAAGAGAGCGACCATCAGAACCCCAGGCTCTCTTGGAATCTAGACCTTTACTTCGTGCTTTTTTTACGCACTCTCTTTCGAACCGATTTCCTTTTTGTTTGCTTGGACTTGGCATTAAACGGACTCTCCATGAACTTTCTTGCTCCCTTTATTACCTTCTCCAGAAACGCTGTCATCGGGTCTTTCTTCATCGGATATGGCATCACTCTTCTCCTTTTTCTTATCATCCATAAAATCAGTAAGCCTATCTACGTCCTCATTTAACTCTAAATAGCTGTAGAGTGTTTCAGATATGACCTCTGTAGTTCTTCTTAGATACCCTGTCCACTCCATTAACTGAATTGATACAGCCTTCAACTCATTTACGTCTTTCAAGATATCTCTTACTGTTGGTTTCTGTTTTTTCTTTTTCATAATAATTCTTAGACAGGTCCGCTAGATGTGTTAGTAGGGTATACCCATACCTGTCAAAATAGAGGGCAGTGGTCTGCCAACAAAATTTGCCAACCAACCATCCACACCAAAAGACCTTTCATGTTTATTGTTATTGATTGCCTAATTTAACACTGCCCAATTCTAGAAGCCATGGTAGGTAGCGAACCTACATAACCTCTGCGGTTCATGGCTCTGCCCATCACTTGGAAATCATGCAGTAGAAACTAGTCTATAGGTGGCGTATCCTTTAGACATGTCAGTCTCTATAGTCATTCCCTCCTTTCTCAATCTGTGTATTATATCTGCAAGACGAAAAGCTCCGAATTGCTTTAAGGCTGTAAGAGGATTTATAGAGCCTCCTATTTCCAGCCAGGTTTTTACTTTATCTAATTGACTTTTTCTTTTTTTCATTTTTACTTTTCTCCTTCTTGTAGAATTTACGAAGTGCGTGTACTAACTTATACTCTTCTGAGACACTGAGTTCAAGAATCTCCTTTCCTCCTACCGTATCTCTTTTTACTTCCAGAAGACTACTGATTCCCTTATCCCATCCGAACTTGTCAGTGTAAGCATCCTCGATATCAATCCACTTTTTAACTTCCACCTTGATGTCTCCATCTTTTTAATCTGAGTCACAGACGTTCTTGCTTGGATATATTCCAGACTGCTTGTATGTTAATCCCTCCTCATCATTTAACTCAGCCAGTCTATCATACTCTTTCTTCAACTTGTCTTCCAATGCCACAATCTCCTTGTGAGAATCCTCTAATCCGAAAACCTCAGAAAAATTGTTCAGCATTTTTAGACCTTTCAGTATGTAGTAGTACTCAGAGTTTGTTATGTTCATAATTAGAATGGCAGGTCTGCTACGTCCCTCTTGCCATCTTCCCATTTGAATACATTGACCACCTTAGGAGTAGTTATTTCCTCTCCAGAATTGTTAGTCCATAAATCATGGTCAACTCTCACGGTTGCAGGTCTGCCCTCCATCTCGTAAGATGTAACAAATGGTAGGTCATACAATGTCTTACCATCAACTTCTTTTTTATTGACCGATATTCCTAGGACTTCTACGAGTGTCATGTATCCCTTGTTGCTACCCATGTTGGTAGATAGGTCTGGATACTTCGATTTGTCAGGTGATTTAAATCTAAAGAAACCCTTAGACTTTATCTTCCTGCCCTTGAAATCACCAGTAGCTATCTTGAATATGGGCTGAAATATATCAGCGAGAAACTTACTCCTCACTACTATATTCTCCTTAAGCTCAAGGCTATCTACGTGAGCATTATAGTCTCCCTTTGGAATGACTACATACTTGTTATCATCCTCAGAGGGGTCATAAAATGATTCACTCACTACTTTTTCATCAGTTAAGAAATCACTCATTATTTTCTCCTTCTTCTTTTATTGACTTTATTCGTTCTATTATTCTATCCATATCAGGCTTTTCTATTTCTCCCCTTTCCATACTGCCCTCAATTTTAGAAACCCATTCACTATCAAGACCTTCCATAGAATTGCGTATTGTCTCTTTATCTTCATCTGTTAGAGACAAGTCCACTATCCTATTTCTGTACACATCATCAGCTATGTTAAGATACATATTAAATGCCTTCTTTATAGCGTCTGTGTTAGCCGCCTTGATATCATTACCTATGTCTACAAAACCACCACCTTCTCTCCTTACCTGTATCCTATGCGCGGCTATCGAATCACCTTCTCTCCAGACTCCGTTATCAAACCATCTTAGTCTTCCGTGCACCACATACGCATCATTGTGTGGTTCTCCTTTTATTATAACCCAATCCCAGCCTGGATAATACTTATCAGCAAGCTCTCTCATATAACTGTACTCTACATAGTCTATGCCTCCTTTACTCTTTACAAAATAACTTGGAGTATCTATGTTACTTACAGCTTTATGATGTTCGGTTATATTTGTTCCAGTCTCCTTGTCTATATCTCTCACGCTTCTGCTCCTCCATTTGACATGAGTTCCAGTACTTCTACACCTTCCTTCTCAGCTATCTCTACAGCATCTTCCATGCGGTCACGAAAGTCCTTGTGTTTCTCAGGGAATGCAACCACTTGCATTAAGCTACCGAGTGCTAGTTCCAACTGAAGTACTCTGAACTCTAGCATCTTTATCTCTTTATGGTATTCATTCATCTTCTATTTTCTCCACATACGGGCACACAGTTCTTACTGGGCAGTAACTCTTACATTTTCTACCGCCCCAAGTTTCTTCCTCTGTGCACATTTCTGGTATCTCTCTTTTCTCTAGACTCTCAAGCAGAGAATCTCTTTTTTCTATAAATCTATCTTTCAAGATTTCATAGTTTATGTGTGGCACTTCTACCAAATATATATTCTTATATATTCCTCTACTG